>Ga0272446_1002211_pt1 | contig 26992 bp, 28 predicted proteins | sample YNPCB0061_FD_194587 | JGI IMG/M metagenome (GOLD analysis project Ga0272446, IMG submission 194587) | Hot spring microbial mat communities from Yellowstone National Park, WY, United States - YNP-CB-006-1 | ecosystem: Environmental > Aquatic > Thermal springs > Hot (42-90C) > Sediment | place...
TGCCCATCCATAGCAGAGGTACCTATCTCCCCAAGCGTTTCCTCTTGCGTTCACAAAGTGTTGCGAAGCAATGGCAGTTCGCTCATGCCCTGAGCTACTGTTTTCTTGGATCACAAAAAACTTGATTCGTTGTGTTTTAGCCGCTAGGCTATTGGGTTTTTACAGAGGTTGATTACCCTCGCCTCTAATTTCAGTAGAGCAAAAGCCGCCGTAAACGGCGGGGCTTTAAACCCAATTTTTTGGTAAAGCCCAAGTTAACAAATTGATGTTGCTAGGTTTTATTTTTACAATCAATTTATTGCGGGGGACACGGTGGCGCTCGTTTTGACCGTGTTGCCATTGATCCTAGCAAGGAATCGCTCCATCACTGCTGGGGTAATTTTGTCGCTGGACTGAAACCCAGCCTTGATTAGGGTGTTTCGCTCTTGGATGGCTTTTTGGTCTTGGGGATTGGCTTCTAACCACTTGGTATAGCTATCAAAGGCATCATACCAATAGAAGTTAGCACTGTAAATGCGTGCCCGTTCCAGCTCGGTTTTGGCGGATGCCAATTGGGCGCTGAGTTTGGGGTTAGGCTCTAGTTTAATTGCTGATGCCACATCGACTTGCTCTACTCCTTTTTCGTCTTGCCACCGCACTTGCCACCGTTGGGGATCATTATTTTTGAGGCGAATGTTGTCTGGCAGGGTAATGCGATATAGACCGGGCTTGTCCGCTTTGCCTTCCAGTTTATAGACGGTCTTGGAGCGCCCATCTACCGAGTCCCGCAAAAAGAAGGTGGTTCTAAAGGGTGCTTTTTCCACATACCAGTAAAAGGTAGGACGATCGGACAGGGTGCGTGCCCCATCGTCTGGGGCGAGCATCACCACTTGGGGCAGGTTACCCCTAGTGGCTCCACCAGTGCCAGCGGTACGGGGCATGCCTAGACCATAGGAGGGGGTGCGGGGCTGGGCAATCACTGCGAAACTACTGCCTAGGGTAAGTAAAACTAATGCGCCAGTGGCTAGGAGGGTATGGGTGGATTGATTGAATGATTTGCCGAACATATTCCTGATCCTCTTGTGATTAACCCTCTAGTCGGTTGGTGTGGGCTTTTAGTTCCCTACATTAACTACATTAAATTGTTTGCAGTTTGGCGGCGATCGCTTCTGCCATTTGCTGAGTGCCTACGCATGGGGCATCGGGGGGGGTGAGGTCATAGGTTACCTGTTTGCCTTCGGCAATTACTTGCTCTACGGCTGATTGCAGGCGCTGGGCGGCGTGGGTTTCTCCTAGGTATTGCAACATCATTACCCCAGATAGGATCAAGGCGGTGGGATTGACTTTATTTTGTCCTGCATATTTAGGGGCAGAGCCATGGATAGCTTCAAATACGGCTATGCCATCCCCTATGTTGGCTCCGGGGGCTACCCCCAGTCCCCCAATCATGCCCGCACACAGATCAGAGATAATGTCGCCGTAGAGATTGGGTAGTACCAATACATCGTAGAGTTCGGGTTTTTGCATCAACTGCATACACATATTGTCCACAATCCGATCGTCAAATTCTATGTCGGGGTAGTTTTGGGCTACTTCCCGTGCCACTTCTAGGAATAGACCATCGGTGAATTTCATAATGTTGGCTTTGTGGACGGCGGTCACTTTGCGTCTGCCCTGTTGTCGGGCGTAGTCAAAGGCAAATTTGACAATGCGCCTACTGCCAAAATCCGAGATGGGCTTAATGCCGATGGCTGAGTCTGGGCGAATGGCTTTACCTGATAAATTGCTCAAAAATGCTTGGACTTGGCTACATTCTGGCGTGCCCCGCTGGAACTCGATCCCTGCATACAGGTCTTCGGTATTTTCCCGCACTACGACTAGGTCCACATTCTGAAAATAGCTTTTTACTCCCACCATAGATTTGGCGGGGCGTAGGTTGGCGTACAGGTCTAGTTCTTTGCGGATTGCCACATTGACCGATCGAAAGCCAGAGCCTACGGGGGTGGTAATGGGTCCTTTGATGGCGGTCTTGGTGTGGCGAATGGACTCTAACACATGGTCAGGTAAGGGCGTGCCGTATTGGGACATGACATCTACCCCTGCATCCACAATGTGCCAGTCAATTTTTACCCCAGTGGCATCGATCGCCGTTTGGGTTGCTTGGGCTACTTCGGGACCAATGCCATCACCACGGATCAAAGTTACGGGATACCCCACCTGTTGCTCCTGCTCTCTAGGAAATTTGTTGTAGGGGACAATTTAGCACAAGACTGCTGGATTTTGCCTATTTGCTCAACATTCCTGTGGCACGGGCGTAGGCAAATAGTCCGCCAGCATCAATTACGGGTTTGACTTCGCCCAGTGGTTTTAAGGGGAATACTTCCCCTGTGGTTTCATTTGTTATAGTATTTGCGTCAAAGTTCAGGGTGGCTATCTGTCCCGTTTGGAAGCGATCGCAAATTCTCATCTCCGTTTCGTAGGGATAGAGTTCCCCTGTGGCGGCGCAATTGCGGAAGAAGATGCGGGCATAGGACTGGGCAATTACGGCACGGACTCCTGAAGCACCGAGGGCGATGGGGGCGTGTTCACGGGAGGAGCCACAGCCAAAATTTTCCCCCGCAATGATCAGTCTATAGGGGGTGGTGGTAGCATCAGGAGGGACAAATTTCCCATATCGATCGGGCAATCCGCTCAAGGCATAGCTTCCCAGTTTGGCATATTCCTCTGGTTTGGAGGGCACTAGGGTCAAATACTCGGCGGGGATAATTTGGTCGGTGTCAATGTTGTCATCCACCACAAATACGGGACTGGTGATCATTTCCCCCATTTATTCCTACTCCTTTTGATAATCAATCCAACGATCGCCGCCGTAGCGGGCTTGGAGTTCATCATCCACCTCGTCGGCGGCATAGGCAAGGGAGATCAGTACTTGTTTGAATTCCTCAAAGTCCATAAATTCTCCCAGCATTTGATGCTCAATGAAAATTATGCCTTCATCTTCGTCTGCTTCGGTGGCTGTCCAATAAAATTTACCAAAGCGATAGGTGTCATTTAATCGGGATAAATCCTCAAACATTGGTTGGTTGTTAGTTTTGCGTACCCCCGCCAGCACTACGGCAATGAGCCTGAGAATAGTTGTATCTGCTTCTTCATTCCACAGTTCAGGCTCGATCGACACCACCGTACTGCCATAGCTTACCCGATAGGAGTCTCCTACCACTTCGAATCGATCGACCACATCTTTGAGGTAGCGCTCCGTCTTTTCTTTGAGTTTAGTCAGATTAGGACTCATGGATCAACCCAGGAGAGGACAGGGGTATCTTACCAAAAAAACACAACCCTAAATTTACTTAAATTTACTTACTCCTTTTACCTCACCCCCAGCCCCTCTCCCAAAGGGCGAGGGGAGTAAATTGCGCGGGAGGACAAATTCAACTTCCTGCACTCCAGTTAGCGAAACATAATACTCACAGATGTATCCTCATGTACTCGCCAGATAGTTTCCCCCAGCACATCCGCCACAGACAATATGCGCAGTCCGGGGAACATACTGTCTTGGGGAATAGGAATAGAATTAGTGACTATCACTTCCTCAAAAATCTGCTGAGATAAACGCTCGATCGCTGGGGGCGAAAATACCGCATGGGTAGCGCAAGCATACACCGCCTTTGCCCCTTCCTTCCGCAGTAACTTGCCCGCTTCACAGATTGTCCCTGCCGTATCAATCATATCATCCACGAGAATGGCAATTTTGCCCCGAATATCCCCAATCACATTCATTACTTCTGCCACATTGTGGTCTTGACGGCGTTTATCAATAATGGCTAAAGGGGCATCGTTGAGTTTTTTGGCAAATGCCCTAGCTCTGGCGACACCCCCCACATCGGGGGAAACCACCACAATTTCATCAGGAAAATTCTTGCTGTGCAAATACTCCAAAATTACAGGCGCACCGTAAACATGATCACAGGGAATGTCAAAATAACCTTGAATTTGGGCTGAGTGTAAATCCATTGCCACCACCCGATTGGCTCCAGACTGCACAATTAAATTGGCAACCAACTTGGCGGTAATCGCTTCCCGTCCCGCAGTTTTACGATCGGCGCGGGCATAGCCATAGTAGGGCAGAACCGCAGAAATTTGCCGCGCCGAGGCCCGGCGACAGGCATCAATCATAATCAACAATTCCGTCAGGTGATCATTGACAGGACGACAGGTGGGCTGGATCAGATACACATCGCAACCACGGATGGACTCCTGTACCTGTACATAAATTTCCCCGTCGGCAAAGGTCTTTCGTAACATCGGACCAAGGGAAATCCCTAAATAACTAGCCACTTCTTCCGCTAAAGGCACATTGGCAGAGCCTGAAAAAATCCGTAATCTATCAGCATTGGTAATGGGATTACTTTTGTTACGGCGGGGCAGGGTCAGTGGTGTCACGGCATTACAAAAAACCCAACGCTTGCATGGTAGCACTTAATTATAGGGATTGTACCACTTGCCTGTTTTCTTTAACGATCGTCCAGAAAATTTTTAGATTTATTTGTTTAATTCATGCTAGACTAGAAAAACATGAGTAAATTTAACTACTATGCCCAAACCTAATATCCATCCCCAGTGGTATCCTTCTGCCAAAGTGATTTGTAACGGCGAAGTGGTTGCTGTGATCGGTTCTACCAAACCCGAACTCCATGTAGATGTGTGGTCGGGGAATCACCCCTTCTTTACGGGTACGCAAAAAATCATTGACACGGAAGGAAGGGTGGAGCGGTTCTTGCGTAAGTATAAAATGGAAGCGTCAGCCCCACCCCCCGCCAGTGAGCCTACCCCTGAGCCTGCTAAACCTGCTCCCGCCCCTGCCCCCAAAGGCAAAAAGAAGAAATAAATTCTCGATCGTGTAATTATGCCTGCCCCCTATCTACTGCGGAAATTGCAATCAGTGCAACAAACCTTCACTGAGTTGACCAGACGCATGGCTGATCCAGATGTGGCAACCGATCCCCAAGAATTTCAACGCATCGCCAAACTCCGATCGTCCCTTGAGGAGACCGTCCACACCTACGAGCAATGGCAAAAGGTACGCTCAGACCTAGATAGCACCCAGCAGTTGGCAAAGGAAACCACTGATCGAGAGATGAAGGAACTGGCGCAGATGGAGGTGGAGGAGCTCAACCACAAGTTAGCACACTTAGAACAGCGCCTGCAGGTATTGTTACTGCCCCAGGACCCCAACGACGACAAAAATATCATGTTAGAAATTCGGGCGGGGACAGGGGGAGAGGAAGCCAGTATCTGGGCGGCCGACTTGGTGCGGATGTACTCCCGCTATGCGGAATCTCAAGGTTGGCGGGTCAAGCTCATCAGTGAATCCTTGGCGGACATGGGCGGTTTCAAAGAAGCGATTTTAGAAATTCAGGGCGATCGAGTCTATAGCAAATTGAAGTTTGAATCGGGGGTGCATCGGGTTCAGCGAGTACCTGTAACCGAAGCGGGGGGCAGGGTACACACTTCTACAGCAACGGTGGCAGTAATGCCTGAAGTGGATGAAGTGGAGGTACACATTGACCCTGCAGATATTGAATTGACCACAGCTCGATCGGGGGGTGCAGGCGGGCAAAATGTGAACAAGGTGGAAACGGCAGTGGATTTGTTTCACAAGCCCACAGGCATTCGCGTATTTTGTACAGAAGAGCGCTCCCAACTGAAGAATAAAGAACGGGCGATGCAAATCCTACGCGCCAAATTGTACGAGATGAAGATGCGCGAGCAACAGGAAGCGGTAACATCCATGCGTCGATCGCAGGTGGGGACTGGTGCCCGTTCCGAGAAGATTCGCACTTACAACTATAAAGACAATCGGGTGACAGATCATCGCCTCAATCAAAATTTCCCATTGGAACAGGCGTTGGATGGGGATATAGAAACTATCATTCAGACTTGTATTGCTATGGATCAACAGGAGCGCCTGCGGGAGATGGCAGATTCAGAAGCCCAGACCTAGAGTTCAGGGTTTGACCCTCACCCCCAGCCCCTCTCCCAAAGGGCGAGGGGAGTTAATACTGGGAAGAGAATAGAAGTGAATGGTTGGAATTTGTATCTTTATCTGTTCATGAGTAGTACATAACTCCTTCCATCCGTAATCCTTTCCTCATTCTTTAGATAGATTTTGGGCAGATTGATAATATAATTTACTCCCTCGATCGCTGACAAAATGACAATTACGGTAAGCTCTCCACCACACCTTCCATACTGGGTCTGAGGACTTGTGATAGTAATCCCCGAGAACGGGTTTAATTGCCTCTGTGGCTTCCAGGAAGTGGTAATGGGGAATACTATTAAATATGTGATGGGCTACATGGGTGCCAATGTGGTGATGAATGGGGTTAATCCACCCGTAATCGTGATCAACCGTAGATAAAGCGCCCTTGAGAAAGTACCAATCTTGCCCCCGATACCACGGTATATGAATATCCGTGTGATGCAAAAAAGTTACCAAGTCCAGCCACATGACAAAAATAATATAGGGAATGATGTAAAACTTGGTTAAAAACCACAGACCATAGTGCCACCCGATCGCTGTCAATAGCGCTAACATGGCAGTACAACACACCGTACTGGTCACCACCTGCCCGTGTTCATGGGGACGGAACAAAGGACTTTCAGGCATAAAGTGGGAGCCAGATTTACCAGGCGATCGACGAAAAAGGTATAGGGGATAGACAAATAAAATTAAATGGAATCGGGCTAATTTTTCATACCATGCCATCTGGCGATACTGGCTTTCGGTGACGGGATACCAACTTTCATCGGTGTCAATGTTGCCCGTGTGGGCGTGGTGGGTACGATGACTAATGCGCCAACCATGGTAGGGCACTAGTATAAAAGTATGACACAGGTGTCCCACCAGAGTATTTAACCAACGATAACGGCAAAAAGACCCGTGCCCACAGTCATGACCGATTACAAATAATGCCCAAAACATGGTTCCCTGCGCCAACCAAAACCAAGGATAAAACCACCATTGGTCAAAAATACTCACACTGCAATAGAGACAGGCTACCACACCCCAGTCAAAGGCAAAATAAGCTAAGGAACGCCACACATTAGACTCAAAACAATGAGGGGGTATGGCATTGCGCACATCCTGTAGCGTAAACGGCAAAAACTCACGGTCAAGCAAAGCAGTTGCATGCGCCTGCTTTCCATTCATTAAATTTTCAGTCACAAAAGTATCAATAAGCAAAGGACAATAGCCAAAGAGCAATGTGCCTAAGCTCACTACTCCTCACCCACGGTCATTATATTACAGAGTGTTACAAAAATTAGTCTGGGTTTACATTATTTTTGTGCCCCATTGCCCTAATTGCCAATTTGCCAAAATTCTGCCACGCCCCTAGTAATCGGTAGTAAAGTTAGCGCCATCAAAAATAAAATTACCATGCCCCAAGCGTCTCGATCGCTATCCGTCTCCGTTAGTTCGTTGTAGAGGAGTGTATCCGTGTCCCGTGCCAGTAACAGAATAATCATGCCCCAGTAGAGAGCGATCGGGTAAATCACAGCCGCCGTGCCCAGCCCCAACAGGGTGAAAACCGTTGTCCAGTTGGCCGTGCGTTTGCCATACATGGCTTGGATGAGTCTGCCCCCGTCCAACTGCCCCGCTGGCAGTAGATTTAGACTGGTAATCACCAACCCCAGCCAGCCCACCAGTACCAGAGGGTGGACATTGACAAAATCAATATGTAACTTGTCCCCCAACACCAACTTCGCCAGTAGTCCCGTGAGGGCAGAAGTACAAAAAAGTTGACTGGGTATCTCGATCGTGGGCAAGGTATCCGAGAAACGGGATAGGCACAGACCTACCGTCACAAATGCCAAGGATAGACTACCCCCCATCACCGCCGGTGCTATTGCCAGATCAAACAACATTTTTCGATCGCTCAATGGGGATAAAAAGCGGGAAAGTGAACCAAATCCGCCCAACTGCCAAGAGGGTAAGGCAAAGGGCAAAGACATTTTCACCCCATAGCGATGCGCCATCCACCGCAAAGCCAACTCCCGCCCCGCCAAAATGCTCACCAGCCCCAAACTCAGCCACCAGCCCAAATGCAATTGCTCGCTCAGGTGCGCCACCGTAAATACGCTAACAACCAGGAGAACTAATGCCAATCCCTTTTGCCATAGGGGTGGCACTCTCACAGGGCGCTCAGGTAAAATAACCACCAAGGGACGCTGATCTAGACCTTTGACTAAAAATAATTGGTAGGGTTTGGTAAATAACTGACGCAAATTTGTTTGAATGTGGGCATAGGCAGACTGGGGATCACTACGCAAATTGCCTTTTACCATTGCCCCATCTTGGTAATTGCTGATATTAGTGGCATAAAAAGAATCAACACTAAAAATTCCCTGCAACTTTTGTAAATCTTCCTTGGGCATGGTGGGACGCTCCACCGCTGGCACTGCCTCGATCGTTGCGGCAGGTGCTAGATGCCGACCCCTCACCAGCACATACAAGCCCATTGACACCAACACTACCAGTAACAGAATTGTCCAGCCCAAATTTATACCCACCAGTTGCAAGCTAAAAAAAATCAACTAAATGCGCAAGATTCCCCACTGTCTATATGGTGGGTAGGGATAGCGCAGATTTTAGTATAGTAACAAATAAATTATTTTCTATCCCTGAACCTGTGAAACAAGTCCTGACCGTAGTGTGCAAGCTAGAGGTAACGCCTGAACAAGTGCCAAATGTGCAGGCATTGTTCCATGCCTTTGCCTCTGCCTGTAACTATGTGCAAAAGGAAGTGCCTGAACAAATGACCAATGAAGTGCGTATGCAATCATTGGTCTATCGCAGTGTCAGAGCGCTATTTGGTCTATCCTCCCAGTTGGCTATCCATGCCATCCATCGTGTTGCTAGTAATAGGAAAACGGCGAAGCAGAAAGGAAAACCAGTAAAACAGTTCCGTCCCACATCGGTTACCTATGATGTAAGGACATTTAGCTTTCGGGAGTCAGACTGGACAGGGAGTCTAACCACATTAGGCAAGCGTCAGCGCTTCAGGTTGCACATTGGCAAGTATCAGCGCAAATTACTGCTGGGGCAAAAGCCTAAAACTGCCACATTGGTAGTAAATGTCAAAGGTGAGTACCATCTGCATATCCAACTGGAATCGCAAATAGTAGCACCATCAGAGACAGAGAATGTGCTGGGTGTGGACTTGGGTAGGACTGACATCGCTGTAACTTCCGATGGAGATAGTTTCAGTGGAGAGGGAATAACCAAGGTTCGTAATCATTATGCTCGTTTGCCAGCTTCACTCCAGAAAAAAGCCACGAGAGGCACAAGGAGTAGTCGGCGCAGATGCCGTCGGCTCTTGCAACGGTTGTCGGGCAGGGAGCGTAGGTTCCAACAGCATACCAACCATGTGGTATCCAAGTGCATCGTTCAGCACGCCAAAACCAATAACCAAGTAATTGCGCTGGAAGATTTGACTGGTATTAGGGAACGCACCAACCAACAGCCTCGTTCTCAGCAAGAACGGCGCTTGTCTAATAGCTGGGCATTCTACCAACTACGCCAGTTCCTGACATACAAGGCGATAAAGCATGGAGTAAAACTGATTCTGGTGAATCCCGCCTACACCTCGCAGACTTGCCACCGATGTTTACATATCCATCCAGAGGCAGGCAAGTCTTACAGGCAGGGTAAGCAGTTTTGTTGTGGACATTGTGGCTTGGTAGGAGACGCTGACCTGAACGGTGCGAGGAATATCGCCATTTTGGGGCGTTCTATAAACACGCCTGGAGGCTCGGGGCTTGCTTGTTGTCTAAGTGAGCAGGTTTCAGGGCTACTGAAAACCCCATCCGCCTATGCGGTGGGGTAGTTTATTATATGCTCTTTGCCCGATCGATGCCAAGATAGGCTGACCATAATTACAACCACTGTTATCGGCAAAACAGGAAATAAATGGAACATGAATTAGTAGGGACGCAATTATTTGTATTGATTTTATGAAAAAATTGCATCTAAAACTATGTTGGAGGCTGGGGGTGAGGGCAAAACTGCCAATTTGCGAGTGGGAAAGGAGTAATATGTCGGTTAATCACTTCAATACTGCCAGATATTGCAGTTGGGGATCACTAGCACCGTTAATCACCCCCCCTAGCCCATGAATGGTCTGTAAATAGGTAATGGCTGGGGGGCTAATCCTTTCACCCATGGCAATTACAGGAATACCGGGGGGATAGGGACACAGGGTATCAGCACTGACTCGATCGACGGCTTGCTCGATGGGCACTAATTCTTTTGGGGCAAAAAAGGCTTGGCGGGGACTGACCACCAGTTCAGGGGTGTCTAACCACAGTTCCAGAAGGGGAGTGGGATCAGCTTGGTGCCAATTGGTACTCATGTAATGGAAGGCTTGTTCTAGTTTTTGTAAATCCTGCTCCCTACTAGCAAGGCTGAGGCTAAATACCAAGTGGCGCAAAGTAGGCATTTCACAGACTACGCCCATATGTTTGGTCAGTAGGGTATCTGCCTGAAAACCAGTAATCTGACCTGAGCTAACGGTAATCCTTGTCCAGTCATAAACAGGGGGCACAAACCAGCGCAGGGGGGAGCGGGCTTGCAATTGCCGTACTAATTTACCCAGTTGCTCCAGTGCCCTACCAGCCTCATCCTGCATTTGGTGGCGGGCAATGTCTAAAGATAATAGAATCAAAAAGTTGGGGCTAGTGGATTGTAAAGTACGGACAGCCTGTGCTACACGGACTCGATCGATTAGATTACCTTGACAGTGGAGTACAGCTCCTTGACACAGGGCGGTCAGGGTTTTGTGGTGGGATTGGATCACCAGATCAGCCCCGCAGGCAATAGGAGAAGGCGGTAAGTCGGGATGAAAACCCAAATGACTACCATGGGCACTATCAATAATTAGGGGAATGGCGCGATCGTGACACAGGTCAGCCATAGCCGATATGTCCGAGACTGCTCCAAAATAATTGGGACTCACTAAAATTACTGCCTTGACCGCAGGAAATTTCTGCAAATAGTCAGCCACCGTTGCTGGGGACACTCCCAAATCAATCTGCCATGACCGATCCCACTCACAGGGTAGATAAATGGGCATTGCCCCCGTCAAAATTAAACCCCCAATGGTCGATCGATGGCAGTTGCGCCCCACCAATACCAAATCCCCCGCCCCCGCCACCGTCAGCAGGGCTGTCTGTACCCCCTCGGTTGATCCATTGGCCAAAAAATAGGAGCGATCACAGTGGTAGGCACTAGCTAGTAAATGTTCCGCCTCAGCCAAAGCCTCAGTAAATCCTGTCAATTCTGGCAAATCTAACCGTCCCACCGCCCTAAAATTGGGTAACACCTCCTGCCACACCTGCGCCAGTCCCTGCCCGCCCTTGTGCCCTGGGGTATAAAAACGGCTGTGGTCAAGGTTCAGATAGGACTTGGCAAACTCAAGTAGGGGAATCACCACAGGTTCAAGGCTAGGGAGTGGGTTTGGGTTGGGCAGATTCCGTGAGTTGCCGTTGGGCATCCCTAGACTCATAGACACAATCTACCTGTGGTTTCCCATCCAATTCCCCCGTAAAACCAAAGGTATTCATGCGGTTACGGCACTGTTGAATATCATCATTGTTGATGGCATTTTTACTCAACAGGAGATTCCAGTTTTGCGGGAGTACCACACACCCCGGCACAGACTGGGTCTGACTGGTATAGACATTGTAGGGATTGAGGGTCACATAGGTGCGAGTCACCATGACTAGGGCAGAAGCCCCATAGTTATTGCAAAAATCCCGACTGGGAGCCAGATTGTCCAAACGAATGGCATCTACAGTGCGGGGAGTAGGATTGAGGGTAGATAGGGCCGCACCAACTCCCAAACCAATGGCAAAAACTGCTCCTAAAATTGCCAGCTTGACACCAGTGCTCATGCCACCACTACTGCCAGCACTACTACTATTGACGGAAGGAGAACGCGTGCGTCGCACCATAGCCTTTTGCTTGAGAAGTTCAAGGTTGATATACTTCACTTCCCCGTATTGGCAATAGATATACTCTGGGGAACTGTAGCTAGTCTAATCTAACACAACTTCTATGCCACCACCCTGCGAGGGGAGCTTAAGTTCATTTCAGGGATTTAGGTTGGGCAAAAGGAAGCATCCGTACTACAAAATCAACTAGATTGGGAACTAATCTCGGCAAATCCAGTTCATTAATTCTATTAAATGTCCTAATTTGCTAACTTATGCCAGCTAAACCCCACAAATTGTTCTTGCACAGGGTGGCATCGATCGGCATCACCGCCGCAGGGCTTCTCCTAGCAGGATTGACTAGCCTGTTCCTCCATTTCCCTGCCCCTAGTTACAGTGCCGAGCAAATCACGGTCAAATATGAGGGCAAAGAGTATTCCCTGTCGATCGAGGAGATAGAAAAATTTTTGTTGACTGGGGAAATTTCTGCCCCTCTACCCCCCATCCTCAAAAATAATCCTCTCCTGCGGTTGACCGCCATGCAAATCCTGTATCAAGACATTCCCCTGTCTTTGATCAGTAAAGCCAGTACCCCCAAACTCCTAGAATCCCTCACCAGTGAACTAGTCCTCAGCCAGATCGGGCAAATTATCCGCCCCAGAGGCGATGGGGACAGTCAAGCCGCCCTGAGAACTGCCCTCGATGGCTCTATTCGGCAAGGTAAATTTAACCCCATGCGATTTATCAAAAGTTTTCCCGATCGAGAAATAATTATCGATGTCGATCGGTGGGGCGAACTACACCGGCTTTTTAGTGGAATAAATTAACACTGGACTCTACCTTAATTTTGCTGGTACGGCGAGATTCTTGCCGTTGGCGTTTGGACAGGAGCACTTCCCGCCGATAACCGCCCTGCTTGGCGGACTTGTGTTTGTATTGTAACTGGGGCACAGGTTCAGGAACCCCAGACTCCAACTCCTTGAGCCAAGTGCAATAGTGGTCATAGCGCTCCCAATCCCCACGCACCACGCAGTTGGGTTCGTCCCGATGACGGCAGTCGGGGAATTGACAACTGCCCCCCTGTAATCTAGCCCTAATTTCAGGGAAATAGTTTGCCAAGTCGGCGGGGGCACACTGCAGGTCTGGTTGCAAAAAACCAGGGCTATCCGCCACAAAAGTATGCTGATCCAAGGGAAACAGTTCCACATGACGAGTGGTGTGTTTACCCGTTTTCGATCGCTGGGAAACCGCTCCCGTGCTCAGGCCCAAGTGGGGCATCCAATAATTTAAGAGGCTGGATTTACCTACCCCCGATTGCCCCGTAACTAGGGTAATCCCCCATGGCAAACACCCCCGCAGTTCCTTCATCCCTGCCCCAGTGGCAGTGCTAAAAGCCAACGCCCTATAGCCCCAAGACTGCAGACGATCGAGCCATTGGGTCTGTTCATGTTTTGCTACTAAATCGGCTTTACTCAGCCCCACCACCACCGGTACACCTGTCATCTGACAATGCACCAAGAAACGGCTAATTTGCCAAGGGTCAGGGGCAGGCTCAGCCAAGGCACACACTAGGATAATTTGCTCGAGGTTAGCCATGGCGGGGCGGCTAATATAGTTCACCCGATCATCCACAAAAGTAATTACGCCCCGATCGCCATAAATTTCTTCCACCCTGACTCGATCGCCCACACAAACCGCCTGTCCCATCTTTTTCAACAGCGCCCGTCTCGTGCAGAGAATGGTTTGCCCTGTTTCCGCCAGTAGGACACGGTAAAAATTAGCTTGCACAGCCAACACCTGCCCCCTGCCAGACTTCATGCCTTTTCCACCATCAACACAAAGTACTCCTCTTGGGGGAAAATATCTAACACCTTGTGCCCCGCCGTCCTAAGACTGTCAGGCACTTGCTCCACAGGCTCCCCAGCATTGATCCACAGTTCCAATCGATCCCCCGCAGGCAATTTTTCTAAAAATAATTTAGCCTTCACAAAACTGAGGGGGCAGGGGATTCCCCGTAAATCCAGACGATGGTGGGCAGAGGGCAAATCCGCAGGAACTTGGCTCATAAATGCAGGAAATTATCAATAATGTTGCCAAATACGCCTTTATTACTACTGCCTTTTTGTTTTTCTAATAATTTTTCGAGGATTTCCCGCTCCTCAGCCGTTAATTTATTGGGGGTGGGAATTTGCACTTTAATTTGGATTAAATGGTCTCCCCGTTGCACCGCATTGCCCAGTTTCGGCACGCCCAATCCTTCCAAAGTCAAAATCGTATCGGGTTGGGTGCCTGGGGGAATGGTCAAGGGCTTGTCCCCATCCACCGTGGGCACAGTGATCTTGTCCCCTAAAATTGCCTGTAGGTAAGAGATGGTCAGGGTAGAGAGGATATTTAAGCCTTCCCGCTGGAACTGCTTGTCCGACTGCACAAACAAATACACAAATAAGTCCCCCGCTGGTCCGCCCTTAGGCCCTGCGTCCCCCTCTCCCGATACCCGCAGTCTAGTGCCACTATCTACCCCCGCAGGGATAGTCACTTTTAGGGTTTTGTCTTTTTGGAGGACCCCCGCCCCATGACAACTGTCACATTTTTCCTCAATCACCTGTCCAGTGCCACCACAGGTGGGGCAAGTGGAGACTTGGGTAAAACTGCCAAAGGGGGTGCGGGCGGCGCGACGCACTTGTCCAGTGCCACCACAGGTAGGGCAGGTGCGGGGTTTAGTGCCGGGTTTGGCCCCCGAACCGCCACAGGTGTTACATGTTTCCAGGTGGGTAATTTTGATTTGTTTTTCCGCCCCGAAAATGGCTTCCTTGAACTCTAGTTTCAGGTCATAGCGCAGGTCTTCGCCCCGCTGGGGTCCCGATCGCCGCCGTGCCTGTTGCCCCGCCGAGGCAAAACCGCCAAAAATACTCTCAAAAATATCGGCAAAACCGCCCATGTCGCCCATGTCTGGTATGCCTGTGCCCCCAGATACCCCTGCCTCGCCGAAGCGATCGTAACGGGCGCGACTGTCACTGTCCGACAATACTTCGTAGGCGCGGTTGATCTCCTTGAAGCGCTCGTCAGCCCCAGGCTCCTTGTTCACATCGGGGTGATATTTGCGTGCCATACGGCGGTACGCCCGCTTCACCTCTTCTTGATCAGCGTTCCGATCGATCCCTAAAACCTCGTAATAGTCCCGCGCCATAGAGGATACTCAACCCATTTTGCTACAGATTTTATTTTAACTTAATCTTCAAGCTACCATTTTTTTCCCTGATTGCCCCAAGTATTATTCAGGGGTAGTGGTTCGGATTTCCGCTCATGGTCATCCTTGAGAATTAACTGCTGTACAATTTGCCCCAAGACAGCGGTCTGCTCCAGCATAGCCATATGTCCACAGTGGGGGAGTGCCCAGTAATTCTGTATGCCTTGGCTAAAAAGGGCATGAAAACTGGCGAGGTGGCGCACAAATTTGGCTTCCATGATGCGGTCCTGTTCCCCTGTAATAAAGTAGGCGGGCTGGGGCAGGCGGGCAACCAGTGGTGGCAAGAGGTGGACAGCGCTGGCGGTGGTGGAGTCCAGCAGTATGCCCAATACCGATCGACGATCGGCGCGCACAAAATCCTCTAACCGTTGATAGCCCCACCCCAATGCCAACGGTTGATGCACACTGTCGGTGGTAAATTGCAGGGCTAGGCGCGGGGCTAACCAGGGGGCATTTAACCATTTGGGTCTGAGATAGCCAATGAGTTGGCCCGCCAGCCGTAGTTTGCGAAAATCCTCCTCGATGTAAATCCCGCCCCCCGAATTGACGCAGATTACCCCCAGCACTCGATCGCCCAAAAGGTGCGCTGACCACAGGGCAAGGGTTCCCCCCAGGGAATGCCCCACCAGCCACACTTTGCCTAGGTGTAATCGATCGAGCATTTCTGCTAAATCTTCCACAAAACTCTGGATCGTGTGGGGATGATTGCCCGTCGCCGATCGCCCAAAGCCCCGCAGATCGTAGCTCAGGCATTGCACTTGGGACTGCAACAGTTGAATTAGGGGTTGCCAATAGTGGGCACTCAACAGCCAACCATGAATAAAGACCACCACCACAGGCGATGGAGTGGGGGGAGTCAGGTGATAGTACTGGGGGAGGTTGCGGATTAGAATTTCTGCCATGAATCAATCATAGCCTTGGAGATATAGCAGTTGCCTACTTGATGAGGATAAGTTATGGCTTGTAACTCCCCTCGCCCTGTGGGAGAGGGGTAATCAGCCTGTCCAAGGCTATAAATTCACTGCAATAAATCAAGATGGACGGACGCGAGGCAAAATCCGCCCATTGGGTCAAGATGACTTAGAATAAACAGAGTTAGTTTTATGGCAAATTACAGATTTTATTATGGTTCCTACCGTCATCGAACAATCAGGGCGTGGCGAACGCGCCTTTGATATATTTTCTCGTCTCCTGCGGGAACGGATTGTGTTTTTGGGTCAGCCGATCGATGATAATGTGTCCAACCTCGTGGTAGCCCAACTGCTATTTTTAGAAGCGGAAGACCCAGAGAAAGATATTTTTATCTATGTCAATTCGCCAGGGGGGTCGGTTACGGCGGGCATGGCAATTTATGACACCATGCAACACATCCGCCCAGATATTTCTACGATTTGTGTAGGTTTGGCGGCGAGTATGGGGGCATTTTTGCTCACGGCGGGGACTAAGGGTAAGCGCATGGCTCTTCCCCACGCCCGCATTATGATTCACCAACCGTTGGGGGGGGCCCAGGGGCAGGCAACGGATATTGAGATTCAAGCCAGGGAAATTCTCTATCACAAAAATAAATTGAATGAATTGATGGCATTTCACACGGGACAGGATTTGGCACGCATTGCTCAGGATACCGATCGGGACTTCTTTATGTCTGCCCAAGAGGCCAGGGAATATGGTCTGATTGATGAAGTAGTAATTCAGCGTCCCAGAGTGGCTACAGCCGCCTAGGTTGTGCCGTTTCGGATATTTTCGTTATCTGTGAACTTTGCCCGATGAAACCGATCGCCCTGACCACGCCCCTATTCTATGTCAATGATGTACCCCACATTGGCAGTGCCTATCCCACCATCGCCTGTGATGCCCTCGCCCGCTTTTATCGGCTACGGGGGCATCCTGTGCGGTTTATTACGGGAACGGATGAACATGGACAAAAGATAGAACGCACCGCCCACAAGTTAGGCATTGACCCCCGCACCCACTGCGATCGCATCGTGACCGAGTTCCAGCGCCTGTGGCAAAAATTAGACATTCAATTTGATCGGTTCATTCGCACCAGTGAAGAAAGGCATCACTCGATCGTCAAGGAATTTTTTCAGCGGGTGTGGGAGCAGAAAGACATCTATCTGAGCCAACAGCAAGGATGGTACTGTGTAGCCTGTGAAGAGTTCAAAGAAGAGCGGGAGATGGATGTAGAACATCGCTGTCTAGTGCATCCCACCGTAACCTGTGAATGGCGGGACGAGGCTAATTACTTCTTTCGCTTATCTAAATATGAACAGGCATTATTAGCATTCCATCAAGCCCATCCCCAATTTGTGCAACCAGAGACCAGACGCAATGAAGTGTTGAGTTTCATTCAGCAGGGATTGCAGGATTTTTCCATTTCCCGCTTGCAGGTGCAAAATGGCTTCCCCGTGCCCATCGATCCCCACCACACCCTCTATGTCTGGTTTGATGCCCTCCTAGGCTATATCACTGCCCTGTTGGCAGAGGGGGAAGAGCCTACCCTCGCCAATGCCACCAAGTTCTGGTATCCCATTCATTTACACATCATCGGCAAAGATATTCTGCGTTTCCATGCCATCTACTTCCCCGCCATGTTGATGTCTGCCCAAATGCCCATTTCGGGGGGGATATTCGGTCATGGCTTACTCACTAAAGATGGTCTGAAAATGGGGAAAACTACGGGCAACACCATCGATCCCTACGCTTTGGTAGATAAGTATGGAGCCTCAGCGGTGCGCTATTTCTTTCTCAAGGAGATTGAATTTGGCAAAGATGGGGACTTCAATGAGGAAAGATTTATCGCCATGATCAATGCGGATTTAGCCAATAGTTTGGGCAATTTACTCAATCGCACGGTGGGCATGACCCATAAATACTGTCAGGGCATAGTTCCTCAACCTGTGGGTTCGAGCATACATAATTTGATTGCACCGCACCAAGCCCTCGCCCGCTGTCTCTCGGATACGGTGTGCGCAAGATATGAGAAACTAGATTTTCGCTCAGCCAGTGAGGCCATTATCCATCTAGTCTGGAGTGGTAATAAATTGATTGATGATACTACCCCTTGGAAGTTATTTAAGGCGGGACAGCAATTAGAAGTAAATGAGGTACTCTATACCATTCTGGAATCGGTGCGCTTGGCGGGCTATCTACTGTCGCCCATCACTCCCCAACTCAGTCAAGCCATCTATGCCCAATTAAATCTGGAGTTCGATTGTGCCCATCCCCCCGATTGGAGCCATAGCCAGTGGGGAATTTTGCCCAGTGGACAAACCCTGCCCGAGGCAATGCCCATTTTTCAACGCATTACCTAGAGGAAATATAGAGTATGGGGCTGTTTTTTATATTTATACTTGCCAGCGCCTTGAGTTTATTGATCAAAAGTACAGCGGGGGTGATTTCCCCCATCCTGTTGTCCCTACCACCCGAAAGACAGGGGGTTTATGCCCTCATGGGGATTTTTTTACCTGTGATTGCCTTGGTGCTATTTTTGGCGAGACCGCCCCAATAGGCACTCAGAGCATTTCGGGAATTTCGTTCAGACTCCAGCGATAACTCACGGGAATACCCTGCACTGCGCATATTTCTTCTAATTGTTTTTGGGCTACTAGGGCTTTGCGAATCATGACCAGAGTGGTGTGCAAATACTCACGCGCCGATCGTAACTGGCCCGCACGAACGGGATCGATCGTGGGGTCAAGGGTCATTTCTTGCATTACAGCCATACTCTGTTGTTCTAATAATTGCAAGAGTAATTCGTAATGCACATGGGCAGGCAGGGGTAAAGGGTTCACTGGTGCAGGAAGAGATGAATCTGGTACAAGTTATCTATCAACTTACAATAAATGCTTTGGGTTTGGCAAATCTGGATTAAGCCCGAATCAATTGTGTTCAATGATACACTATACCCCAATGCACAAATACTAATTTAGGTAAGCTAGTAAATGCGCCTCTGGTTCTATCCCCGCCCCGATAGAAATCTATGCTTGGAGGTTTGACAATAATAATTTCCCCGCCTTTACTTGCAGACCATATTCCTATCAAAATCACTGGGAGGTAGTTAGGATTGTTACAGGAACGCCCTTTAGCTGATGTATTTCGGGAAATGAATGGCAGTATGTTTCCCCCCGTAACCGAGGTGTTCGATCGGGGCAAGACCATCTTTTTCCCAGGAGACCCAGCGGAAAGATTTTATTTTTTGCTCAAGGGGGCGGTCAAGCTATCACGAATCTATGAGGCGGGGGAGGAGATCACGGTCGCCCTGCTCAGGGAAAATAGTGTGTTTGGGGTTTTGTCTCTCATCACTGGCAATCGTTCCGATCGGTTTTATCATGCGGTGGCTTTTACCCCCGTAGAACTCCTGTCCGTGCCGATCGAGCAGGTGGAAAAAGCCCTCAAGGAAGACCCCGAATTGCCCATGATCCTATTGCGGGGTTTATCTTCTCGCATTTTGCAAACGGAAATGATGATCGAGACCTTAGCCCATCGGGATATGGGTTCACGGCTAGTCAGCTTTTTATTGGTGCTGTGTCGGGATTTTGGCGTGCCCAGTGCCAATGGGGTGACCATCGACCTCAAATTGTCCCACCAAGCCATAGCGGAAGCGATCGGCTCCACTAGGGTAACGGTCACTAGGCTATTGGGGGAACTGCGCAAGGACAGGCTGATTGGCATTTCTAAAAAGCAAATTACTGTCTATAACCCGATCGAGCTGGGGCAACAATTTGCCTAATCTGATAAATTGGATTAAAGCCTACATTTGCCGTTACTCTGCATGAATGTTCAGTCTAAGCATCAGGTAAACCTAACCATCAAAATTAAAGATTTTCTGAGGGTGGTGGTGATTGCCCTGACTGTGGCGATCATTCTGCGCCTGTTTATTATCGAGCCCCGCTATATTCCCTCTGGCTCCATGGAGCCTACTCTACAGGTGAACGATCGGATTTTAGTGGATAAAATTAGTCCCCGTTGGCGACCCCTACAGCGGGGAGAAATTATTGTATTTTATCCCCCTGCCAACCCTCATAAGGCTTATATCAAGCGGTTAATTGCCCTGGGCGGCGATCGAGTGGCGGTGCATGACGGCAAGGTGATGGTCAATGGGCAAATACTACAGGAGGACTATATTGCCGAAGCCCCTGAGTATGATTTACCAGAGATTACTGTGCCCAAAGGCTATTTGTGGGTGATGGGGGACAACCGCAATAATAGTAATGATTCCCATGTGTGGGGGTTTTTGGCGGAAAAAAATGTAATTGGGCGGGCGATCCTGCGCTTTTATCCCATCGATCAACGGTTGGGACTGTTGAAAAATCCCTTGGCTGACTTCTTTTCCCCTGTGAAAATGGCCATTTCCCCCTCACCCCCAGCCCCTCTCCCCCAGGGCGAGGGGAGTTGAGGAGAATTTCCTATGGCTCGATCGAGGTTATTAAATCTGGGCATAGGGCTGTGTCTATTTTGGGCGGTGATGGCAATCCTTGCCCCGTGGCTGGGTTCTGCCAATGAGTTTTTAAGTAATCCTGTGCACAGCCCCCCCAGTTGGCGGTATTGGTTTGGCACAGACCAACAGGGGCACGATGTATTTTTACGCACCGTGTCCGCCTCGGGGGTGGCATGGCAGGTGGTGTTGGCATCTACCAGTTTGAGTTTGGCGGTGGGAGTACCTTTGGGGCTGATCAGCGGTTATGGGGGCGGATGGCTCGATCGAGGCTTAGTTTTTGTCATGGATGCCCTCTACACTGTGCCCAGTTTACTGATTGCTATTGCCATTGCTTTTGTTGCCAATGCTAGTAATAAGGGTATCTGGACAGCGGCGATCGCCCTGAGTGTTGCCTATGTACCCCAATACTTTCGGGTGATGCGCAATCAGACCTTGACGGTGAAAACTGAGCCTTTTGTGGAGGCGGCGCGGGCTAGCGGAGCCAGTACATGGGTGCTCCTGTGGCGCTATGTGGGTAGAGCCGTGTGGCAAACTTTACCGATTTTATTTAGCCTGAATGCGGCGGATGCCATTCTGGTATTGGCGGGGCTAGGTTTTTTGGGGCTGGGTGTCCCGCCTGAACTGCCCGAGTGGGGACACGATCTCAAGCAGGCTTTGGATGCCCTATCCACTGGCGCTGACATCTGGTGGCCTACTTTTTTCCCAGGTTTGGCAATGACTACCATGGTCACGGGATTATCTTTGGTGGCGGAGGGGCTAGAGCAGGTATTGGTTAAGGACGGGGGGGCTGAATCGGCAACCGCCATGCCCTAAACCTGCCTTGATTTTCCGTGAGGAGAGGGACTGCCTGCCCCGCTGGGGGGGGGATTTCTAAGAAGAGAATGCCGAACCAAGGCACAGCCCGATCGATGTCCGTAAACACTAATTGTCCATCTTCGGCAAAAATTGCCACCATGGGATAGGCACGATCGCCCGCATTGATCTGGGAGCGCTCTAGGGGCAGATAAATTTCTGTCTTACCGTCCCCATCAAAGTCCACACTGTAAAACTGCCAACGGCTGGCAATAGTGATAAATTGCTCTAAAGTCGGATCGATCGGGGCAAGGGCGGACAACTTTTGGTAGAGGGCGGACAACATAATCTGGCGTTGGGACAGGGGAATAAAGCCCAAGGACAGGGACAAGTTGGGGGACAGGTTGGGCAGGATGGCGCTATGCACTATGGGGGGAGTGGTCTCTGTTTTCAAGGTTTCTGTAAGGTTTTTGTCCGCCGTGGCTAAAATCTGTAATTCCCCATCGGTAGAAATGGACAGGGAATGGGCCTGCACAGTAAATCTTTGTTTCGCCCCTGTGGTGGTCACATACAGTTGGGGGTTTTGGGCTAGTTGAAATACCCGCCACACCAACAGCCCCGATCGATCGGCGATGGGGGGAAATGGGGCATTGAGCCATGTTTGTTGTTCAGCCACAATATCCACATTGATAGTCACCCACACCTGGTCAGGCGGTAATAGGGGCGGTGGCAAAAACCACGAATTGGGGGGCACACTCTCGCTGAGGCTGGCAATGGAGCCAATAAAAAATCGGGGTGTAATCCCTAAAGGGGCTAGGTCCAACCGCTGTAATAATTCCCGATTGGCTTGGGTCTGGGCAGATTGCTCTTCTAACCACGCCTCCGCCTGCCGCAGTCCCGATCGAGCCAGAACCGCCAGAGCGCCCCAACTTTTCAGGGCAGGTGTTTCAGGGGCATTGGTTTGGATGAGTGCCTGCACCCTCTGCCACAGGTGGGGGTATCTCTGCAAAAGCAGGGCATTGATTGCCTGATGCTCTTTGGGGTGCTGATTGAGCAAATCTAGGGCGGTCTGCCATTCGCCCGCCAGCAGGTAAATATAAATTAAATCGGGGATTTTGGTTTGGGGATTACGGGCTAGGGCTTGCACCTGTCGATCGAGCAATTGGGCATGGCGATTGATCAGGTCATACTGGTCTTGTTCTGTGGGGCTGAGGTCAGTTCCTGATAATAATTTGTGTGCCCGCAGGGTATTAAAATGCGCCAATGCCAGTGCCCACAATCCAGCTTCTGCCAAGCGGCGAATGGTCAAATCTGGGGGTAAGGTGATCTCCCGTAGTTTGGGCTGATCGCCCTGCTCCCACATAAATACTTGATATTTGGGATCAAGGTGCTGGCTCTGATCGACAACTAATTGGGGCACATCCCTACCTAGCCAATTTTGCCATTGGGGCATATCCCCTCTGGGGCTAGTCCATTCCGCCATTAACCGCAGGCGCTGGTCTCGATCGTAATAAATAATCCGACCGTAGCTAATGCCATCGATTTTGCCCGTAGCATTGAGCCAATAGCCTTGGGGCGCATTAGGAATAAACTCTAACTTGGTCAGGGGCAGGAGTCGCCAACGGCGTTGAGCACTGGTGGTATTGGCGGGGCGGGGGGACAACCTTTTGGTCAAAGCCCTGACGCTGGTTTCATCCATCCCTGTCAGGGGCAAAATGCTATCTAAAACTAATTTATCCCCTTCTACCTTTTGATAGAGGCGAATTTCTTGCAGACCCTGAATGTCTTTTGCCATGATGCCATAAATTACCCGATCGTCCCCCACCTCCAATCGATCGCCAAGGGACAGGTCATAGAGGGCTAACTGGGCAGTAATTTGGGTCAGGGTTTTGGGAATGGTGGTGTAGGTGGGAGTTTCATCCGCCACAGGCACACTAAACAGGGGATCAACTAATTTTTGTCCCGCCCACAGGATCATTGCCCCCATACAGGGAATAGCCAGTACCACCAAGATATTGGCAAGACTGATGCCCGCGTCACTGGGTAAATTAACTGTCTCCTCTGGATTGTCAACCTGATCGGGATGGGAGTGGAGCATAAATGGGTTAGCCAAAATTGGCAAAATTATAGCCCCATTCCATCAATAGTTTATTTGGATTGGGGATTCCATCTTGCGGATTACCCCTAGCCCCTCTCTGAACAAGTTTGGGTAATTCTATGGCGCTGGACAGGCTGATTAGGACAATCCCAATCGTCCAAGGCTTGACTCTCACCCCCAACCCCTCTCCCAAGGCGGGCGAGGGGAGTCAGAGTCCCTTTACACTGGTGGAAAACGAATTTAGGGGGAGGGAAAACACAGCCGAAATTTTTCTTAATCACCTATGCAATAGGTCGGTTGTTTCTAATTTTTCTAAAGAGGACATAAAAGTATCGCGGGTTAGGACAGGAACAATAGCACCCAAAACCTGATCTTTGCCCAAAGTTTGCAGTTTCGTACCCTTGTAATAAAAATCTAAAATGCGCTGATAAGACCAGCCCAAGCGGGCGAGATGGTATGCCCCCGTCTGACTCATGCCCACCCCGTGCCCCAGTCCCCCGCCAGTGAAGCGATAACCGCCAGAGATGGGCTGGATATAAAACAATAGGCTATTGGGCGCAGTAAAAGCTGACATAATTTCATCCTTGCGGATGGTAATTTCCCCCCGATCGGTAGTGACAGTAATTGCCCCCACCCGCCCCGATTGTGCCCGTTCACTAATCCTGATCGCTCGGACAGACTGAAAGTCGGCGCGCCTGTCCCCCGCCATGCGCAAAAATCCCCGTACCGAGTTGGCAATTTCCGCCAAAGAACTATCCCTCTGCCAACTAAATGTACGCCAGCCCTGCTCATTAAATGGCAGACTAGCCCGCCGTGCCAAAAATTGGCGAAAGTTATTTTCATTACTTAAATTCAACTGCGCCAGACTAAAAGGGGGATTGACTAGGTCGATCACCGCTTGGAGATAGGGGCGGGGCGTGCCATCCCAAATGTCATTGTAATCCGCCGTAATACCCCCAGTAGTAGAAGAATACAGGGCATCGATTACCCTACCCTCATAGGTCAAAACCTGCCCTCTGGTGTCCTCGATCGCTCGATCAGCAGTGGGGCTGGTATCCTGTAACCCTTTGTAAACTTGGCACTGGGTATCGGCACACAGTTCGTAATTATCCACTTGAAAGCGGTGGCGACTAGCCAGCACATAGGTACGGGCGAGAATGGCTTGGGCTTGGACAGCGGCATAGGGCGCATTGTAGCCAATTTCATGGGGCACTACCCCCCGCAGATAGGTTTCCAGAGGCACCACATTTACTAGGGTAAAAGTGCCGTAGGCATTGGGCTGGAGCCTGAGACTGCCCCCATATAACTGCCCATTCACCAACACATTGCCTTTGGGTTGAATGATTAACCCCTGACGGTTATAGCGTACCCTGCCAATTTGCCAGGATAGATATTGCCTGTGGGTAATGGGTTGGCGCACAATTTGGGCATTGGTCAAACCCGCATTGTGTAGTTTGGTAATTAACAGGGAGCGGATCAGGGGTGAGTTATACACCTGACGACTGGCCCACACTTGCCAACGGCGGGGTTGGGTAATTTCGGTGACGATCCCCAGTTGGTTGAGGCGAAAGGCGCTGGCACTGGCATTTTCAAAACTGCGGTGGTGGGAAATCACCAGCTTTTCATCCATTTCAGGCACAGCCAGCCGCTGTAACTCGATGCCCACCGTAATTTCAGGGACGGTCATGGTCTGGGTATTTTTGCCATCGGCGGTAAATTCCAGCGTTAAAGGGCGATCGTCTGCCGATCGAATCCGTAATTTTTGTTGGGGATCAGTGCCAAACCGTTGGACGATGCCGATCTGCAGGTTAGGGTTAGCAGGAATAGGCTGGGCATTACCTTCGGGAATAAATGCTACTCCGAACCACAAGGTAATCAACCATACTCTTTGCCACACTTTCACCATCTAAATCAACCTTGCCTTCAGGGCTAATTCCGCCTCGTGGCGATCGTCAAAGGGGATTTTGGTAGTGCCAATAATTTGATAATCCTCGTGCCCTTTCCCCGCCAACAGTACCGTATCTCCTGCTTGAGCATGGCTAATCGCCTCGTGAATACAGGTGCGTCGATCGATAATCACTTGTACAGAGCTATGGTGGTCATGAATACCTGAAGCAATATCTGCCAAAATTTGGGCGGGGTCTTCCGTGCGCGGGTTGTCGCTAGTAAGATAAACCACATCCGCCAGACGGTGGGCAATTTCCCCCATGATGGGGCGCTTAGTCCTGTCTCGATCGCCACCACAGCCAAACACACAGATTAAACGATTTTGGGTAAAGGGGCGTAGAGCCTTTAACACATTTTCTAAACTGTCGGGGGTATGGGCATAGTCCACCACCACCGTAATATCTTGCTCGGCGCTCACCTGCACCTTTTGCATGCGCCCCGGTACCCCCGTAAACTCCTCTACCGCCTTGACGATCGTGTCTAAAGGCATACCCAGATGAAGAGCGGCTCCCACCGCCGATAACACATTGGACACATTGAACTTACCCACCAAGGGCGACCGCAAGGCACAATCTCCAGCAGGGGTGTGCAATTGAGCGGTAAACCCCTCTGCCCCATACTCCACCTCCCTCAGATAAATATCCGTGAGTTGGTTATGGATACTATAGGTCCACAGTAGGGCTTGCCGTTTGTCCAGCATGATGGTCAAGCGTTTGCCATAGTTGTCATCCCAGTTCACGATCGCCCTGCCTGTCAAGTATTCAGGGCTAAACAGTAGGGACTTTGCCTGAAAATAATTTTCTAAAGTGCCATGAAAATCCAGGTGGTCTTGGGTCAAATTAGTAAATACGGCCACCTGAAAAGGACAACCCCACACCCTGCGTTGTGCCAAGGCATGGGAACTCACTTCCATCACCGCCGTTTTACAGCCATTATCTACAGCCTGTCGTAACTGGGACTGTAGTTCCACCGCAAAGGGGGTAGTGTGACTAGCAATTTGGCTAAAGCCCTGCCAACGGGTATATAGAGTGCCAAACAGGGCGGGCTGAAACTGCTCTCGATCGTAATGCAGGATATGTTCAATCAAATGGGTAGTGGTAGTTTTGCCATTGGTCCCCGTCACCCCGATCAAAGTCAAACTACGACTGGGATAGTCATAAAAAGCATTTGCCAACTGGGCACAGTCCCCCACCACATCAGGGCTAAAAATTATTCTTTCATCCTGAAATCGCCCTTGATAACTGGCATTGACCACACAGGCGACCGCCCCCTGCCGTAATGCCTGGAGCGCAAATTCGCCCCCATCCACTTTAGTACCTGGTAAACCAATAAACAAGTCTCCCCCCTGACATTGACGGGAATCAGTAACCAAACGCTCTACCCGTCGATCGAGCAGGGCAGGGGGGCAAGGTAATTGGGCGGACTGGAGTAAGCTACTTAAATCTACGGAAAAAATCATGGGTGAAAGTTACCACACTTTGGGCAATCTATCACC
>Ga0272446_1002212_pt1 | contig 26991 bp, 26 predicted proteins | sample YNPCB0061_FD_194587 | JGI IMG/M metagenome (GOLD analysis project Ga0272446, IMG submission 194587) | Hot spring microbial mat communities from Yellowstone National Park, WY, United States - YNP-CB-006-1 | ecosystem: Environmental > Aquatic > Thermal springs > Hot (42-90C) > Sediment | place...
CGCGCTTCGCCTGGAAGCGGTAGCGGAGATGGAGGAGTTCCTCTCCACCTTCTTCAACATCGAGGTGATGCGCGCGGCCTCGCCGATCCTCCTGCAGGGCCTCAGGATGACGGTCCTGCTCGTGCTCGTCTCGGTTCCCCTCGGCTTCGCGGGCGGAGTGCTGCTCGCGCTGCTCTCGGTCATCCGCCATCCGCTGGTGCGTTGGCCGCTCGTGGCCTGGGTGGATTTCTTCCGCGCCTTCCCGCCGCTCGTGCTGCTGGTGTTCATCTACGCGGGCCTGCCCTTCGCCGGCATCGAGATCGGCGCCTTCGGCTGCGTCGCGATCGGCTTCTTCCTCAACACCTCGTCCTATTACGGCGAGATCCTGCGCGCCGGCATCGAGAGCATCCCGCGCGGGCAGATGGAGGCGGCGCGCTCGACCGGCCTCTCCGCCATTCAGGCAATAACCTGGGTGATCCTGCCGCAGGCGGTGCGGAACGTGCTGCCCGACCTCGTGTCGAACACGCTCGAGGTGGTGAAACTGACCTCCATCGCCTCGGTCGTCGCGCTTCCGGAACTGCTCTACCAGGCGCGTCAAGCGCAGAGCGTGACCTACAATCCCTCGCCGATCGTCGCCGCCGCGGCGATCTACTTCCTGCTGCTGTGGCCAGGCGTGCGGCTGCTCAGCCGGCTCGAGCACAAGGCGATCGCGAGGCATTGAGCCGCCCGCCCAGGCAGTACCCAAGACTGCCCGCGGACCCCGCTCAGGGCGGCTCGACAGTGTCGGCGCGCAGAGCGGCGAGCTCTTCCGCGGCGGCGCGCGCGGCCCTCTCCTGGATCGCTCGGTAGCGGGCGAGCACCGCCTCTCCGGTCGCGGTGAGCGCGGCACCGCCGCCCGATGGCCCGCCCTTCGTCGCCGCGACGAGCGGTTCCTGGAACATTCCGTTGAGCGTCTCGACGAGCGACCACGCACGCTTGTAGCTCATGCCGAGCCGTCGCCCCGCCGCGGCAATCGAGCCCGTCTCGGCGATGCCCTGAAGGAGGTCCGCCTTGCCCGGGCCGAGCGAGATCCCGGGCACGAGATCGACCCGGATATGCAACGCAGGCAGCGTGCCCGTGCCGCGGCGCCGCACGCCTCAGCCCTGGCGCCAGGGCAGGCCGGCGGCGATCCAGCCGGCGCGGGTGCGACGATGGCCAGCCTCGTCGAGCGGCCCCTCGAAGCCGTCGGTGATGTTGATCGCGTGCGGGTAGCCTGCCGCGACCGCAGCCTGGGCCGCGGCGAGGCTGCGCGCCCCGGACCGGCAGAGGAAGTGGATCCTGTGGCGCGGCGCGAGCCCGGCCTCGGCGAGTTCGGGCACGAAGCGCTCGTTCACCGCCATCGAGGGGAAGATCTGCCAGGCGATCCGGTGCACCGTCTTGCCGAGGGCGGAGAGATCGGGCAGCCCGACATAGGTCCACTCCGCGTCGGTGCGCACATCGACAAGAACGGCGTCTGGGTCATCGCGCAGGGCATCCCAGGTCTCGGTGACGGTCGCATGGGCGATCGCGGTCATCCTCGGTCCTCCTCGCGCCGTGTTCTGCACCATACCGCGGCGCCGATCCATGCCGACCTGCTGCGCCTCGCCAGGTTGCGTCGGGACGGAAGCGGCGCTTTTGTAGCGGCGCCGCGGCGTCGCGGCGGAATGGAGGGCGGCGTGGCAGCGACGGAGGCGGCGGTGTTCCAGGGCGTGGCCGACGGGCTTGCGGGCGCGATCGGCAATACGCCGCTGATCCGGCTCCGCCGCGCCTCGGCAGCGACGGGCTGCGCGATCCTCGGCAAGGCCGAGTTCATGAACCCTGGCGGGTCGGTGAAGGACCGCGCCGCGCTCGCGATCATCACCGACGCCGAGGCGAAGGGCCTGCTCCGCCCCGGCGGCACCATCGTCGAGGGCACCGCCGGCAACACCGGAATCGGGCTCACCCTCGTCGGCAACGCGCGCGGCTATCGCTGCGTCATCGTCATGCCCGAGACGCAGAGCCGTGAGAAGATCGACTTCCTGCGCATGATCGGCGCCGAGCTCCGCCTCGTCCCCGCCGCCCCGTTTCGCGACCCCGGCAACTACGTCCACGTCTCGAGGCGGCTCGCGGAGGAGCTTGCGCGCACCGAGCCGAACGGCGCGATCTGGGCCAATCAGTTCGACAACCTCGCCAACCGCGAGGGCCATCGCGCGACCACCGGCGCGGAAATCTGGCGGCAGACGGAGGGGCGCGTCGATGCCTTCACCTGCGCCTGCGGCACCGGCGGCACGCTCGCCGGCGTGGCGATGGCGCTGAAGGCCCGCAAGCCTTCCGTCCGCATCACCCTGGCCGACCCAATGGGCAGCGCCCTCTACGCCTGGAAGACGCGCGGCGAGCTCATGCTCGAAGGCTCCTCCATCACCGAGGGGATCGGCCAGAGCCGCGTGCCGGGCAATCTCGAAGGCGCGCCGATCGACGATGCGATCCGGGTGACGGACGAGGAGGCGCTCGAGCAGGTGTTCGACCTCACCATCCACGAGGGGCTCTCGGTCGGCGGCAGCGCGGGGCTCAACGTCGCCGCGGCGATCCGGGTGGCGCGCGCGCTCGGGCCAGGCCACACGGTGGTCACCATCCTCTGCGACGGCGGCGCGCGCTACCAGAGCAAGCTGTTCAATCCGGAATTCCTGCGCGGCAAGGGCCTGCCCGTGCCGCCGTGGATGACCTGAAGGGGGGACACAGAATGAACACGGATCGTTTCGCTGGTCGTATCGCCGTCGTCACGGGCGGGGCGCGCGGCATCGGGCTTGCCGTCGCCGAGCGACTCACGGCCGAGGGCGCGCGCGTGGCGCTGTGGGACACCGACGACGCGGAAGCGACGCGCGTCGCCGCCCGTCTCGGCGGCGCTGCGATCGGCGTCGATGTCGCCGACGAGGCCTCCGTCGCCCGCGCGCTCGCCGCCACCGAGGCGGCGGTCGGGCCGGTCGACATCCTCGTCAACAACGCCGGCATCACCGGGCCCAACGGACCGGTCGAGACCTATCCGGTCGAGGCCTGGCGGCGCGTGATCGATGTCGATCTCACCGGCGTGTTCCTCTGCGCGCGTGCCGTCATCCCCGGCATGCGGGCGCGCGACCGCGGGCGGATCGTCAATGTCGCCTCGATCGCGGGCAAGGAGGGCAACCCGAACGCCTCGGCCTATTCCTGCGCCAAGGCGGGCGTGATCGCGCTCACCAAGTCGCTCGGCAAGGAGCTCGCCGCCACCGCGATCCGCGTCAACTGCGTCACGCCTGCGGCCGTCAAGACCGACATCTTCGCGCAGATGACGGAAGAGCACATCGCCTGGATGCTGTCGAAGATCCCGCTGAACCGTTTCGGCCTCGTCGAGGAAGTGGCGGCGATGATCTGCTGGCTCGCCTCGGACGAGGCGTCGTTCTCGACGGGTGCCGTGTTCGACGTCTCCGGCGGCCGCGCGACCTACTGAACGAGCGCGGCACCTTCGGCGAGCGCGGCGAGCTTGGCCCAGGCGATCTCGGCATCGACCGCGCCGAAGCCGGCGAAGGTGCCGAAGCCGCAATCGGTTCCGGCGATCACGCGGTCCCGCCCGACGAGGCCGACATAGCGGGCGATCCGCTCCGCGACGAGCTCGGGGTGCTCGATGAAGTTGGTCGTGCTGTCGATCACGCCGGGGATGAGGACGTAGTCGTCGGGCGGCGGGACCTCCTGCCACACCCGCCACTCGTGCGCATGCCGCGGGTTCGCGCCCTCGAACAGCAGCGCGCGCGGCTTCGCCGAGAGCAGGAGCCGCGCGATTGCGCGCAGCGGGATGTCAAGATGGTGCGGCCCCTCGTAGTTGCCCCAGCACACATGCATCCGCACGCACTCGGCCGGAACGTTGCGCAGGCCGTGGTTCAGCGCCTCGACGTGGATCGCCGCCTCGCGCAGGAACGAGGCCTCGTCGAGATGGCGGTAGAGCATGTGGCGACCGAGGCCGAGATCGGGCGCGTCGATCTGCAGGACGAGGCCTGCGGCGACGATCGCCTCGTATTCGTGCCGCATCGCCTCGGCGAGATCGAACAGATAGGCCTCGCGCGTCGGGTGATGGTCGGAGGGCTGGAACAGGGCGATGACGCCGGGACTCGCGCTGTTCATGAACCCCTGCGTGTAGCCCGCCTTGGCCATCGCCGCCCGCATGCGCGCGATGTCGGCCTGCAGCGGGGAGAGATCCTTCACCGTGACCGGCCCCACACAGCGCGGCCGACGATACTTGGGCGTTCCACCGGCCGCGGCGAGGCGCTTCATGAAAGAGGGGTAGGCGAGCAGGTCGGCGGGCGGCTCGCGCGGGCTGTCGCCGGCGAAGCCCGCAAGGCGTTCGGTGACGTAGGTCGCGTAGCTGATCTTCGACATCTCGCCGTCGGAGGGGAGCGAGAGGCCGATCTGCCGCTGCCGGGCGAGCGCGGCGTCGGTCGCCTCGCGGAACGTCGCCTCCGCCGCCTCGGGGTCGACCGGCTCGCCGCGCTCGCGCGCGAACAGGACGTCGCACACCGCTTGCGGCCGCGGCAGGCTGCCGACATGCGTCGTCGCGACCGCCATCACGCCGCCTCGCGCCCGGCGAAGCGCACAGCTCCGGCCGCGTCGCCGCCGCGCACGACATAGGCCACCGCCCCGTCCGAGGAGGTGGCGCGGAAGCTGCGCACCGCGCCCTTCGGCGTGGAGAAGGTGTCGCCGGCGCCGAGCACCACCTCCTCCCCGCCGACCGTGACCGCGAGCGTGCCGCGGTGCATCAGGATCACCTCCGCCTCGGCGCGGGCGTGCGGCGGGATGCGCGCGCCGCTCGCAAGGCGGAGGAGGCGCAGGTTGAACCCGTGCGGCCACCAGCCGGTGACCGGCCCGGGCGGAAACCCGTCCTCCGTCGCGCGCGGGGTGATGACCGGGCACTCCTCGACACCGGGCGCCGCGAGCGGGCTCCGCGGGAAGGGCGCGATCTCCGCCGCCCTGACGATGCCGAGCGCCATCTTCCCGGCGCTGGGCGAGGCAAGCGCCGCGATCTCCTCGGGCGTTGGCGGCGCCTGGCGCCGCGCGCCCTCCGGCACCACCTCGCCGATCGTCGTGTCGACGAGCCGGCCTCCCTCGAGCAGGACGAGGCCGTAACGTTCCGCGAGTTCGAAAACGCGCGGCGCCCAGGTCACCTTCCCCGGATCGTCGCCGCCGAGCACGGCGAACATGAAGCCCACCCCCTCGCCGATGTTCTCGAAGCCGCGGAACATGCGCGTCGGCAGGCTGATCACATCGCCCGGCGCGAGCTCGGCCGCGCCGTCGTCGGCATTGACGCCCCACATGAAGCGCCACCGCCCGGCATGGACGATGAACACCTCCGCCGTCTCGTGGCTGTGCTGGCTGTTGAGGCAGCCTGGCGGCTGGCGCGCCGCACCGATGTTGAAGCCGTGCGGCTCGGCGATGTGCACGTGCTGGCGCGGGTTCTCCGACACGCCTGGCCCGATGATGGTGAAGTTCTCCTTGCGGTCCGACCCTGGGCTGCGCGTGTCGACGAACGCGTTCGTGCAGGGGCGCAGATCGGCATAGCGGACGAGCCGTGCCGAGATCGTCGTCATCTGACCTTCCCTCCTCGTCATCGCGGCGCGGCTGCGCGCCCGCGTCACCCCGCCTTCGCGGCGAGCATCTTCCAGAGTGCGAGCTCGTCGATCATCGTCCAGTCGCGCACCACGCGCCCGCCCCAGAACTCGAGATGGGTGATCCCGAGCACGAGGACGGCCGCCCCTGTCGGCGCGCCGAAGGCGCCGCGGCCGTCGTGGCGCCCTTCGAGCCGCCAGCGCAGGGCGACCCGCGCCGGCCGCGCTGGCTCCTCGAGGACGGCCGCCTGGTCGACGACGAAGCGCGCGCCCGGGAAGGCGGCGAGATAGCCGATCACGAACGTGTCGATCTCGTCATGGCCGACATGCGCGAGGCCGCCCGGGCCCTCGAGCGTCGCCGCCTCGGCGTAGAGGGCCCTGATCGACGCGAGGTCGGCCTCGTTCCAGATTCGGCCCAAGGCGCCGATGGTTGCGGCGGCGAGCGGATGGTCACGCGCGTCCGTCCGGCGCGGCCCGGAGGCCTCGGCCGCCGCCTCCGTCAGGTGCCACGGTGTCACGCCGGCCTCCGAATCGGCCTTGGCGAGCGCTGCGGCAAGCGCGCGCAGATCGCCCCCCGCCTGGCGGACGATCGCCGCCTGGTCCCGCACAAGCCACTCCTCGGTGATCACGTTCGCCCGCACCGCGCAGTCGGCCACCGTGCGAACGTGGAGCCGCCGCCCGGTCGGCGGGCCGAACAGGCCTTCGCCGCGATGCGTCTGGGTCGAGACGATTCGGTGCGAGGAGAGGAAGCCGTCCGTCTCGTTGCCGGACCAGATCACGTCCTCGGCGAGCAGGCGGCGGTCGGGGAAGGCATGCAGCGTCTCGAGCGTCCCCGAGACGACGCGCGCGACGCCGCGCACCGGCCCCATCGGCGTGTGGATCACGCAGTCAGGCGCATAGAAGCGCCGGATCAGCCCGACTTCCCGACCCTCCCAGATCCGCTCGGTGATCCGGCGGATGTAGTGGACGAGGTCGGTGAACTCCGGGTCGAAGCCCTTCATGCGCGCCTTCCGCGAGGCTGTGCGCCCGGCCGCCAGACGCGGCGCCCCTCGACCTCGACGACGCCCTCTTCCGGAAGCCGCGCCGAGCCGCGCACGATCAGCTCACCCGCGACGACCACGCGCCCGTCGCCCTTCCCTCTGCCGTCGAGCCGCGCGGTCAGGAGATCGACCGTCGCCGTAACCATCCGCTCGACCGGCTGCTCGACCGTGGTGAGCGCGTAAGCCGGCCAGCGCGCCGGCTCGGCGTCGTCGAAGCCGACGATCGAGACGTCTTCCGGAACCCGCAGGCGGTGGCGGAACCGTGCGGCGTCCATGACGGCGACGGCCATGTGATCCGAGGCGCAGAAGATCGCATCCGGCCTGTCCCGGCGCGCGAGCAGCGCGTCCGCCGCCGCCTCCGCCTGCGCCCTGTCGTAGTTGCCCACTTCGCGCAGCGGCGGGCCGAGGCCGCGCGCGGCGAGCGCCTCGGCGAAGCCGCGCTCGCGGTCGCGGCTCGTCGAGGAGTTCTCGATGCCGGAGATGAAGGCGAAGCGGCGGTGGCCTCCGGCCGCGAGGAAATCGGCTATCCGCGCCGCGCCCGCGCGGTTGTCACCGGTGACGGAGGCGACGCCGCGCGCATGGCGGCTCGTCCGGTTGAACAGCACGACCGGCACGCCGCGCGCCGCGCAGGCGGCCGCGAGCCGGGAGGACAGCGTCGTCGAGGCGAGTACGAGCGCGTCGACCTGGTAGCGGAGGATGTCCTCGAGCAGCGGGTCGGCATGCTCGGCCTGCGGCGCGGTGAAGAGGAGCAGGTGGTAGCCGAGCGCCTGCAGCCGCTGCGACAGCGCTTCGAGCACGGCCGGATAGAACTGGTTGTGCAGGTAGCCGACCGCCATGCCGATGATCCGCGATCGGCGCGTGATCAGCGACCGCGCGAGCAGGTTCGGGCGGTAGCCGAGCGCGCCGGCGGCGGCGAGCACGGCGGCGCGCGTCGCGTCGGAGACGGAGGCGCCGGGCGTGAAGCTGCGCGAGACGGCCGACTGCGAGACGCCGGCGGCGCGCGCGACATCCCGCGACGTCGCCGCGCGGCGCCGCGCCGGCGCCTCCGCCGCGGGCAGCGCAACAGGCGGGCGGCTCGGGCAGCGGCGCGGCATTGACCCTCGTTGCAAACGTATGCAAGCGTGAACCGGTGAGAGAGCGATTGTCAACGCCGGGTGGCCCGGCGGTCGCCGCTCCAGAAGCTTCGCAACGGGGAGAACACCGATGGGTTCCGCGATCGCCCGCCGCACGACTCTGCTCGGCCTCACCGCGGCCGCGCTTGCCGGGAAAGCGCACGCCCAGGGCGCAGCGCCCGGCTGCGGCCTGCCCAACCCCACCCGGGCGATCGAGATCACCTCGATCTCGAACAGCTTCCCGCTGCTGCAGTTCCTCACCGCCGAGATGCGCGCCTGCGCCGGCGGCAACCTCAGGATCGAGAGCCGGCTGACCGCGGACAACCTGCCGCAGACGCGCGTCGCGCTCGCCGCCGGCGGCCCCACACCCTTCCAGATCGTGCAGGTCTCGAACACCTCCTTCACCGAGTTCGCCAATCGCGGCCAGCTGCAGCCGATCGACGACCTCGTCGCGAAGTACCGCGCCGAGCAGAGGTTCGACGACATCCCCCGAAGCCTCTGGGAACAGGCGAGCTTCGAGGGAAAGGTGCATGCGCTGCCGTTCCAGAGCAACGTGCACCTGTTCTTCTACCGCAAGGACCTGTTCGACAAGCACGGGCTTGCCGTGCCGAAGACCGTCGAGGAGATGATCGCTGCGGCGAAGACCCTGAAGGAGAAGGAGCCGGACCTCGAGTTCCCGCTCGCCAACATCTTCGGCCGCGGCTGGAACGTCGCGACCGAGTTCGGCAACTACTATCAGAGCCAGGGCGGCACCTGGCTCGACGAGCGCGGCGGCCCTGTGTTCAACGACGCGCGCGGGGTGCGCGCCGTCGAGACGATGCGGGCGATGCTTCCCTACATGTCGCCCAACGCCGTCGCCTTCACCGGCGATGATGTGATGGTCGCGTTCCAGCAGGGCCGCTCCGCCCTGGGCGTGGTTTGGGCCTCGCGTGCAGCGAGCATGGACGCGCCCGAGGTCAGCCGCGTGCGCGGGCTGTTCCAGTTCGCGCCGGCACCGGCGATGGAGGCGGGCGGGCTCCCCTCCTCTGCCCTGTGGTGGGATGCCTGGGCGCTGCCGCGCACCATCGCGCCCGACCGCGACCTCGTGTTCCGGATCGCCGCCGCGAGCATGACGGAGGCGGCGATGCGCAAGGGCGGCGGTCTCGCCGCCTGGTCGCGCCAGTCGGTCGCGACCGACCCGGCACTGGTCGCCGAGAACCGGCACTGGCCCGCGATCTCGGCGACCCTTGCGGCCGGCGTGAAGAGTTTCCCCGCCCGCCCCGCCTTCAGCCTCGCGCACACCGCCGTCGGGGCCAGCATCACCGAGGCGCTGCAGGGGCGAATCCCGGCCAAGGACGCGCTCGACCGCGCGGCCGCGCAGTATACCCGCGAGGCGCGGAGCCAGGGTCTGCTCTGACGGGGCGCGCCACGCGCGGGGCGCGATGCGGACGCGGAGCTTCCTCAGCTTCGCCGCCCCGTCCATCATCGCGATGGTCGGGCTGATGGCGGTGCCGCTTGCGCTCACCGTCTGGCTTGGTTTCCATCGCGTCACGTTCCGCGGCGAGTGGCGCTGGGCAGGGCTCGACAACTATCTCGTCACGCTCGAGGACCCGGACTTCCTCCGCTCGCTCTGGTTCACGCTGCTGTTCTGCGCCGTGACGATCCCGGCGAAGATCCTGCTCGGCTTCGCCTCGGCGCTGGCGCTCAACGGCATCCGGCCCGGCCTTCGCGGCGTCTTCATCGCCTGCGCTCTCCTGCCCTTCATCGTCACGCCCGTCGTCGGCACGCTCGCCTTCTCGTGGCTGTTCCGCGATTTCGGCATCGTGACGTGGCTGCTCGCCGAGCTGGGCTTGCGGGTCCACTGGCTCGGCTCGGATGCGGCGAGCCGCGCGCTCGTGATGATCCACTACGTCTGGCACGGCACGCCGTTCGCGACGATCGTGCTCTTCGCCGGGCTGCAGGCCATCCCGAAGGACGAGATCGAGGCGGCGATCGTCGATGGCGCCGGCTTCTGGTACCGGATGCAGGCCGTGGTGCTGCCGCACTTGAAGTCGCTCATCGTATTCCTGGCGCTGATGATGGTGATGGACGGCTATCGCGTCTTCGACAGCATCTACGTGCTGACGCGTGGCGTGAACGGCACCGAAAGCGTGATGATGTACAACTACCGCATCGCGATCGTCGAGAACGCGGTCGCGCGCGGTTCGGCCGTGTCGATCCTGACCGTGATCGGCATCCTCGTCCTGCTCGTGCCGTTCCTGATCAATACCTGGCGCGAGCAGCGGTCGATCCAATGAGGCACGGCGGCATCGCGGCGTTCGGCGCCTGGGTATTCCTGCTGGTCTTCGCGGCCTATTCCGCCTTCCCGTTCGTCTGGACCTTCCTCACCTCGATCAAAGAGCCGGTCGATGCCTTCGCGCTACCGCCCGTTTGGGTGTTCACGCCCACCTTCGCGCATTATGGCGAACTCTGGCTCGAGCGCGGCTTCGGCAGCTACTTCCTCAACACCGCGATCGTCACCGCCGGGACGGTGGTGATCTCGATCTCGATCGGCGCGGTGGCAGGCTACGCGCTCGCGCGCTATCGCGGCGCCCTGGGCTTCTGGCTCCTGATCATCGCGCTCGTCTTCCGCGCTCTCCCCCGCATGGCCGTGCTGCTGCCGTTCTACCAGATCAGCCGCGCCTTCGGGCTGTTCGATACGCATGTGCTCCTGATCCTCGTGCTCGTCTCGATCAACCAGCCCTTCACCATCTGGATGATGCGGAGCTTCTTCATGACCATCCCTGCCGAGATCGAGGAGGCGGCGATGGTCGACGGCTGCTCGCGGTTCGGCGCCTTCCTGCGCGCGATCGTGCCGGTGATGTGGCCTGGCGTGATCACGACGAGCCTCTTCACCTTCCTGCTCGCCTACAACGAGTTCCTGATGCCGCTGATCCTGACCGCGACGAAGGCGCAGACCCTGCCGGTCGCGATCAGCCAGTTCGGGGCGGAGGACATCCGCTTCTGGTCGCTCTCGGCGGCGGGGGCGATCTCGATCACGCTGCCGATCGTCGTCGTCATCCTGCTGTTCCAGGGGCGGATCGTCTCCGGGCTGGTCCAGGGCGCCGTGAAGGGGTAGCGGCGATGGCGCGAATCCAGCTCAAAGGCGTGAGCCGCCGCTGGGGCGGCGTGATCGGCGTCAACAACGTCTCGATCGACATCGCTGACCGGGAGTTCCTCGTCCTGCTCGGCCCCTCGGGCTGCGGCAAGACGACGACGATGCGCATGGTCGCCGGCCTCGAGGACCCGTCGGAGGGAGAAATCTGGATCGGCGATCGGATGGTGAATGCGCTCGAGCCGAAGGACCGCGACATCGCGATGGTGTTCCAGTCCTACGGCCTCTACGCGCATCTCTCGGTGTACGAGAACATCCGCTTTCCGCTGCGTGTGCGCGGCATCCCTGCGGCCGAGCATGAGGCCCGCGTGCGCCGCGCGGCCCGCATGGTTGATCTCGAGCCCCTGCTCGGGCGGAAGCCCCGCGAGCTCTCTGGCGGGCAGCGCCAGCGCGTCGCGCTCGCCCGCGCGATCGTGCGCGAGCCGAACGCCTTCCTGATGGACGAGCCGCTCTCTAACCTCGACGCCAAGCTGCGCGTCTCCACCCGCGCCGAGATCAAGCACCTGCAGCAGACGCTCGCGGTGACCACGATCTACGTCACGCACGACCAGGTCGAGGCGATGACGCTCGCCCACAGGGTCGCGGTGATGGAGGCGGGCGAAGTGCGCCAGCTCGGCACGCCCGGCGAGATCTACGACGACCCCGCGAACCTCTTCGTCGCGGGCTTCATCGGCAGCCCGGCGATGAACCTCGTTCCGGGCGACATCGTGGACGGAACGTTCCGTGCGCAGGGAATCGCGGCGCGGCCGCCCCATGCGGGGCGCGACCGCGCCGGCGTCGTCCTCGGCGTCCGCGCCGAAGACCTGAGACTCGTCGCCCCGGGCGAGGGCCAGGTCGCGGGCGAGATCTTCGCCGTCGAGCCGCTCGGCGATTCGACGCTTGTGATCCTCCGCCCCGGCGGGGCGATGGTCACCGCGCGCGTCGACAAGGCCTGCCGCGCCGCCGCGGGCGAGACCGTCGGGCTCGCGGCAGACCCTGCGCGCCTCTACCTGTTCGACGCCGCGTCGGGCCAGCGCATTAGGGCTGCGGCGTGAGAGCTCACACCGACCGCAAGCGCGACTTCGCCGCCGCCGTCTCGCGCACCGCGCCGGGAGAGCCGCTCGCCGCGCTGGCGGCGCTGATGGCCGAGGATGCGGTGGTCAACGCCTACCGGCCGGTCGATCGCTGCGCATGCCGCGGCGAGGCGGAGGAGCGGCTGTTCCGACCGCTCGTCGCCGCCCTGCCGGATCTCGAGCGGCGCGACGACATCCTGCTCGCCGGCAGTTTCGAGGGAAGCGAGTTCGTTGCGGCAACAGGCCATTACGCTGGCACCTTCGCGACCCCCCTGTTCGACATCCCCGCCACCTTCGGCCTTGTCTTCCTGCGCTTCGGCGAGGTGCACCGGATCCGCGGGGGCGCGATCGTCGAAAGCTTCATCCATCTCGACCTGATCGACCTGATGCGCCAGGCAGGCGTGTGCCCGCTGCCGCCCTCGCGGGGTGCGGAGGGGATCTTTCCTGCCCCGGCCGGGCAGTGCGGCCGCTCGCTCGCCGCGGCCGACCCGACCGAGAGCGCCCGCTCGCTCGGCCTCGTCGAGGCGATGATCTTCGGGGGCTTGCGGCAATACGACGGGCGGTCGCTCCGCTCCATGGGCATGGAGCGTTACTGGACCGACACGATGTGCTGGTACGGCCCCTCTGGCATCGGCGCCACGCGCGGCATCGGCGGGTTCCAGGCGCACCACCAGCGCCCCTTCCTCGAGGCCTTTCCCGACCGCGTGGGCGGCGACCACAAAGCGCGCTTCGGCGACGGCGTCTTCGTCGTCTCGACCGGCTGGCCCTCGGTGCGGGCGACCTTCGCCGGGGCATGGCTCGGCTGCGCGCCCTCGGGACAGCGGATCACGATGCGCGTGATGGATGTCTGGCGCCGGGAGGGCGATCGCCTCGCCGAGAACTGGGTGTTCATCGACATCCCCGACGTCATGGCGCAGGCGGGCGTTGACGTGTTCGCCGGCATGCGGGCGATGGCCGCGGCGCGATGAACACGATCGCGGAACGGCTCGCTGCCTGGGCCGAGGGCGAGGAGGCGCGGTTCCTCGGCCGCCTTGAGGACGAGGAGCCCTGCAATAGCTGGATCGCCGAGTACTGGCGGATCGTCGGCGATGCCGCTTGTCGCCCACAGTATCGCCATGTCGATGGCAGGACGGTCGATTTGTCAGGGGACCGCTGGGCCTGGTCGGCCGCGTTCATCGGCGCGGGCGTGTGGTTCGCCTCAGGCGGAGCGCCGTGGTTCGCCTATTGCGAGTGGCACAGCACCTACATCCGCGACGCGATCGCGCGGGCAGCCTCCGCCGGCGCCGAGCCCTACCGCGCCTTCCCGATCGGCGCCGCACCGCTCGCGCGCGGCGACATCGTCGTGCAGTGGCGCAGGGGCATCGGCGACGGCGCAGGCGACCGGCCCGTCACCTGGGAGAGCGCGCCGCGAATCGATCCCTTCACGAGCCATGGCGACATCGTCGTCTCGGTCGCTCCGGACGAGGCCGAGATCATCGGCGGCAATCTCAACGACACGGTGATGCGGCGGCATCTCGTGCTCGACGGGTCAGGCCGCCTTGCCGACACGGCCCAGCTCCGCGGCCACTGGTTCGCGGCGATCCGCTTCGCCGGCTGACGGCGCGGCGCAGGCCCGCGCACCCCCTACCGTCTCGCCCTGAGCGATCGCTGTGAGCGAGTCCATCAGGGGAGAACAGCATGCAGCGCGTCTTCCGGCCCCAACACGTCGTCTCCCCTAGGTGGTACAGCTGGCGGTTTCCGGCGTGATCTCCGCCCAGGCCGGAGCGGGTGGGATGCGGCTCGACTCAGCCATGTGCGATCTGCTCCATCATGTCGGGTCCCTGATCGCGCAGCGGCTGAGGCTCTGCCGGACCTCGCGGCTGCGCTTGGTCGGGCGCTCCGGCACGGCGCCACAATCGCACAGATCCTGGCCGATCGGGTCGCTCGTGCGCGACTCGATCAGTGCATCGTCGTGTGCGCGGTCAGCCCCCCCGGCGGTCAGTGGCAAGGCGATGGGCGAGGCAACCGTACAAACGGCCAGGACCACCAGCGATGGGTTCCCCCCGTCCGCCGGTGGCGCAGCGCTGCGCCGGAAGCGTGGTACTGTCGATCCACGGCAGAAAGTCGGTGTCGCAGACGCGCTCTGCCAAGGCCTCCAGCATCATACCATCATGCCCACCTGGCTTGGTGCCGAGTGGACCGGCCGACAGCAGGACGGGGTCGCGGAAGGACCGCGCCTCGCCCGTCAGCCGTCCACGCACACCTGCTCCTCCCACGGGCAGGGGTCAGCCTGCACGCACGCCCGTGGCCACTCGGGACTGCCCTCGTCGCCACTGTGCCCAGGCGGCTGAATGGTTCATGCGATCCGCCACGGCATCCGTTTTCGATCCAACACGCCAGCTCATCCCTCAAGCACCTCGAGCACCTCGCCGGTCGGGGCGAGGCAGGCGGCAACCAGAGGGCCGCCGAAGCCCGACCCGGCATCGAGCGTCAGCCCGAACCCCTCCGCCCGCGGCCCGTCGCGGCGCGAGCAGAAGCCCCGAACAAGCCGCGCGAAGCCGCCCCAGGGGGCGACCTCCCCGTCGCCGGAGGCCACGCCGGAAGCGGCGCGGTCGAACCCTGCCTCGTCCCACCAGAAGGCGTCGCCCTGGGTCTCGAAGGGCCGGTCCGGGTTCAGCCCGGCGGCGACGAACAGCACCCCAGGCGCCTCGCCGGCAAGGTCGACCGGGACGGTGCAGGCGGCGCGTCGGAGCGAGGAGAGCAGGGCGTCATGGCCCGGGGCGGCGCGGATCGCGGCGGTGATCGCGCCGGTCCACTTCGCCCGCTCGACCGGGCCCCGGGCGGCGACGCGAAGCCCCTCAGCCACCGTCGCGCCATAGGCCTCGAGCGTCGGCGCGATGCCGTGCGCCGCCATCCAGCGCAGCGCCTCGACCGCCGCCGCCGGCCCCGGCGCATACTGGATCCGCAGCAGCCGGTGCAGCATCTCCTCCTGGGCGCCGCGGAGGAACACGACGTCATCAGCCTCGAAGCCGGGGCGGGCGATCACGGCGCGGCGGAACAGGAGCGCCTCGCGCACCGTGCCCGTGACATCCGGCCCCACCCCGATCAGATTGCCGCAATAGACCACCCGGTCGCCGCGCCAGACGCGGGTCTCAAGCGCCGCATGCAGTCGCGCGAGCTGCGCCGAATCGCCGCGGACGGCGGCGATCGCCCAGACGCGGCGGGCATGGATGAGCCTGGCGACGCGCGGCGGCTCCCGCTCCGCCATCAGCGCCCGCCGGACAAGAAGGGATCGCCGGAGAGGGACGGGGCGGCCGGCGCCGCAGCGCCGCCGCCCCGCTGTTTCCTGCCCCGGCGGGGCCTCACGCGGCCTTGAGCACCGTCGCGAGCTTCGCCTGGGCGGTCGGCTTGTCGACGCCGTCGATCGCGGCGAGCTCGGCGGCGAGGCGGTCCATCGCCTGCTCGTAGATCTGCCGCTCGGAGAAGGACTGGTCGGGCTGGCCGGCGTTGCGATGCAGGTCACGCACGACCTCGGCGATCGCCACCGGGTCCCCGGAGTTGATCTTCGCCTCGTATTCCTGCGCCCGGCGGGACCACATCGTGCGCTTGACCCGCGCCCTGCCCTTGAGCGTGGCGAGCGCGGTGTCGATCGCCTTGCGCGTCGAGAGCTTGCGCAGGCCGGCAGAGCGCGCCTTCTGCACCGGCACGCGGAGCACCATGCGGTTCTCCTCGAACTCGATGACGATCAGCGTCAGGCGGTGGCCGGCGATCTCCTCGTCAACCACCCCGGTGACGCGGCCGACCCCGTGCGTCGGATAGACGACGTGGTCGCCGACGGCGAACTGCGGCAGCGGCTCGGCGGGCGCTGCGGGCAGGGCCGGCCTGGGTGCTGCCGGGCGCTGCGGGGTGCTTGGCCTCGCGGCGGCGGAAGCCGGAGCGGGCGCAGCAGCCGCGGTGGGCGCGGGCGCCGGCGCGTGCGGCTTCGGCTGGGCCGGCGCGGCAGCGGGCGACGCGGCCGCGGCCGGGGCGGGCTTCGCCGGGGCCTCCGCGGCCGGCTTCGGGGCGGGGCGGGAGGCGATCGCAGCCGGGGTGATCGCCTTCGCCACCGCCTTCTGCGGCTTCGGCGCGGCCGGCTTCGCAGCGGCCGGCTTCGCGGGCGCCTTCGCTTGCGTCTTGGGCTGGGCCTTTGGAGGCGCCTTGGCCGGCGCTTTCGTGGCGGACTTGGCAGCGACCTTCGCGGTGGTCTTCGTCGTCGCCGGCTTCGCAACGGCCGCCTTCGCCGGCGCCTTGGCGCGGGCCGGTCGCGCGGCGGCCGTCGCGGCAGGCTTCGCGGGAGCGGACGACTTCGAGGGGACGGAGCGGGCCTGGGGAGCCTTCGGCTTCGCCTGTGACGACTTCATGCTGTTCCTCGTTCCACCAAACGCTGTGGCATCACCCATCGGCATCACCGTCCGTGGCATCGCCACGCGCGGTGCAGGCGGGGAGGGGACAAGCCCTTTCACGCGGCGACGTGCCCGCCGCCAGCGTCCATCACACCGATTCCTCGCGCGCTGCAGGGCGACCGACCTCACGCCCGGCGACACCGATCACACCGCAATATAACAGAAATCAGACGAAAAGGCAGGCCCGCCCGGGCCTGTCGCGCGGGAGCTCCGGGCAGCGGCGGCGAGGCGCCTCGGTCAGGGGCGTCCAGGTTCGGGGCTGAAATACTGCATCTTATCGGGCTTGCCCTTCCACGAATCGGCATCGGCCGGCGCCTCGCCCTTGCGCGTGATGTTGGGCCAGGACTGCGCAAACTTCCGGTTGTGCTCGATCCACTCCGATGCACGCTCGTCACTGTCCGGCAGGATCGCCTCGGCCGGGCATTCGGGCTCGCAGACGCCGCAATCGATGCACTCGTCGGGGTGGATCACCAGCATGTTCTCGCCGACATAGAAACAATCGACGGGGCAGACCTCGACGCAATCCATGTACTTGCAGCGAATGCAGGCCTCGGTGACGACGTAGGTCATGACAAGCGCTCCATCTGGTCGGACATATCGGGACATGGACCGGATCGTGCTGCGGCGCAAGGGGCGTCAGCCCGGCCTGACATTCCGTGGCGTGACAGGCCCCGGCGTCCCAGGCGCCGAACCAGGCCCGGGCGGGTCGAGGTCGATGTAAAGGGCGCGCGCCTCCGCCGCCGGCCCGCGCCGGTCCCCCAGCGCGACGACGCGGATCACGCGCACGGAAGGGCCGATCGCGAAGGTCAGCACGTCGCCCGGGCGCACACGCGCATGCGGCTTGTCGGTCGGCTGGCGGTTGATACGCACCTTGCCGAGGCCTGCGAAGCGGGCGGCGAGAGCGCGCGTCCTGTGGAACCGCGCGCACCAGAGCCAGCGGTCGAGCCGCTGCCAGTCCCGGTCCTCGGCGCCGCCGCTCACGCCTTGGCGCGGAGAGCGGCGAGCACGGCGAAAGGATGGTCGGGGACCGCCGGCGCCGTGCCGCGCCGCGCGCGCTCGGGGCGGCGGCAGGGGTGGAGCAGCACCGCCCCCTCCTGCCCTGGCCCTCCCTGCCCGGGCCTGAGCGCGAAGCCGAGCGCACGCAGCACCGCGGGCAGCGCTTCCGCCTTGACGCCGAGCCTGCCAGCGAGGCCCGTCGGCACCGGCGCCGCCCCCGCGCGGGTGAGGAAGGCGAGCTCCCCCGCAACGCGCTCGGCGATGTCGAGCCGGACATGCACCGGCCCGAGCGCGAGGAAGCCCATCGCCGCGGCGAAGCCCTCCGGCCAGGCAGGGTCAGGCGCGATGGCGACGGCGCCGGGCCTGGGCAGCGTCGGCGTCGGGATGCCGCGCGCCGTCGCCCAGAGCAGGGCGCGCAGGCCCATCGGCCCGGGGCGGAGCAGCGCCGGCAGAAAGGCAGCGTGGCGGCCGAGCCTCACGCCATGGCGGCGGAGCATCCCCCGCCGGCGGACCGCCTCCGGCGGCGGCGGGCCGGCGGCGATACCGAGCCCCTCGGCGAGCAGGTGGGCGAGCCCGCGCAAGCCAGGCTCACCCGCCGCCGCCTCGCGGAACGCGATCAAGGGCGCAAGCCGCCGCGCCACCAGGGCGGCCAGCCACGCGGCGAGACGACGGCGGATCCGCTCGCGCTGCGCCCCATCGAGGAACTCCCCCCCCGGCACGGCGACCAGCGGCCGCAGCGGATCAGGCCCTGCGGCAAGCCGCGCCACCGACGCGCCGCGCCAGGCGATCCTCCCCTCGGCGGTGACCGTGAAGGCAGCGTCTGGGTCGGCCTCGAGGGCGGCGACGCGGCGGGGGATCTCTCCCGCGAGCGCCCGGCGCGCCGCCCTGAGCACCGCCTGCCGGCCGATCCCCTTGGCCTCTGGGTCAGGGTGGAACACGAACCCCTCGACGCGGCCGACGACATGGCCCTCGACCACCACCGCGCCGTCGCGCGTCACGGCCGAGAGCAGCTCCTCCTCCGCCCCCTGGTCGAGGCGGCGGATCAGGTGCGCGGCGCGGCGGTCGACGAACCGCGTGGTCAGCCGCTCGTGCAGCGCATCCGAGATCCGATCCTCAAGCGCGCGCGTCGCCGCCTGGAGCGTCTCGGCGTCCTCGACCCAGCCGGGGCGGGAGGCGACATAGGCCCAGACGCGAACGCCCGAGATCCGGCTCATCAGCGTGTCGAGGTCGCCGTCGGTGCGGTCGAGCGCGGCGAGCGCCTGGGCCACGAACCCGGCCGCGAGGCGATGCGGCGGCGCCCGCAGGGCGTGGAAGATACGCGCGCAGAGCCGGGCGTGGCTCTCGTCCCCGAGGCGGCGGTAGTCGGGCACCTGGCAGGCCTGCCAGAGCAACCGGAGCGCCTCAGGGCTCGACGCGGCGGCGCGGATCTGAGGGTCGCGCGCAAGCGTCGCGAGCGCCAGATGGTCGGCAGCGTCGGCCCCGCGCACCAGCCCGGGGCGAGGGCTCGGCCGGTCGAGCGAGGCGAGCAGGCCGTCGAGCGAGCCGAAATCGAGCGTGCTGTTCCGCCAGTAGAGATGATCGAGCGCGTCGAAGCGGTGGGTCTCGACCGCCTCGGCGAGCTCAGGCGCAAGCGCGGGCGCGTCGCCGGTGGTGCCGAAGCTGCCATCCGCCATGCCGCGCCCCGCCCGCCCGGCGATCTGGGCGAGCTCGGTCGCGTGCAAGGGGCGCTGGCGGTGGCCGTCGAACTTGCTCAAGCCCGCAAAGGCGACATGGTTGATGTCCATGTTGAGCCCCATGCCGATCGCGTCGGTCGCGACCAGGAAATCGACCTCCTTGGCCTGGTAGAGCGCCACCTGGGCGTTGCGTGTGCGCGGGCTGAGCCGGCCCATCACCACAGCGCAGCCGCCGCGCCGCCGCCTGAGCGCCTCGGCGATCGCATAGACCTCGGCGGCCGAGAAGGCGACGATGGCAGACCGGGGCGGCAGGCGGGTGAGCTTGGCCGGGCCGGTATGGGTGAGCTCCGAGAGCCGCGGCCGCGTCTCGATCTCCGCCTCGGGCACGAGCCGGCGCAGCAGGGGGCGGATCGTCTCGGCGCCGAGCAGCATCGTCTCGGCCGTGCCGCGGGCATGCAGCAGCCTGTCGGTGAAGACATGGCCCCGGTCGGGGTCGGCGCAGAGCTGGATCTCGTCGATGGCGACGAAGGCGAATTCCCGCTCGAGCGGCATCGCCTCGACGGTGCAGCAGAACCAGCGCGCCCCCGGCGGCACGATCTTCTCCTCGCCGGTGACCAGCGCCACCCGGCCGGGCCCGACCCGGGCGGCGATCCGGTCATAGGTCTCGCGCGCGAGCAGGCGGAGGGGGAAGCCGATCACCCCGGTCGCATGGCCAAGCATGCGCTCGACGGCGAGATGGGTCTTGCCCGTGTTGGTCGGCCCGAGCACGGCGCGGAGCCGCTGCATCTGGGGGTCACGGCCGGTCATGGGCGACACTCTGGACGGAGCGCGCGCCGCTTCGCAACCGCGGCGGCGGCCTCAGCGCAGTGCGAGAACGCCCGTGCCCACAACGGGGCCGAGGTTCCGCGCCTGGAGGATCATGGCGAGACCGTCGATCGCCGGGATGTCGGGGCGGTCGAACTCGACGATCGCGGGCGTCGCCTCAACCACGCCGACGATCCCGGCGTCGCGCACCACGTTCACGTGCCGCAGCACATGGCCAGCGTTCTCGCCCTGCGGCACGTAGCGCTGGTCGCCGCTCGCGTAGAGCACCGCCCAGAGTTCGAGCGCGACCGTCACGTTTGGCAGGGCGGGGATGCGCACGGTGAACCGCTCCAGGTCCCCCGGCTCGCGGGTGATGCCGAGGCGGATCACCGGCGGCGCCTCGGCGATCAGCCGCATGATCCGCGCCTCGTCGCTGCCGACCGCGCTTGCCGCCCCCTGCACGATCAGCTGCGGGGTGAAGATGCTGCGGCTGCGCATCGCCCGCGCGTAGCCGCGCTGCCGCCGCACCGACGCAGCGATGGCGAAGGGGTCCGACCAGCCCATGTGGTCCCAATAGGAGACATGGAAGGAGAGGGGGAGAAGGTCCTCGCGCGGCGCGAGCCGGGCGAGCAACTGGTCGGCCGGCGGGCAGGCGGAGCAGCCCTGGCTCGTGAACAGTTCGAGCAGCACGGGGCCGTAGCGTTCCTGCGCGAGGCCCGAGGGGACGCCATTGACGGCGGGCCCGGCAGTGCGCGCGGCGGCGGTCCTGGCGGTTGCTGTCCCGGCGCCGGACCGGGCCGCTTGGGGATCTCCGGTCGCCGCCGCTGACCGTGCCTCCGTCGCATCGCCCGCGCCAGTTGCGGCGGCGACAGGCAGGAGCATGACAGCGGCCGCGCAGACCACGGCGATGAGGTGTCGGGGCATGTGCCAGAGGGTGTGGTGCGGTCGCTTCGGTGCCAAAGCAAACGCGCGTGATGGTGCAGCTTTCCGGTGACACTGTGTGGCCTGTGACACCCGATGCCAGCACCGTCGATGCCAGCACCGTCCCGTCCTGGCTCCCCGCCTCCTCTGCGGCCGCCTTCCCAGGCCCGGGCGTGATCCTAACCTTCCTGCCGGCCTTCCTCGCCGCGCGGAGGCTCGGGGTGGAGGCGGTCGCCGCCGTGGCCGCGGCGCAACAGCCCGCCCCGCTGGCCGCCGGCCCGCTGATCAGCCGCGTGGTGGACGCGACCGGGCGGCGGGCACGCCGGCCTCGCTGGGCACGTTCGGACTCGCTCCTGGGAAGTGGAGCCTGCGCGGGCCTAATGCAGCTGGCGGCGGGCGGCGCCGGGGGGTGAGACGGTTGCCGGGACGGCGTTCCTCGCCCATGCGTCCGCGTGTCGTGATCCACGCCGGCCACGGCGAACGATCGATCAGCCGCCGACCCGGTAGAACGGAAGGTGCCGACTCGCTGCGTTGCCCAGAGGACCGATGACGCGAGTGTACTCTTCCATGGGCGAGCCGGGCCGAAGTCCGTTGCGGACGCGCACGCTGAACCGACACTCGGGGCGCTGTTGCGTCGACCATTCCACCATGCCGCGGACGGCGCCGAGGAACGTCTCGATCGGAATGGGCTCACCTCTAGGAAAGGGCGCAAGCCGCCCCCAGGGCTCCTGTCCCTGTCGTGCGGGCAGGGCCAGGTCCTGGACCTCGACCTGCCCGCCGTTCCGCAAGACGACCTCGAACGCGTACTCGGCCTGTCGCCCGCTCACCCAGCACGACGGGTAGATCTCGCCGCCTCCGCCACGGGCGGCGATCTGCCCGCGCAGCCGGTCGATCTCGGCCTGGAGGGCGGTGCTGACACGTTCGGCCTCGCTCGCCCGCCGCGCAGCCTCCGCGGCCAGCCGCTCCGCTTCCCCGGCGCGGTCCAACCTCGCGAGGACCGCGGCCACCGCGCCCGGCCGGCCCATTTCCGGCTGCCGCTCGAGCAGCTCCACTGCGCCGGCGATCGTCTCCTCGCCCGGCCGGGACGGGTCAAGCCGCGCCGCGCGCCCGAGGAGATCGCGCAGAACCGGAGCAGGTGGCTGGCGCGCGAGCGCGGCCTCCGCTCTCTCGCGTGCGGCACGCTCCTCGCCTGCCCTGGTCTCGGCGCGGGCGCGGGCCTCGCGCAACTGGTCGCGCTCGGTGACGATGGCTCTTGCCTCAGCCATCTGGCGCGATACCTCCGCGATCGAGCCCACGTCGATACCCTGGCGCCGGAAAGCCTCGATGAGCGGGCGCAGTTCTGCCTCGATCAGGCTCTCCCGCCGCTCTGCATCGGCACGCCGGATTTCGGCCTCGCGGAACAGAGCCTCGGAAGCCCTGTTCTCCTCGTTCGCCCGCCACAGCAGAGCAGCCGCCGCAAGCATCAGGAGGAAGAGCAGGAGCAGCATCGTCTCGGCGAGGGTGAGCCCAAGCACCATGCCGCGGCGGTACTCGCGCGGGTCGCGCGTGATCGAGCGTGCCGCCACTCACGTTCCCCAGCGTTGTAAGCCGAGCACGAACCCAAGCCGTGACAGGAAGCCTCGCGGCCTGTCGGAAATCCTCCTCGTCGCGTCCTCGATCGCGCGGGTCGCGCGGGTCGCTGCATCGTCGAGCGCCGTGCGGCGGACGAGCTCCGCCTGCGCCAAGCGCTCAACCGCCTCCGTCGCGCGTGTCAGCGCATCGGTGAACCGCCCGATACGCGCAGCCAGGAGGTCGGATGGAACTGCGACGGCGTCGAGGCGCTCCGCGATCTGCGACGCTGCGCGCTCAAGCGGCGTGACGGAGAGGGCCAAGCGATCCGCAAGGCCCCTGATTTCCTCACGGAACAGCTCCGGCGGGACTTCGACCTTGCCGAGACGCTCCGCGAGGGCAGCAGCGGCGGTGAGCTGCGCGCGGATCGCTCCCTCGATCCGCATGGCCTGGTCGGTCTGGACCCCAAGGGCGCGGCTGCCCTCGGCTGCGAGAAGGCGTACGAGGCCGAGCGCCTCCTCGGCCTGGGCGCGGGCCGTCTCCGCAAAAGCATCCGTGACTGCGATCAGACGCTCGTCGAGCACCTGCCGCGTCCGCAGCCGAAAGCTCTCAAGCTCCGTAACGGTGTGCAGCAGCTGGCCTTTGAGGAGCTCTGCCCGCTCCTGGAGTTCGCGTCGCGTTGCATCCTCGATGTCGTCGATCTCCTGGCGCATCTGCAGGAAGACGACGCGAAGCGCGATGCCGAGGAAGGTGGAGAACAGCGCGATGCCGAAACTGCCGATCAGTCGCTCGAGGATCCTGCCGCGATCGCCGGCGGTCATGTCGAACTGGATCAGCGCTGCCGCCATCGACGCGAGCGTGAGCAGGAACCCGAGGTAGTAGCAATTGTCACCGAGGCGGTCGCGCGGCACTTCCTTGCGTGACGCAAGCGCGGCGTAGCCGAGGAGCGTGAGGCAGGCGAGCGCGGTTGCGGACCACGTCGCCAGCTGCGCATCGGGCACGAGGAGCTTCACGCCGAGGACGGCGGCGGTTCCGGCGATCAGGAACAGGATGAAGAGGCCGCGATCGGGAAGGTCACTGAACCAGGCTCGCCGCGGCGGTCGCGCCGCTTGCCGTGTCGCGCCGAGAATCGCCTGCACGGCCGCGACGTCGGCCGGAGCGGATGCGGCCCGGATCCCCGCCTCGGACGGCATGGTGGCAGGAGACGGCTGAGCCTCCGCCGTGTCCCCGGCGGCGCCGACGGTCGGCTCGCCCGGAGGCGTCTGTGAGCCGCTCGCGTCGGCTGCGGCGCCATCGGCCCGGTCCTGCGCCGGTGCCATGTCAGATCGGCTCCATGCGGCGAGGCCTGGCATTCAGCGTTTGCAGATAACGGTCCCAGAAGCTCTGGTGCGCGCGTGTCTGCGCTCCGGGCTGGCCGGCGCGTGTCGGCCGCAGAAGGTAGATCATGTCGACGTCCGCACCGCGGCAATCGGCCTTCAGCGCCTGCAGGCGCGGGCTCCGCAGGATCGCCTCGTAATCGCGTTCGCGATAGTGGCTGACGATCGGGCTATGCTGCAAGAAGTCGCTGACGATCGTCAGTCTGAGCGAGAGTCCGGGCGGTGCACTGCCGAATGCGTCCACGCACACCGCCTTGAGGCTCTCCATGATCGGTGAGCTCTCGCGCGTGGACGGGACGAGGAGTGAACCGATGGCCGCATCCAGCCGCGCCTTGAAGTCACGGTCGAACCGCTCGCGGATCAGGCGTGGGTTTTGGTAGAGCGGGTTCGCGTCACGGCCAGGATTGCAGAGTGCGACCAGCGGGGCGAGCGCGGCCCTCCCGTCGCTGTCGGCCACGTAGAGGGCGAAGCGCGTGCCGGGCGCCGCGTCGAGAACCGCCGCATCGAGAACCTGGCGGACGCGCGTGGCCTGCAGCGGCGAGATCGGATCTGAGCGGTCGATCAGCACGGCGTGGATCGCGACCGGGCCTGCGCGTGGGCACAGCGATGCCGCATCGACCGGCTGCGGGCGCGTCAGGAAATACGCCGCCGCAGCGCCACCGAGCAGGACCAGGGTGACGGCGATCACGACGACCATCATCAGCCCGTCGCGTCCGCCGCTGCGCCTGCGTCGCACCGATGGCGGCGCCATCAGACCTCCGGCGGCGCCGCAGCGAGGAAGGCGCTGTAGACCGCCAGCACCCTGGTCCGCAGATCATCGAGTTCCTTGACCAGCGTATCGGCGTCGTGCCGCGGCGCCGGCGCCTCACGCAGCAGGCGGATCGGCGCACGCTCGAGAATCTCGTCTGGAAACGAAAAGGGCTTGGAGAAATGCGGCGGCGGCGGCTTCGTTCGGTGCGCCCGGTTGGCGTCGCGATAGCGTGTGAGCAGGACGTTGGCGGCGTGGGCGAGATGCTGCTCGTGTGCCGCGACCTTCTGCACGAGACCCGCACGCGCGGCGAGGATCTGCATCCGCTGCGCGGCGGCTCCCCGCAATCGCTCGATGCCACTGGCGATAGCCGCGACCACGCGATCGCGCGTTTCCGTGGCATCTTCGATGCGGAACTGTCGGTTGGTGAGGTAAGTGCCCTCGGCCTCGGCCCGACGGCGGTCAACAGCGCCATAGCCCGGATAGGGATCATCGAGATGGAAGCCTTTCGCGAAGCCGAGGCCGGCAAATCCGAGGCCGAGCAGGAACAGGAGCCAGGACTGAAGCCGCGCGAGATCAGCGGGCGCCGCGGTCAAGTGCGCCCAGACGTCACGCAGGACGACGGCTTCCCCGACTCGCTCGAAGGCGTCGCGGTAGTGGGCGACGAAGGCATTGACGAGGACGATCGCGCTCAGGCCGGCGGCGAGCATTACCAAGCCGAGCGCCTTCAGCACCAGGTTCCTGTGATGCAGCCAGCGCGCGGGGAAAAGGCCGAGCACAGTGCCAAGCAGCACCACGTTCACAACGCTGACCGACAGCGCGACCGCAACGCCACCGAGCAGGCCGGCCTCCGCACCCTCCGCGAAGAACATCCCGTTCAACGCGCTCTCGATGGTGACGAAGAACGCGAGCCATGCCAGCGCGAGGCCGCGATGGCCAGGCTGACGCGCGGGGCGGCTGATCCGGTGCCTCTGCCGGAAGGCATCGAACTCGGCGCGGGCTTCCCGTGCCGCCCTCAGCAGGCGGGGGATCTCCCCCTGCCACTCGCGATCGATCTTCTCAAGGGTCGAGACAGCGTCGCCAGCATTGTTGCGCAGCGCCGCGATGTCCATCGCCGTCTCAAGCTGGGCAAGCGCGTCATTCTGCGCCCTGAGGTGGGCCGCAGCGTCGGCGGCGCAGCGCTCGCGCTCCGCACCGAACAGCAGGACGATCTCGTTCTCGGTCGCGGAGAACGTCCCGGCGTCGGGCGCAGGCTCGTTGTTGCGTCCGTCGCACGCGCCCTTTGTGGCAATGGCGAGGCTGCTCGAGAGCTCGTCGGTGTCGACGGGCCTGAAAGGCTGCGCCACAAGACTTCCGCCGCGCTGGAAATCACCTTCGGGCATCAGCTTTTCCCTCGGATACCGCAATCAAAGACAAGCGCGCAGACGGGAATCAAGCCTCGGTCGAGAGGAAGTCCGGATGCCGGCAACCCCCAGAGCCTTGGCGGTGCTCAGGCGACCTCATCGGCGACCCACAAGCCGACGGCAAAGTTGCACGTTCTGTAATACCCCCGCAACGCTCCCTTCCCCCCGCCCGCCCCCCGTGCTTCGTTCCGGCCAGCACGCACCGAAGGTAACCCCATGCCCATCCACAACCGGATCGCCGCCTTCGCCGACGAGATGACCGCCTGGCGGCGGGACCTGCACGCCCACCCGGAACTCGGCCTCGAGGAGCAACGCACCGCCGCCATCGTCGCCGCCAAGCTCGAGGCCTGGGGCATACGCGTGCACACGGGGCTCGCCACCACCGGCGTCGTCGGCACGCTCAAAGTGGGCAACTCGAGCCGCGCCATCGCGATACGCGCCGACATGGACGCACTGCCGATGCAGGAGGCGAACGAGTTCGCCCACCGCAGCCGCTTCGAGGGCAAGATGCACGCCTGCGGGCATGACGGGCACACGGCGATGCTGCTCGGCGCCGCGCGCTACCTCGCCGAGACCAGGACCTTCGACGGCACCGTCCACTTCGTCTTCCAGCCCGCCGAGGAAGGCCCGGGGGGCGGGCGCATCATGGTCGAGGAGGGACTGTTCGAACTCTTCCCCGCCGATGCCGTCTACGGCGCCCACAACGACCCCTCCCTGCCGGTCGGCGAGATGTATGTCGTCTCCGGCCCGAACAGTGCGGCATCGGATCGTTTCGAGCTCTTCATAGACGGCAGCGGCGGCCATGCCGCACGCCCGCACATGACGATCGACCCGATCACGATCGGCGCGCAGGTCGTGCTCGCCTGGCAGACGCTCGTCTCGCGCCGGCTCGACCCGGCCGATGCCGCGGTGCTCTCCGTCACCCAGTTCCACGCAGGCTCGGCCGGCAACGTCATCCCCGACACGGCGTGGCTCAACGGCACGGTGCGCACGCTGAAGCCCGGAACGCAGGACATGCTCGAGCGGGAGATGGGCGCGATCGCGCGCGCCATCGCCGCGAGCCAGGGCGCTGCGGCGCGGTTCGACTACACCCGCGGCTATCCGATCGTGATGAACCACCCGGAACCGACCGAGCGCGCCGCGGCGGCGGCGGCGAAGCTG
>Ga0272446_1002213_pt1 | contig 26978 bp, 22 predicted proteins | sample YNPCB0061_FD_194587 | JGI IMG/M metagenome (GOLD analysis project Ga0272446, IMG submission 194587) | Hot spring microbial mat communities from Yellowstone National Park, WY, United States - YNP-CB-006-1 | ecosystem: Environmental > Aquatic > Thermal springs > Hot (42-90C) > Sediment | place...
GCTTCCCTTGCCGTGATGCTTGCGCTTTTTACAGCGGCGGGCAGATCGATAGCAGCGCCGCAGGGAAGAAAAGCTTCTCCTGACAGAACTTTTGTCGAGAAATTAAAGAAAGATACAAGACAGGCGATGGTGTTTGTGGATACGGAAAAACTGCTTGGGGACGAAAAGATAAAAATAGAATCCCTGCAATCGGGCGATAAGAAAGAGCTGATGAAAATCCGCAAGGCTCTTGCGAAGATGTTCAGGGCACAGGGAATCAAAAATGCGGAGCCATATTTTGACGAAGTTATAGAAAGAATAAACAACGAAAGCGGCGCCATTTTGTGTCTCGAAGCAACCAATGGAGACAAACTGTTCGTATATGTCGGCAGCGCGATGCGTGGCGATTATGAAAAAATGGCCCGAGCCGTGGCCGCCGTTTATTTCTGGCCTGAGCAGGCGAAAAAAAGGCTCGATTTTTCCCGCATGGATATAAAGCCGTCTTTAACGGCCGGGAAATTCAATTCATTATCGAATGAACACGAAGCCGGACATTTGCATCAGACAGGACTTATTAAAACAATGCTCGAATACGAAGGAGCGAAGGGCTTTTTGCTGGACAGGGTATTGCACATAAAAATGCTGAGCGAAAAGGAAGCCGACACTTACGCGATTCTCATGCAGGCAGCCAAGGGCGATTACGGCATGGCGGACGACTATGCCAAATTGCGTTTGCTCGGCACCGTTTTCGCCGGCCCCGAAATTTACAAGAGGATGTACTATAAAGAAATACGGGAAGCTGAAGACGGCAAATCGCTTCCCCTGACGCGGTTCGCCGGAGCCTATTACCGGACCGACGAGGAAATCCTTGCGGCCAGGGAATTCGCGGACGACGTGAGCGCGGGTAGATGGGATAAGGTGGAAAACACGCTTAAAACCATTTTCAACAATCCCGCACACCGGAAGAACAACGAGTTTTTGCAGCGCGCGCAATACACGCCGGACATCGGCCGTTTGATGTCGGGACTGAAAAAAGGAGGCCTGAAAAATCTTGGGCGGGAGGATATATACGCAATAACCGCGGCCATGGTTGACTCCCTGGACGAGGAGTACAAACGCATGGCGATGATCGGCTATATAAGAAGCGGAACAGTGGACGGAAAAGATCCGATCACCAGAGCCGATAAGATCATGAGGGTCAATTACCTAAAAGACGGCATGTCGCAAAGACAAAGAAAATATCTTGAGGATATGCTGGCCAAGGCGGAATCGATTCTTTCTCCCGCGCTTAAACCTTCTCTTGCCGTTCCGGCGAAAAAAACTTTTGTCAGCGGAAAGAAAGGAAAAACTGCACAGCGCGACGCTGAAATTTTCAGGAAGGGAAAAACCGCAAAACCAACGCGTCCCGTAAAACCTGCCACCGCCAGCCGCAAGGCAAAACCGTTCATCCGCAACAATCCGCGCTGATTTCTCCGGCGCTTTGTTGTATCGGGCAAATTGAAGGCAACCACACCAGCGCTTTCCTGTGGCGCTCAAGCCAAGGGCCTGGCGGCGCGCTATGATGAGCGGGCGAGCAAAAAAGCGGATATTGCTGCGCGCGTCAGTGGTTCGTCTGCCGCCGCAGGAACGCGGGGATGTCGAGGATATCCTGCGACGATTCCCCGGATATCGCCGGACGGTCCGCCGGATCGACGCTGAGGCGCGGCTCGGCGGCGGCTTCCTCCACGTCCTGCAGCGCTTCCTCGGCGCTGCGCACGGCCGAGGGCCGTATCATGCCGAAGCCGGTTATGCGCTGGAACAGTGATTGCGAACGGTGGCTCACCGGCGCGGAGGACTGCGTGGCGGATATTTGCGTGACGCGCATGTCTCCCGGCGAATCCTTCCTGTCGGCGGCGCGCGCGGGTGGCACCGCGGCCGGGGTTACGCGCTTGGGCGGAGACGGCTGCCGCTGCTGCTGCGCCATCGCAGATTGCTCCACGGATTGCGCGGCGTATTGCGGCGGCTGTGGCGTATGTGGAGTCTGCGGCGCAGCCGGATGGGGGTAGGGGCCGTTGGTTCTGGGCGCCGCGTATGCCGCCGGTTGCGGCACTGGGGCATGCTCATAACGGGGCGCGGCCGGGGACGGCGCTTTCGCTTCGTTCCCGGCTGCGGTCTCTTGTTCCTGCTGTTGCGCTCCGGTCTGGGCTTGCGCTTCTTCTTTGTCGCCGGGTTCATGAAAAGCGGCGGCCTGGGGAGAGGCGAAATATGAAGTGGAAACATTGCTCACCTCCGCGGCTTGCGGATGTGCGTGAGGCGCGGCATAGGGCGGGAAAGGAGGCTTTACGGGCGTGGCCACGCGCCGGCCGGAATCGGGCGGAACCGCACGCGCCGCAGCCGGTTGCGTCTGGGCCTGAGCTTGTGTCTGCGCCGGAGCCGATGCGGCGGTGCGCTGGCGCTGCTGCTCGGATATCGCTGCGTCTATGCCGGTGGCTATGACGGAAACGCGGATGCGCCCTTCAAGGAATTCGCCTAAGGTGGAGCCCACCTTGATCTGCGCCTCGGGATCGACTTCCTCGCGTATGCGGTTGGCGGCCTGATCGACCTCGAACAGCGTCATGTCGAGGCCGCCGGTTATGTTGATCAGTACGCCGCGCGCGCCCTTCATGGAAATATCGTCGAGCAGCGGATTGGAAATCGCCGCTTCGGCGGCGCGGATGGCGCGGTTGTCGCCTTCGGCCTCGCCGGTTCCCATCATGGCCTTGCCCATTTCGCCCATGACCGTTTTCACGTCGGCGAAGTCGAGGTTCATGAAGCCCGGCATGACCATCAAATCGGTTATGCCGCGCACGCCCGAGTGCAGCACTTCGTCGGCGAGGCGGAAAGCCTCGGCGAAGGTCGTGCGCTCGTTGGCGATGCGGAAAAGATTCTGGTTCGGTATTATTATGAGCGTGTCCACGTATTGCTGAAGTTCGGCTATGCCGGCCTCGGCCTGGCGCATGCGGTGGCTGCCCTCGAAATGGAACGGCTTGGTCACCACGCCGACGGTTAGAATTCCGCTCTCGCGCGCCGCGCGCGCGATGACCGGAGCGGCTCCGGTGCCGGTTCCTCCGCCCATGCCGGCGGTGATGAAAACCATGTCAGAGCCTTCAAGTATGGATAATATATCGGGGAGCTGCTCTTCAGCGGCGGCGCGGCCGATGTCAGGGCGCGATCCGGCGCCGAGGCCGCGCGTTAAGTTGACCCCGAGCTGTATCTTGCGCGCGGCGAGGGATTGCGAAAGCGCCTGCGCGTCGGTGTTGGCGCAGATGAAATCGCAGCCCTCGAGATTAGAACGTATCATATTGTTGATGGCGTTGCCGCCCGCGCCTCCTATGCCTATGACGGAAAGGCGGGGGCGCAAAAAGTTGTCTGGTTCTGCCATCGACAAATTAATCATAACCTTTCTCCCAGTCGGTTCGAGGGCTTCCCGGCGCGGCGCCGTGCGCTGACGCAGGGCGGCATACGGAAAAACTGATTCAAGTCCACAGGAAGAACATATGAATCATTTTGTTTGATTCTTGCAAGTGCGAAAGCGATTTTCAGCAAAGAAATTCAGCCGTTTAGGATTTTTTAAGCTCATTTTCGGCGAACGCAAGAACAAAAATCGACTCATTCCAAAGCGTTACGCCGGTATGTGAATCCATAACTTCAGATTCGCTCCGGCGAGGTGAGTTGAAAACACAATCGTTCAGTGCAATCGTGTAATCGGCGCAACCGGGAAGAGTCATTTCATGACGGCTAAATTCATAAACCGGCGTGATGCCGGGGAGAAACTGGCCGAGGCGCTCAAATCATGGAAAGGGCGCGAGGACGCGATAATTCTGGCTTTGCCGCGCGGCGGAGCCGCTGTCGGCGCCGGGATAGCCGAGGCGCTGGATTTGCCGATGGATCTCATGCTGGTGCGTAAGCTGGGCGCGCCGGGCGACGAGGAGCTGGCCATGGGCGCCATCGCAGTCGGCGGCGTGTGCATATGGAACGAGGACATACTGAGGCTTGTCAATCCTCCCCGCGCCAGGCTCGAGGAGGTGATAGCGCGGGAAAGCGGGGAACTGCGCCGCCGCAACGAGGCTTACCGCGGCGGCCGGCCGGCGCCGGATCTCAATGGACGGGCGGTAATACTTGTGGACGACGGAATGGCCACAGGAGCCGATATGCGCGCCGCCGTCCGCGCCGCCAGGCAGCTTGGGGCGTCGCATGTAACGGTGGCGGTCCCGGTGTCGTCGGATACCGCGTACGAGGCCGTTTCCCGCGAGGCCGACGATATGGCGATTCTCCATGTGCCGGATTTTTTCACCGGAGTCGGCTCTTTCTATGAAGATTTCACGCAGATGAGCGACGACGAAGTCACAGAGATCATGGCTGGTTTGAAAAAGCGCGGCTGACGGGCATCGTCCCGGTGAGATGTAGAAACCCGCCTTTGGTGCAATACGGGGTGCTATACGGGGCCGTTCGGGCTTTATTGCCGGTTTTCGCGCTCTCAGGCCGCTATGTTCAGCGGGTTGTGTTTGGCCGCTTCGCAAAGCGCTTCCTTTACCTGTCCCTTGGGTTCCTCGAACACCAGTTGCAGCTTCATTTTTTTGAATGTGTCGAAAGCGAGCAGCAGCATGCCGAGCGCCATCGCATCTATCGATTCCAGGCGCTTCATGTTCATATGCACCTCGGCGTTATCCAGCATTTCCTTGAGCGCGCGCAGCATAAGGTGGAAAGAGCGCGAATCCCTGAAGGTGAAGGTTCCCTCAAGATTTATACGCAGTTTCCCCGGCTCCAGGTCGAAAGAGTACTCCAAGTAGAAATCCCCCAGTTTTGGCGATTACCGCGGCAATAATTCAGTATCTTGCTGAAAGGCTTAAATTACAGTGTATTAGGAGCACACGTGGGTATGCAAAAAACCGTCAGCAGGGAAAACAAAGCGGCTTTTTCCTGCATACGAACGAACCGCTTAACTTTCCCGCCATCTGTGCTAAACAGGGCCGGGATTGGACGGACTGATATGGGATCCACGGGTTTCAACACATTTGATTTCGCCGTGTTCGGCCTTTTGCTGGTTTCGGGCGTGGCGGCCTTCAGGCGCGGGTTCGTCAAGGAAATATTCGCTCTCGGCACATGGGTGGCGGCGTCGATAGTAGCGGCGACGTATTATCCGCTTATGAAGCCGTGGATCATGAGCCACAACATAAAGAACGAGCTGGCCGCGGGCGCTCTTTCGGCTCTGGCGCTGTTCGGTCTGACGCTGCTGATACTGATACCCACCGGCAACGTGCTGGCGAATTTCATCAAGGGACCGACGCTCAGCTCCATAGACCGTTCGCTTGGTTTCGTTTTCGGCCTTATGAAAGGGCTTCTGGTCCTTTCGCTGCTCTACATAGCGCTCAGTTTCGTATGGCCCAAGGCGGATGAGCAGCCCGATTGGCTCACCGGGGCGAAAACCACTCCGCTGCTGGCGGACGGGGCGGACATGCTCAAAAGCTTCGTGCCCAGGGACGAAAGGGAAAAGGCCGCGGAAGAGCTGGAAAAAAGCCGCGAAGAGGCCGCCAGGGCGATCGAGGACGCCGAGCGCCTCGACGAAATATCGACGCCGGTTCCGTCATCAGGGAAAAAGGACAAAAAAAGCCATTCATACGGCGACGATCTGCGCAGCATAATGAACGATCTCACCGGCGAAAAGAAAGAACGATGAATTTCACCACTTCCCCCTTCGATGACGACAAGCTGAAGGAGGAGTGCGGCATCTTCGGCATAATAAACAACGAGTCGGCGTCGCCGCTCGCGGCTCTCGGATTGCATGCGCTTCAGCACCGCGGGCAGGAGGCGGCGGGAATCGTCAGTTTCGACGGCGAGCATTTCCGCGCCCATCACGCCATGGGCCTGGTCGCCGAGAATTTCGGCAACGAAAGGGTGATCGGCCGTTTGCCGGGCAACGCGGCGGTGGGACACGTGCGCTATGCCACCACCGGGGAAACGGCGCTGCGCAACGTTCAGCCGCTGTTCGCTGATTTCGATTTCGGCGGCTTCGCGCTCGCCCACAACGGCAACCTGACCAACGCATATACCTTGCGTAAGGAGCTAGTCGGGCGCGGCTGCCTGTTCCGCTCGACCACCGACACGGAAGTCATAATACACCTTATGGCGATGACGCGCACCGGCAGCGTGTCCGACCGTTTCATTCAGGCTCTCAGGCAGGTGGAGGGCGCCTATTCGCTCATAGGCCTAGCCCAGGGCTTGCTGCTTGGGGTGCGCGATCCTCATGGAGTGCGTCCGCTGGTGATAGGGAAGCTGGGCGAGTCGTGGGTTCTGGCCAGCGAATCCTGCGCTCTCGACATAATAGGCGCCGCCTTCGTGCGCGATGTGGAGCCGGGCGAGGTTGTCATTCTGGACGGAAAAGACCTGCAAAGCGTCAAGCCGTTCGTGAAAAATCCGCGCCGCTTTTGCATATTCGAATACATCTACTTCGCACGTCCGGATTCCACGGTGGAAGGCCATTCTGTATATGAGGCGCGCAAGCGGATAGGGGTTGAACTGGCGAAAGAAGCGCCCGCCGCCGCGGACATAGTGGTACCGGTCCCTGATTCAGGAGTTCCCGCGGGCATAGGTTACGCCGCGCAAAGCGGAATCCCGTTCGAGCTCGGCATAATACGCAACCACTACGTGGGGCGCACTTTCATCCAGCCTACCGACCGCATCCGCCATTTGGGCGTGAAGCTCAAGCACAACGCCAACCGCAGGTTCATCGACGGCAAGCGTCTTGTGCTGGTGGATGATTCGATAGTCCGCGGCACGACCAGCGTGAAGATAGTGGAAATGCTGCGCAACGCCGGCGCCGCCGAGGTGCATATGCGCATTTCCAGCCCGCCGACCAAATTCAGCTGTTTTTACGGCATAGACACGCCAGAGAAGGAGAAACTGCTGGCGCACAGATACACGGTTCAGGAAATGGCCCGGCATATCGGCGCGGACAGCCTGGCGTTCATTTCGCTGGACGGGCTTTACCGCGCGCTCGGCGAGACAGGACGCCTTGCCGGGACGCCGCAATACTGCGACGCCTGCTTCAGCGGCGAATATCCAATCGCTCTTACCGACTTCAACGGCAACGCCATGCAGGAAGAGCTTTCCCACCTGGCGCGGGCGGGAGAGTAATTGAGTCCCTGCGGCGCGCGACTGAATATATTAAGAAACAATAAAAATCATCCGGCCGATCGCTTCAACGGCGGAACCGGAGATCAAATTCAAACGAAGTTTTTCCTTGGGGCCGAACCTGAAAGATTTCTCATGCGGCCCCACGGTCGTACCGGGTTGCGGCCGAACGCGTTGACTAGCAAACCCCTTTCGATTATTTCCGGTTTCCTTGCCGTGACGATTGGAACCAGCTTCGAGCGGTATCTGTGATCTTTTATAAGACTGCCGTCCCTTGAAGCTTCATAAGTTTCGCCCTCGGTTTCTATCACATAATGTACCGGCTCTTTGCGGCCTTTCAGAATAGCGTAATTTCCGGCGGTGGGAATTTCCTGACCGCCTGGTTCTTCCCTGTAGCTCCAGAAAGTAACGAATTTATCTGTCATCTTTTCCTCCAGTGAAAGTAAACACGGCGGACCGTGTCCGCCGCTGCGGCTTATAACGGCTGCCGACGGCTTTGCACTTAAATTAATGTTGCGGAATGTTGCGCCGGAACAAATGGTTAAGAAGCGGACAGTTTTTCCTGTTTCGAAGCCTGAGCGCAAAAAACCAGGAATTAATTACTATTTTGCTTGCGCAAATAGCAGGAATGTGGTATTGACACTCCACGGCTTGGTGCATCCGCAGCACGCGGGCCGGATCGAATCACATGCCGAGGACGTAAGCGAAGATCAGCGGTGCGACGATGGTGGCGTCGCTGTTGATGCTGTAGCGCTCGCTGCGCGGCGTGAGTTTGCCCCAGGTTATTTTTTCGCTCGGCGCGGCGCCGGAGTAGCCGCCGTAGCTTTCCGGGGCGTCGGTTATCTGGCAGAAGTAATCCCACACCGGAACGTCCTTTTTCATGTCCTGGGTTATAAGCGGCACGACGCAGATCGGGAAATCGCCGGCTATGCCGCCGCCGATTTGGAAAAATCCCATCGGATGTTTGGCCGAAGTTTCGAGGTACCAGCCGATCAGCCGGTCCATGTAGTGCAGGCCTCCCAGCACGCCTTCAAGCACGTCCTCGCCCTTGTGCTTCATGGCAACGCACATGTTGCCGAGCGTGGAATCTTCCCAGCCGGGGACGAACAGCGGAAGATTTCTCTCCGCCGCCGCCAGCAGCCAGGAATCCTCTTTGGGAATCTGGAATTCCTTTTGCAGCGCGGGGTCGAGCGCCACCTCATACAAAAACTCGTGCGGCAGGCGGGGCTTTTTGTCTTTCGCCGCCTTCTCCCACAAGGGGATGACGCGCCCCTCGATCTTGCGCATCGCCTCTTCCTCGGGGATGCAGGTGTCGGTGACGCGGTTGAATTTGTTTTCGAGCAGCTCTTGCTCCTGCTCGGGTGAAAGATCGCGATAATTGGGAACCTGACGGTAGAAATCATGCGCGACGTTGTTGAACAGGTCCTCCTCGAGGTTGGCGCCGGTGCAGGTGATTGCGGCCACCTTGCCGCGGCGTATCATCTCGGCCAGGATTTTGCCCAGCTCCGCCGTGCTCATCGCTCCGGCGAGCGTCACCATCATCCTGCCGTTCTTTTGTTCGACGAAATTCTTGTAACCCTCGGCGGCGCGCCGCAGCGTGGCGGCGTTGAAGTGCAGATAGTGCCTGCGGATGAAATCGGAAACGGGAGAAGCCGAATTGCACATGTTGCCCTCCTTTCTGAAAATCGCGGGCGGCCTGTTCAGGCGGTGAAAACCTGCCCCCGTGCGGCCGTGAGTGAAACGCGAGCATCAATCCGTCCCGCCGTTTGCCGCAATGACGGCGCGGCGGTTCATGAATTCGTTATAAAACCATCTTCGCGCGAGTCAACTTGATATTGAGGAAAAACGCCGTTAGCCTGCCTTTATGAAACTTTCGTTCATGCCTTCGCCTTGCGGTTTCCTCGGCCTTTCGGCGAAACAGGCCGGACCGCCGGAAAAGGCCGATGTTATCGTCGTTCCCTTCGGTCTCGAGGCTTCGGTGAGCTATGGGCGGGGCACCGCGAAAGGACCGCAGGCCATTCTGAAAGCCTCGCATCAGGTGGAGTTGTTCGACGAGGAACTTTGGCGCGAGCCGCACGAGAAATTCGGTCTGGCGACCCTGAAGCCGTTTCCGGTGAGGAAAAAGGCGCAGGCGGCCGTTTCCCAGATCGAGCAGGTGATAGAAAAAATAGTGCAGGCGGGAAAATTCCCTCTTACCCTGGGCGGCGAGCACTCGCTTACCGCAGGCGCCATCAGGCCGTTCGTGAAGAGGAACAAAACGCTGACCATCCTGCATTTCGACGCTCACGCCGATCTGCGCGACGAATACGACGGCGAGCGCTATTCGCATGCGGCGGCCATGCGCCGTTGCCTTGATCACCCCGGAGTGCGCCTCGTCTCCGTCGGCATACGCAACATTTCCGCCGGTGAGATCCCGTTCCTCAAGAAGAACAGGGGACGCATAAGGATATTCTGGGCCAAAGACATGGCCAAATGGCGGACCGCGGAAATAGCGGGCGCTGTTGGCAAGGGGCCGGTATATATATCCTTCGATCTGGACGGGTTCGACTGCTCGCTCATGCCCGCGACCGGCACTCCGGAGCCGGGCGGCCTGTTCTGGGAAGACGCCATGGATATAATCCGCGCCGTGTGCCGTTCCAGCCGCGTGGTCGGGGCCGACGTGGTGGAGCTGGCGCCGCAATCCGGCCTGCACGCCTGCGATTTTCTGGCGGCCAAGCTTTGCTTCAAGATGCTGGCGCATATTTTCCGCTGAATTCGCGCCAAAACGCCGCCTTCGCGAATGTGCTTGAACTTCGCGCGGAGCGTCGCCATTCTGCCGCGGATTTACGGCTTTCGAGGGAGACAGTGAAAGATGAAGGTGAACGCCAACACCCTGCGCAAGGGGCATGTGATAGAACACAACGGCAAGCTGTGGGTGGTGCTGAAAAGCGAAAGCATCATCCCCGGCAAGGGCAACGCCGTGCAGCAGGTGGAAATGCGCGACGTGCGCACCGGCATCAAGACCAACGAGCGCTTCCGCACGCAGGAGCCGGTCGAGCGCGTGCAGCTCATCGACAGCTTTATGCAATTTCTGTATTCATCGGGTGACGAATACACCTTTATGGATCAGGAGACGTTCGATCAATACACGGTGAAAAAAGACATGATCGGCGACGCGGCGGCGTTTCTGCAGGACGGGATGATCTGCAAGGTGCAGACGTTCGAGGGCTCGCCGATTTCGGTGGAGTTGCCGCAGACCGTGACGCTTGAGGTCGTGGAGGCCGATCCGGTGGTGAAGGGCCAGACCGCTTCGGCCTCCTACAAGCCAGCGAAGCTCGAAAACGGCGTGCGCATAATGGTGCCGCCGTTCATAGAGGCCGGAACGCGGATCGTCGTCAACACCGCCGAGGGAACGTATGTAGAGCGGGCCAAGGATTGAACCGGATGATGCGAAGAACCCCTCTCGTCAACGTGATGGCCCGCGCCGCCGAAAAGGCCGCCAGGGGGCTGAAACGCGACTTCGGCGAGGTCGAGAATCTGCAGGTTTCGCGCAAGGGACCGGCCGATTTCGTGAGCACCGCCGATTTTCAGGCGCAAAGGATATTGCGCGATGAGCTGGGCAAGGCGCGGCCCGATTTCGGCTTCCTGATGGAGGAAAAGGACGGCGAGGCCGATACCAGCGGCAAGAGCGAGCGCTGGATAGTCGATCCGCTTGACGGCACCACGAATTTTCTTCACGGAGTGCCGCACTGGTGCATTTCCATCGCCGCCGAGCGGGACGGAGAGATAACAGCCGGCCTCATTTACAATCCGGTGGCGGACGAGATGTTTTGGGCGGAGAAGGGACTCGGCGCCTTTTGCAACGACCGCCGCCTCAGGGTGTCCGCGCGCAGCGACCTTTCGGAATGCCTTATGGCCACCGGCTTGCCGTTCAGGGGCAGCAGGAAAAAGGCGGACACGGTTCTTGCCGAACTGAACGCGGTAATGCCGCTTGTTGCGGGCGTGCGCCGCGCAGGGGCCGCGGCGCTCGATATGGCCTATGTCGCGGCGGGACGCTATGACGGATATTGGGAGGAGGGACTGGGTCCCTGGGACGTGGCGGCCGGAGTGGTCATCGTCAGGGAGGCGGGCGGTTTCATAAGCCCGCTGCGCGAGGGGCGTGACCCCGTGAAGGACGGAGCCGTGATAGCCTCGAACTCCGCCATACACGATGTTTTGGCCGAACTGGTGAGAAAAGCAGGTCCGGGATAAGTATTCGTTGCCCCGAAGCCGCAGGTCGCGGGGGAAGGGCGGAAAATCTCCGTTTGATTATCAACACCTATCGACACCGGGGTGTGATGGCTTTAGAACATTCCGGTGAGCGATTCTGTCGAGGATTTTGCCCTGCCTATGCCGATGTCATCGAGATTTGCGAAGCGCGCCGTGTTGGGCGCGTTGCTTGTGCTGGCGTTTTTGCCGGCGATGCGCGCCCATGCGGCTTCCTCCGGGCCTTCGGTGCAGACTTTCGTCAATCAGGCGGTTCCGCCCCCGGCTCCGGAGGAATTGCTGCCCGAGGGAATGGAATGGAACAAGCCCATGAAGGCCGGAGACATGGTCCTTCCGCGCCTACAAAAGAAAAAACAGCAGAAGCCTGAAGAAGGAGAATTGCGGGCGCCGACGCTTCCGGTCGGCACGGTCAAGGCGCCGCAGATCAAGACCTCCGCCAATCCGCCGCAATTGAAATCCGGCGACGGCAGTTCGGCCAGCATGATGCTTATGCAAGGAATGAAGAAGGCCCTGCAGCAGGCGGGCCGCAATCCTGATCTTCCCGTCGATTCAGATTCCGAAACCTCTCTTTCGGAAGGGAAGAAAGATCTGGACGGGAAAACAGGGGAAAAGGAAAAAAGCGGCGCGCCAGTGCCGCTCCTGCTGCCTCCGTCGAAGACCGGGGAGGCTGAACGTAAAGGGCTTGCCGGAGAAACCAGGTCCGAAGAAAAAGGCGGGGAAGAAAAAGGCGGGATAAAGTACGAAACGGGCCGCGAACCCCGCGATCTCGCCGCCTTCGCGCCGGTTGCAGGCGAAAAAACCGCCCGGCCCTCGCCGGAAGAGGAAAAACCTTCGCTTGAGCCTGAAGCCGCCGGTTCCAGGGCGGAAGCCTTTCTGGTGGATTCATCCAGGGCCGAGGCCGCCGGAGCCGGAACTCCGAAGACAGAAATTCCAAGGGCGACCGATCTTTCCAGGCCGCCGGTCCCGCTCGAGAAAATTCCCGCCGGCGCTGCTGTGGCCGGGGCCGCGGGCGCTGCGGAAATTTCAGGGCAAACGGCGAAACCCGCGAAAAAGCCGGCCAGCATCTTCGGTCCGCCGGTTTCGGACAAGGCCGGAGAGAAGGCCGGAGAAGAAGATAAAACCGCTCCCGCTCCTGAAGCCAAGGCTTGCGAACCGGTGGTCACTCCCTGGACCCGCGAGTGCTCGGAAGTCGGATATCCGGCCAATTACACCGGAAAAATAACCGGCGAAAAAAGGATCGAATGTCCTTCAGGCGAGGTTCACGACACCTGGCTCAGCAATACCTGCGCTCCTGCGGGCGGCCCAGCTCCCGCCGCCGGCATGGGCGGAGCCGGCGCGGCTTCGGCGCCCGAAGCGCAGCAGGCCCGGGATTCTACGGCGCGGGTGGACGCCAATTGCGGCGCCGCCAACGGCATGGCCACAGCCAAGAAGCCTGTGGCCGATCTGTGTCTTGCCGGTTCGCCTTCCGAGGTGACCGGTGACGGCCCATGGCGCTGGAACTGCAAGGGTCTCAACGGAGGCATGACGGTAAGTTGCGCCGCGCCGCTGGCCAGTGCTGATGAAAAGGTCGGAAAAGCCGGAAAACCCGAAACATCTGAAAACGCCGCAACGGCGAAACCGACGGCGATCGAGCCGCAGGACGGAAAATGCGGCGCGGCGGACGGAGTGGGAACGGATCAGGCCCCGTTTAAAGACCTTTGCGAAAGGGGAGTGGCAAGCAGGGTGAACGGCGGCGGTCCGTGGACTTGGGCTTGTTCTGGAACCGGCGGCGGGCAGGCGGCGGCGTGTAGCGCTCCGCGCAAAATAGACGGCGTTTGCGGCGCGGCGGCCGGGTCCGGCGCCGAAGGCAGGCCGGAGCGGGACCTTTGCGCCTCCGGCTATGCCAGCGCGGTGACCGGAGAAGGCCCGTGGCACTGGACTTGCTCAGGCCTTCATGGAGGATCGGCGGCCACCTGCTCAGCGGCGGTCAAAGTGAACGCGGTTTGCGGTCCGGCTTCCGTGACCGGACATCGCACCGCTCCGAAAGAAGGACTTTGCCGCTCCGGCGAGCCTTCCCGCGTTGAGGGCGAAGGGCCGTGGACGTGGACTTGTTCCGGCGAAAGCGGTGGGGCTTCGGTTTCCTGTAAGGCTCCCGTGATGATCGACGGCTTGTGCGGGGAAGCCAACGGTTCGGTGTTCTCCAGCGCTCCCAGGGAAAACCTGTGCGCCGCCGGTATAGCGGGCCGCGTTACCGGAACAGGGCCGTGGAGCTGGAATTGCGCTGGAATCGACGGCGGAGACACGGCTGCCTGCACGGCTCTTGTGTCAGGAAAGGAAGAATCGAAGGAGGGAGACTCCGCGGCCTGCGGCCCGGCCGCTGAAACCGCCGCGTTGACCATGCCGTCGCACGGCCTTTGCTCCGGCGGAAGGGCAAGCGCCGTTTCAGGCAGCGGCCCGTGGACCTGGAGCTGTTCCGGCAGCGATGGGCATACTGTTTCCTGCTCGACGCTCGCGGTGGAGGAAGGCGCGTGCGGAACCGCCGCCAACGTTCCCAGCGCCGCGGCTCCTTCCGGCGGCCTGTGTGCATCGGGGACTCCCGGCGCGGTGACGCATGACAAGGGCAGGACACATTGGAAATGGGACTGCAAGGGATCTTCGGCCACAACGACCGTTTCCTGTTCGGCGCCGATGATATCCAAAGGCGCGGATTCAGCTTCAGGCGAAGATACCATCAAGTGCGGCGAAGCCGCAGGCAAGGGAACCGCCGAAGCTCCTTCCTCCGGTCTGTGCGCTGCGGGCAAGCCTACGGCGGTCAAGGGCGGCGTATCATCCTGGACATGGTCGTGCACGGCCGGCAAGAACCGCAAGGTTTCGTGCGAGGCGCCGTTGCTCGTCAACGGCGTTTGCGGACCAGCCAACGGATCAATCCAGAAATCGGCGCCGCTCACTGGACTTTGCTCCGCCGGGACTCCGACCGACATAGACGGTTCCGGCCCGTGGCTTTGGAGCTGCATAGGATCAGGCGGCGGCAGCAGCGTGAGCTGTTCCGCCGCTTCGCAGGCCCAGGCGAGGGTTGACGGCGTTTGCGGCGCGGCCGCCAACGCGGTCATGACCAGCGCGCCGGAAACCAATCTGTGCGACAGCGGCGCGCCCAGCGCCGTCCACGGCGAAGGGCCGTGGACCTGGACATGCTCAGGATTCAACGGCGGCATAGCCAGTACCTGCACGACGGCCAAGGTGACGCCCAAGGCGCCGCCGCCGCCCGCCTATCCCATCAACGGCGTTTGCGGCCCGGCCAACGGTGTCGCCGCGGTTATCAGGCCGATCGATGGACTTTGTTCCGCGGGAACGGCGACCGATGTCAGCGGCAACGGCCCGTGGAACTGGAGCTGCCTCGGCGCCAACGGGGGAATGACGGTGAGCTGCACCGCTCCACTTATGCCGCCGCCGCCGATAGACGGCGTTTGCGGCCCGGCCCACGGCGTGACAACCCTTACGCCTCCGGGAAGCGGCCTTTGCTCCGCGGGCATAGCCAGCGCCGTAAGCGGCAAGGGGCCGTGGACCTGGAGCTGTTCCGGCACCAACGGCGGAGCCGCGGTAAGCTGTGTCGCTCCGCTGGCCGGATCGTCCGCTTCGTCATCATCATCGAGGAAAACGCCCTCACCGGCGGCGCGGCCGGTAAAAGACGAAGCTCCGGCACCCAAGGCGGCCCCGGCCGGCCTGGTGACGCCGCGCCTTCCCGCTGGACAGCTGCCGCCGCTGGAAACGGGAACGCTGCCGCAACTGAAACCATCAAAGCCGCTTGATCTTCCCGCGGAAGCTTCGGCGCGCACTTCTTCCGCCGCCCCGCGGATTACCTCCGGAGACAGCGCATTATCTCCGCCGCCGCTGCGCGATACCGTGAAACCTTCGCCTTCACTCAAGCCGCCGCATATAGATTCCGAGGGCAGGGAAATCGAGGGCGCGCGCCCCAAGCTCGATCCCGATATTTCCTCGCTGAGTTTCGCCAGAAAATCGGATGAGATAGACAAAGAGGCCGCCGCCGCGCTTGACAAATTGGCGGCGGTTATGTCGCGCCACGGCGGCGCGCGCATCACTCTCAACGCATATGCCGCCGCCGACGGAGAAACCACGCCGCGCGAGGCGCGCCGCCTTTCCCTGGCGCGCGCGCTGGCGGTGCGCGATTACCTGACCAAAAAGGGTATATCAAGCGGCCGCATAGACGTGCGCGCGCTGGGCGCGAACGTGCCTTCCGGCGACATGGACCGCGTGGACATCAAGCTCAACTAAGCGGAGGCTTTCCCGCGCAGGCAGGCTCCGGCCCGGTCCGCGTCCATACGCGGCTTTGTCCCAGAAGCGGTATGAGAAAATAGCCGCGCAGCTCGAGCGTATCCTTGTCCCTAAGCGATATTCCGGCGCTGTAGGTATTGCCGTCGCGCACGCTGTATATCCATCCGCCGCCGAATTTTCCGTTGCCCTCGTTCTCGAAACCGCCCATGAACTGAAGTCCGCAAAGAGGGCGCCGACGCAAGGAAGGATCGCGGTTTTTGTCGTCGAGCGAAGGATTGGCTTCGCTGTCGTCCTTGAGCCAGTGGAACCTGCCGCACATTTTGCCGCCATCGCAGGGGTATATCTCTATGACACCGTCCTTATCGCCGGTCATCCAGTATCCGGCAACCGTGGCGGCTTCTTCCGCTACTGCGCGCGCGGGCGCGGGTAAAAACGCGGCGAGAAAGAACAAAAAGGGAAGAAGCATTTTCCGCCTCCGCGACGAGAGTTCCATCGGGGACGATGACGATATAGGCGCGGAGATAAAAACCGGCAACGATGGCATTTGCATGGCGAAAAACAGCCAACACTTTCAAAGTGTTAAGTAATCAAGAAAAGGCGGCGGCTTGTTGCCTTCTTATGAAATCCCTCACCACCGGCTGGACGCTGTTGCGCCACCTGCGGCCGCTGAACACGCCGAAATGACCGACGCCGATTTGCAGATGATACTGCTTCATGGGCATGGGCAGGCCGCGGCACAAATCGAGCGCCGCGCGCGTCTGGCCGGGGGCGGAGATATCGTCCATCTCTCCTTCCACCACCAGAAGGGCGGTGCGTCTTATGGCCTCCGGCCTTGCCGTTCGCCCTTTCCAGCGGAAATTCCCCTTGGGAAGGTCGTGGGTCTGGAACACCCTTTCTACGGTTTGCAGATAATATTCCGCCGTCACGTCCATCACCGCCAGATATTCGTCGTAGAATTTGCGATGAAAATCGGCCGCTTCGTCGTCGCCGCGTACAAGCATCTGGAATATCTTGAACTGATCTCCGGCGTGCCGTCCGGGATTCATGCACATGAAGCCCTGAAGCTGGAGAAATCCGGGAAGAACAAGACGGTAAGCCCCGGGATAATAAAAAGGCACCGCCTGAATGACCGTGCTTTTGTACCAGCCCAGCGAATGAACCTCGGCGAATTCGGTGACCAGGGTAGGAGCGGCGCGCGCGTCGATCGGACCGCCCATCAGGGTCATAGAGCGCGGCTGGGCCGGATCTTCATCCTCGGCGAGAAGCGCGGCGGCGCACAGCGCCGGCACCGAAGGTTGGCACACAGCCATGACGTGCAACTCCGGGCCCAACAGCCGGAAAAAATCCATCAGATAGGAAATGTAATCTTCCAGATCGAACCTGCCCGCCGCAAGCGGCACCATCCTGGCGTCCAGCCAGTCCGTGATATAAACGTCGTGTTCCGGCAGCATCGCCCGCACCGTGTCGCGCAGCAGCGTGGCGTGATGACCGGCGAGGGGGGCGATGACAAGAACGCGCGGATCGTGCGAGATCAATTCCGCCAATTCGGAATTTTCCGCCGTGCGCCTGAAACGCAAGAGCCTGCAAAAAGGCTTTTCCGTCACGATTTCTTCCTCGATCGCCAGTTTCTGCCCGCGCAATTTGACCGAGGCGATGCCGAATGGTGGCTTGCTGTACGGCCAATGCGTGCGCTCTATCATCTCCGCTCCCGCGGCAATGACGCGCGCCGCCGGTGAATAGGCGACAGGAAACAGCGGATTATGACAAGCCGCCTGAGCGGCTTCGGCGGCCATTCTTACCGGCGCGAGACAGGCTTGCTGCCAGTCGTGAACGTGATAGAGGAACATGCTGTGCGCGGATAACTACGATGAAACCTGACCCGGCATAGACTAGGCCGCTTCCGGTAAAGGAAGGCTTAACCGGCGGAGGGGGCGGTTTTTCTGATCAGATTGCGCTGTTTGCGGGTCATCAGGAACAAAAGCAGCAGCATCCACCAAATGCCGGATTTTTCGCGCTTTCTCTTCGCCTCCTTTTCTTCCTCATACAAGTATATGCCTTTTTTGTCCGGGGCAGCGGTCGCGCGCTTGAGTTTGCCGGCGCGGCGAAGCGATTTGTGTTTTTTCTCCACCTCGTTGATTTCACTTATGATATCACGCTCTTGCTCTGACAGGAAGGCGACCTGTTCGATCAGCCTTTTTATCTTGGCGAAAAGAGAGGGGCTTGTAGCGTTCGCTTCGCCGGCGCAAGCCAGACGCAGTTTCTTGCGCTCGGCTTTCCGGCTGATTTTTTCCCATGAATTCAAAAGAGACGACAGCCTGTAATGCAGGACGGATTTGTTTCTGGCGCAATTCATAAAATAACCCCTTTAAAAAATCATAGCCGCAAAAACGCATCATTATCGCAGGCGGCAGGTAAAACGAGTGTTAATATGTGAGGAAAAAACGTGGTAAACAGCCGAAAAAGCAGGAAAAACAATAATAAGCGGCATAAAAAAGCGGCAAATCAGTCGCCACCGGCGCCGATCCATTTACCGCGCACTCCCTTATAATGCAGGGAAGGATCGTATATTTCCACCGGCAGCTTCATGGATTCGGCGGTAAGTGATCCGATGGAGAATTTAAGCTGTAATATTGCGACAGCCTCGTCGTGCTCCGCCTTAACCAGGTTCACCTTGGCGTCTAGCAACTCTTGCTCTGCATTCAGCACGTCCAGAATGGTGCGCGTTCCGGCCCTGGATTCCTCCATCACTCCGTGCAACGCTAGCTCCGCAGCCGCTATTTCGGTTTTGTGAGCGGCGATGGCGGCGCGCGCCGTCATAAGGCTTTGCCATGAGCGGACGGCGAGTTCGCGCGCAGCGCGGCGCTTGTCTTCAAGCTCCAGGCGGCGTTGAACCGACGTTTGCCGGGCTGCGCGCGCTCTTGAGTAATCCGCGCCTGAACGATAAAGGGGCATGGTCAGGCGCGCCATTATGACCGCGTCGTCCTGGCGCCCGGGAACAAACAGACTTCTTTCCCATCCGCGCGACACGTTGCCGACAAGATCGATTTCGGGCAACAGGGCGCCGTCCGCGGTTTTCACATCGAATTCAGCCGCATCGCGGCTGAATTCGGCGGCTATGACCGCCGGGTGGTTTTTTTCAGCAAGCGCGGCCGCCTCGTCGCCGCTCTGCGGTAATTCGATCGAGATATCGGGCCGCCGCAAGTCTCCCGGCTCGTCGCCCACAAGGCGGAGAAAAGCCGCGCGCGCGTCGGCAAGCCCTCCCTCCGCCTTTATGCGCGCAGCCGCCGCCGCGTTCAAGCGCGCCTCGGACTGGGACAGGTCGGTCTTGGTGACCTCGCCTATCCTGAAACGCTCTTTCACCGCTTCCAGCTGTTTTCCAAGCACTTCCTCGTTGTTGCGCGTAAGCTCAAGAACCGCACGGTTTTGCAGAACGTCGAGATAGGCTTTGGCCGTGTCGAACAGCAATTGCTGTTCCGCATTCAGAAGTCCGGCCCGTCCGGCCCGCACCATCGCTTCGGCCGCTTTCACCTCGTTTTCGGTCCGGAAACCGCGGAACAACGGTTGTTTTATGGTTATGCCAGCCTCACGAGGCGTGAGAGTATCAGTTCCTGTCAACATCCCCTTGCCAGAGAGTTCCTGGTATGCTTTCCCGGCGCCCGCCACGGCGTCGATGCTTGGGCGCCATCCGCTCATGGCCTGGGACACCCTCTCGTCCATAGCCTTTAATTCCGCCCGCCTGGCTTGCAGGCCGGGGTTGTTGCGGTAACAGAGGACAAGCGCTTGCTCAAGGGTTTGCGTTTCGGCCGTCGCCGGCGCAGCGGCGAAAAGCGACAAAAAGGCTAGCGCGGCAGGCAAACCAAGAGGCATGGCGCGTATGAACATGACTGCGGCACCTAATCGAAAGCCGGCCCCGGCTTTAGGCCCAGCTTTCTGAACAGTAAGGCCGGCGGGCAGAAGCCGGTAAAAGCGGATTGGACAAGATTAACCCCGGCCAGCGCGGGTAACAATAGCCACCACGGATTGACGAGTAAAGCCAGCGATAAACCGGCCAGTATTACGCATCCGGCGAACATCATCACCGCACGATCAATGTTCAGTTCGTTTTTCATTCTTCTTCTTCTTCGGTTTTTCCTTATGGCATGACGTTTGGCAGAAGAGGGAGTAGAGCTGTTCCACAATCTTCCCGGCCTTGACATCGGCCAGACTGTAATAGATCGTTTGCGCGTCGCGGCGTGTTTTTACAATCCCGGCGCGGCGCAGCTGCGCCAAATGCTGTGACAGCGCCGATTGCCCGATGCCGATGAGATTTTCGAGCCCGCCAACCGAACTCTCTCCCTCGTGCAGGCGGCACAGGATCATGAGCCTGCGCGCGTTGGCCAGACATTTCATCAGCACGGCGGCCCTCCCGGCGCCGGAGCGGAACTTTTTCGCTTGTATATTCATGTATGCTAAATTAGCTGTTGCTGATATAACTGTCAAGTGCCATAATCGGCGCAAAGGAGGCCGGAAATGAACCCGATGACAGCCATAATCCTGATTGTAATTCTGCTGCTTCCGCCGCTGGCGTCTTTTCCCGCACTGGCCGAAGGCGGCGGATTCAAGGTTGAGCGGCGGACGGTGGATGACCTGAAGGCGGTGATAGCGACGGTCGAATCGGTGCGCGAAGTGCAAGCGCGCGCCAGAATCAGTGGCACCGTCAGCCTGCTTGCCGTCAGGGAAGGGGATCGGGTTGAAGAAGGCGAAAAAATAGCGGTCGTCGGCGATCCCAAGCTGGCGATCAAGGGAAGGGCGCTGGACGCGAAAATCCAGGCCGCGCAATCGGCTTACGATAAGGCCAGGATAGATTTTTCGCGAGCCAGCGATCTGAGACGCTCCGGCTACGGCACGCAGGCGAGGCTTGATGAAGCGCGCGCCGGGCTTGAAATCGCCGAACAGAACCTTAAGGCGGCGATAGCGGAAAAACAGGAAGTTACCCAGCAGGCTACGGAAGGCGCTGTGATAGCGCCGTCTTCCGGACGGGTGTTAAGGGTTCCGGTCGCTTTGGGCAGCGTTGTCATGGCCGGGGAGACCATCGCCGTTCTTTCGCAGGAGAATTACATCCTGCGGCTGGAACTGCCGGAAAGGCACGCTCGCTTTCTGCGCGCCGGAGACCCGGTGCAGATAGGCATGCGCGGATTGCAACCAACGGCGGAAGAAAGCTGCAAGGCCGGAACCGTGCGTCTGGTCTATCCTGAAATCAAAAACGGCAGGGTGATAGCGGATATAGAAGCTTCCGATCTCGGCGATTATTTCGTGGGGGAAAGAACGCTGGTCTATGTGTCCGCGGGCAAACGGCAGGCGTTGATGGTGCCCGCAAGCCATATTTACCGCCGCGCCGGCATCGAATACGCCAAACTGGAGGACGGAAAGGAAATAGTCGTGCAGACCGGACGCAAACTCGGCGAAATGGTCGAGGTTCTGTCCGGTCTTGAGGACGGTGACGTGGTGGTGGCGCCATGAGAGTCGGAATTTCGGGCCGCCTGACCCAGATATTCATACAATCCAAGCTTACGCCGCTAATTCTGTTGGCAAGCCTGGCTGTTGGCCTCATGTCGCTTAAGGCGCTGCCGCGGGAGGAAGAGCCGCAGATAAGCGTGCCTATGGTGGACATCATGATAAGCGCCAACGGTTACAGGGCGGACGACGCCGTGGAGCTTATAACCCGTCCGCTGGAGGACATAGTAAAGGGCATAGAAGGGGTTGAGCATGTCTATTCGCAGACCGAAGATGACAAGGTCATAACAACGGTGCGTTTTTATACCGGCACCGATGCGGACTCGGCCATATTGCGCGTGCACGAGAAAATACGCGCCAACATACGCGATCTGCCGCAAGGAATTCCCGAACCGGTGATAATCGGTCGCGGCATTGACGATGTGGCGATATTGACCCTGACCCTTTCGCCCAAGCCGGAAAGCGCTGCGCGCTGGAACGACAATTCCCTGCATCAGCTTGCGCTTGAGCTGCAACACGAACTGGCCAAGACCGGCAACATAGGATTGAATTATATAGTGGGCGGCAGCCCGAACCAGATCAGGGTGGAACCTGATCCGGAAAAGCTGGCCCTTTACGGTATTACTCTTAACCAGCTTGCCGACAAGCTCGCCAACGCCAACCGGTCTTTTCAGATCGGCTCTTTCAATCAACTGAATCGCCATTTGCCGGTCGTGGCGGGACAAACCTTGCAGGGCGTCCCCGACATAGGACTTTTACTGCTTACTTCCCGCGACGGCAGGCCGGTTTATGTGAAAGACGTAGCCGATGTGGCTGTCGGCGGCGCGCAGGCGGATTCCCGCAGCTGGACGATGAAGCGTAACGAGGCGGGGGAGCTTACGCGCGTTCAGGCCGTTACTCTGGCCTTTGCCAAACGTAAGGGGGCCAACGCCGTGGCCGTGGCCGAAGAGCTTCTTCATCGCCTTGAATCCCTTAAAGGACGGGTGGTTCCCGCCGCTGTCGATGTCGCGGTCACCCGCAATTATGGCGAAACGGCCACGGAGAAGGCAGACGAGCTGTTGTTCCATCTTTTTTTGGCGACGGTGTCCATAGTCGCGCTCATAACCTTGTCTATCGGATGGCGCGAGGGCGTCGTGGTTCTGGTGGTCATCCCCGTCACCATATTGCTGACGCTTTTCGCCGCATGGCTCATGGGCTATACGATCAACCGCGTAAGCCTGTTCGCTCTGATATTTTCGATAGGCATACTGGTTGATGACGCCATCGTCATCGTCGAGAACATCGTGCGGCGCTGGCGCCTTGACAGGGGAGCTGATCTCGCCGCGATCGCCGTGGACGCCGTTTCCGAAGTAGGCAATCCCACCATAGTCGCCACGCTGACAATCGTGGCGGCGCTTCTGCCTATGATGTTCGTCAGCGGCATGATGGGACCCTATATGAGTCCTATACCGGCGGTCGCTTCGATGGCTATGCTGTTTTCGTTCTTCGTCGCCGAGATAATAACGCCTTGGCTGTTGCTCAAGATATCTGGCAGCCATTTCGTCAGGCAACAGGGCGGCGGCGAAGACGACCATTCCCGCGGGACCCTCGCGCGATTGTATGAACGCCTGGCCGCTCCGCTTCTCGAAGGAAGAAAAAAGTCGGGTCGCTTCCTGCTTTACGTAACGACGGCCACTTTCGCGGTGTTGCTTTTCTTTCCGCTGAAACTTGTGACCGTCAAACTGCTGCCTTTCGACGACAAATCGGAAATACAGATTTTAGTGGATCTGCCCAAGGGCTCGACTCTGGAGCAGACCGACCGCTTTTTGCAATCCGTGGCGGAACGGCTGAGGGACCTGCCGGAAATGACTTCCATGCAGTCATACGCCGGTACTTCCATGCCGTTCAACTTCAACGGCCTTGTGCGGCATTATTTTCTGCGCGTAAATCCGGAGCAGGGAGATTTGCAAGTCAACCTCAAGCCCAAAGGCGAGCGTAGCCGTGCCAGCCATGAAATAGCCATCGACGTCCGTGCGCGGCTGAAGGGTTTGGCCGCACTAGAAGGCACGGCAATAAAGGTGGTCGAGGTACCGCCCGGACCCCCGGTCATCTCCACACTCTTGGCCGAGATTTATGGGCCGGACGCAGAGTCACGCCGCGCGACGGCGGAAAAAGTGCGCCAGGCGTTCGCCATTAACGACTTCATCACCGACATAGACTACACCTTCAAGAACCAGGGAGAACGGCTGCGCTTTTCAATCAATCAGGAAAACCTGGAATTCTATGGGGCGGAAGAGCAAGCCGTCTATGACACGCTCGCCGCCGTGACCGGGGGCGTCAAGATAGGCTATTCCCAACGCGGCGGCGGCGCGAAGCCGATAGAGATAATGCTCAAAATGCCGAAAAGCGGCCAATGGCTCGGCGAACGCGTGTTGTCCACGCCCGTTCCCGCGGGAGGAACCAGGCGCACCGGACGCAACGTTGAACTGGGAGACTTGGTCACCGTCGCGAAAGAGCCCGCTTCGCTGCCCGTCTTCCGCCGCAACGGAAGGTTTGCGGAAATGGTTTACGCGGAACTGTCTGGACGTTACGAAGCGCCGATATACGGCATGCTGGCGGTCGAAAAATCGCTTAAGGAAATCATCCCGGACGTGAATGAAATGCCGGAAATACGCTATCACGGCCAGCCGATGGACGAATCGAAGCCATCGCTTCTTTGGGACGGCGAATGGGAAGTGACTTACGTCACTTTCCGCGATATGGGCGCGGCGTTCGCCGTTGCCGTTCTCGGCATATACCTTCTGGTGGTCGGGCTGTTCCGCTCATTCCTGGCTCCCCTCATAGTAATGGTTCCCGTGCCGTTGACCTTGATCGGCATAGTCCTGGGCCATTTGCTGTTCAGGGCGCCGTTCACCGCCACATCGATGATCGGATTTATAGCTCTGGCCGGGATAATAGTGCGCAATTCGATCTTGCTGGTTGACTTCATCCGCCACCTTCGCTCTGAAGGGATGCCGTTGCGTGAAGCGTTGCTTGAAGCCGGCAAAATCCGCATCCGTCCCATCATATTGACAGCCGCAGCTGCCATCATAGGGGCCGCGTTCATACTTGCCGATCCCATATTCCAGGGATTGGCTGTATCGCTTGTTTTCGGACTCGCGAGCGCGACGGCGCTGACACTTCTTGTCATCCCGGCCCTGTATGTATGGAGAGGGAAAGATGCCTGACGCGCCGGTCCGTATTCGCGCCCTTGCCCAGTTCGCCTATGGCCACGCCGGTATTGCTTCCCGGGCCGTTTCTCTGCACACAGCGGGCCGCTCAGGAACCGGCGGAATGTCAACCTCGTACCAGTGCAGATTGCCTTGCGTGTGCGTATATCTTGCGCCGCGGCTCACGTGTATCGCGCGCGAGCGGGAGCAGTGGTCGAAAAAATTGAACACCGCGCGCGTAAAGCCTCGTTCACGCGTCCACTCTTCGCGCAAGGCGTAGAGAGAGCGGCCGGGGCCGCGGCCCCTGTAGTCAGGATGGATGTATGCCGATCCCCAATAGGCAGTGTTTTCGTCTTGCCGACGCGCCATCATGAAGCCGACGAGCCGTTTGCCGTCGAACAGGCCAAACACGCACTTTTCCGGTGTCTCGCGGCAAAGCTCCGCCCACTGCGCGGCGGAATACGAGGCTTCCTGCTCGAGCGAAGCGCTGAAATACCGCCCTTCGGTTTTCAGCGCGTAAAGCCTGAGATTTTTGAAGGCGTCGGCGTCGGAGATGGTCAGGCGGCGGGCGCGCATCAGATTTTCTCCGCGCTGTTCCATTCGGCTTCAAACGCGCGCCGGTAGGCAGCGGCGAAGAGGCTAGACCTGTGCAGCACTACGTACGGAGGATTGTCGTGCTCGAAAGAGATAAGGGCAAGGCAATCGCCGAAAGTGTAGAAGGCCGTAGGCGCCGATGATTTCTGCTGCGGCAACCTGCGTACCTCGGCGAAGGCCGAGATGAACTGGCTGCGCCCGGCCAGAATCCGCACGCGCACGCCGCCGCGCTTGACCAGATCGGTCATGCGCTGGCGGTATAAATCCACGTCCTTGCGGTATTTTTGAAACTGCGTCTCGTCGACAGCGCTGATGCACACTTCGCCGCCATTTCTGGCGAGATATTCGTACACCGTTTCGGTGAAATCGTGAAACCGCTCCGGTCCCTCGAATATCTCAATGCCCGATGGCTTCAGCCTGACGCCGTGGTTGTCGATGAAATCGACGCTGTCATGCAGAGCGCGGATGATGTCATTTTCGGTTTTTTCCTGTAGCCGTTTCGTATGGCCGTTTTCGAATTTCTTTATCGTGTCCACGCCGACACCGGAGCGCTCTGCCAGCTCTTCCTGGCCAATGTCGAGCAGCGCGCGGGCGGCGCGGAGTTGCGGTGCGGTCAGCGGCATAACATAGTCCTTTAGTGCCAAAATACTATTTCTAAAAAATAAAAGAATCAAGTTTTTTACTTTTTCTTAATAAAAGGATGTTAGCGTGACGTAACATTTTTTGTTTTTTAAATGATTTTTAATGGAGATAAAAATGTCAGAAAAGCTTTTTTTACAAGGGGTTATTTCCGATATAGCCGGTGATCTGGCTGACAAGACAGAAGCGCGTGAAGCTCCGCTGGTGCGTATCGACAGGCCGCGTACACGCTGCACGGAAATCATACATCAGATGCGGGAGGGCGAGGTTATCACCGATACGGAACGGCTCAGCATCAACGCGCTCACTGCATGGGTGTTGGTCAAAAACAATTTACAGGAAAGAACGGTTGTTGAGTGCCTGAAGGACTAGAGCAATTTCACGTTAGGCTGACCTGATTTAGGATTCCCAAATAAGAGAAAATGTGATTCATCATGTTGGCTGGGAAGGAGGCCAGCATGAATGGCAAAACCATATTCAGGAGATTTGAGGGAACGCGTTGTCCGGGCCGTGAGGTCGGGACGCACCCAAGCCGAAGCCGCCAGGATGTTCAGGATCTCGGAACGAAGCGTCCGGCGGTACATGGGGCTGTGGCGGAAAACAGGGAGTGTTCTTCCGCATACGAAGTTCGGGGGGCACAAGAAACCGATTTTAGCGAAGCATCGCGCCAAGGTTGAGAAGCTTGTGACGGAAACCCCTCACATGACGCTCGAAACCATCCGGAGCCGATTGGCCGCCGACGGGATCAGTGTTTGCGTGGGTGCCTTGCACAACTATCTCAAGACGCTGAAATATACGTATAAAAAAAACGCTGGCCGCCTTCGAGCAGAAACGCAAGGACATGGCCGAAAGGCGCGAGGCGTGGCGAAAACTTCAAGAAGAACTTGACCCGGCAAGATTGGTCTTTGTTGATGAAACATGGGCCACAACAGACATGGCCCCGCGTTATGGACGTGCGCCAAAAGGCAAGCGGCTTGTTGCGTATGCTCCGCATGGGCACCGGAAGACAACCACTTTTCTTGCGGCTTTGCGCCACGACGGCCTGACCGCGCCAGCCGTCTTTGACGGCCCCATCAACGGGCAAAGCTTTTTGGCGTGGATCGAGCAAGGCCTCGTTCCAACGTTGTGCCAAGGCGACATCGTCATCATGGACGATCTCTCATCGCACAAGGTGACGGGTGTAAGCAAAGCCATTGAAGCCGCCGGAGCCGAAGTTCTTTACCTGCCGCCCTACAGCCCTGACTTCAACCCTATCGAGCAGGTCTTCTCGAAGCTCAAAACCCTGCTTCGCTCCGTCGCCGCCAGAACCGTCGATGCCCTGTGGCAGGCCATAGGCAAACTCCTCGACGCCTTCTCCGCCGCCGAATGTTCCAACTATCTGGCCAACTCAGGATACGGACAGCCTAATATGAAAACGCTCTA
>Ga0272446_1002214_pt1 | contig 26970 bp, 24 predicted proteins | sample YNPCB0061_FD_194587 | JGI IMG/M metagenome (GOLD analysis project Ga0272446, IMG submission 194587) | Hot spring microbial mat communities from Yellowstone National Park, WY, United States - YNP-CB-006-1 | ecosystem: Environmental > Aquatic > Thermal springs > Hot (42-90C) > Sediment | place...
TACGTTGAGGAACTCTTTTCGACGCTAGAATCGAACAGCGAGTGGCTGCGCACGATCACGCCCAGCCAATTTCTGAACCAATTTCGGGCGGTGGGACGGGCGTACTTGGCCGCTTCGAGCTATCAAGAAATGGGCGTATGGAGCCTTCCGGCCAATGAATCCCACCAATTAACCGAGATTCGCCGCAAATTGGAGCGGGAGCGCCGTCAGGACTTGCTGCGCTACATGCACGGCGGCCTGTGGCGAAACTTCCTCGTAAAATATGAAGAAATCAACCACCTGCACAAGCGGATGTTGATGGTCAGCGAACGGATTCACGCCATGCGGCGCGGGCGGCGGCGGGACCGCGCCCTTGAGATGTTGTGGGCTGCACAAGGCAACGATCCGTACTGGCACGGCAACGGCGGCGGGGCGTATCTGTTCAATTTGCGGGTGGCGAGCTACGCGGCTTTGCTTGCAGCCGAAGATGCCGCCGAAAATGACGAACCGACCCTCACCCTCGCCCGTTTTGACCTCGACCGCGACGGCCAAGAAGATGTGGCCGTGCTCGGCCAACCGTTGAACGCCTTTTGGGGGCCATCGTATGGGGGGGGGTTGCTGGAACTCGACTACCGCCCGGCCACCTACAATTTGCTGAATATTATGCGGCGGCGGCACGAGGGCTACCACGCCGATTTACGCAATGCCGCCGCGAGAAACCGCATCATCACGCCGATGAGCGGTGGCCCCGGCGAATCCGAACCGCCCGGAAGCGCCTACGTCCGGGCGAAGGAACCCGGCCTTGAAAAGCGCCTCGACTACGATTGGCATCGGCGGGCATCGTTCTTAGACCATTTTTTGGCATCGTCTACCACCTTAGACGAATTTCACCATGCCCAATATGCCGAACAAGGCGATTTCGTCAACCAACCTTACCAAATCGGGCCGCTCTACACCGACGGAATCACGGCCACCGTCAGTCTCTCGCGGGAGGGCCACGTCTGGATCGGCGACATTCACCGCCCAGTGCGCATCCAAAAGACATTTAGCCTCACCTTTGGCGATCCGACCCTGCATGTTCACTACACCCTGACCCAACAAAGCGACGTGCCGATTGACCTGCGCTTCGGCATCGAAACGGTCGTGGGTTTTGACGGCGGCCAAGACCTTAAATACAGTAGCCTCCGCATCAATGGGAACGGGCAGCGCCTCCCGCTGAACGCCCTGCGTGAATTTGAGGGCGTCACCCGGCATAGTGCCGATACCAACTTGCATAACCTGACCCTGATTACAGCCCTTTCTCGTCCGGCTTTTCTGTGGCAATTCCCGTTAGAGACGATCACCTTATCCGAAGGCGGATTTGAACGCGGCTATCAAGGTACGGTATTCTTACATTGGTGGCAATTCCGGTTGGCCCCCGGCGAGACATGGGAAGTGAAGTTCACCCAGACTGTACAGCAGGCGGCCACCCGCCCGTAACCCATCTAGTCCGTGTGAGGGGAGTGTATGTCCCAAACCCGTAAAGTCGTTCAGCGCGTTCGTGTGCTGGCCGCCGATTGGTCGGTAGAGGCCCAACAACGCCGCACGGAGGCCGACGAAGAAGCTGATAAAGTCTGGGCGGCGCGGCAGTACGGCCTTGCCGATAGTTATGAAGAAGCCGCCCAACAAGCCATTCAGATGGCCAACAGCTGGGATGAAACTGACTCGGCAGATTTCGCATGGCCACGCCTTATTACAGTCTGGGAGCGGCTGGCCGAAGAAGCAGCAAAATTAGCCCAAACCACCGATAACCGAATCACGGTCAGTTACCGACAGGCCAATGCAGAGGGCTACCAGCGGGCAGCAACAGCCCTCCGTGCTGCTGTAGAGGATGTGCTGGGCAAATAGCGAGGCGGAAAAATCGGCTATAATACGCTTAAACGCCTAAACCCGCCACAACGCCTGAGAAATGATATTTTCGCCATGCGTTACCTAGAACACCGCCGCCATACCCAACGGGCGAAGCCCGGCCAACACCTCTCCCAATTTGGGGTGAGGTTGGCCCGCTGGGTGGGGGAGTCGTGCGGGCCGTTCGCCTACGTTGCGACGAGCACCCTCCCCCGCGCTTATGAGACGGCCTTGGCGATGGGGTGGAGCGTCCATGCGCAATACGCCTTGCTCAACCCCTACGAGCAGGCCGTTGAAGAGGAGATCAGTTGGCCAGCGACCTTCGCCATGTACGCCGATCTGGTGCGAAAGCCCGGCACGGCTAGCGCCGCCTATGCCGCCCGCGCCGCCGACCTGCTGCGCGAATTGGTGGCGAAAGTCCCGGACGGCGAGGCGGTGCTGGTCATCTCGCACGGCGGCGTGGTCGAACTCAGCATCGTCGGGCTGCTGCCCGGCTTGGATTACAGCACATGGGGCGGCGAATGTGGCTTCTGCGAAGGGGCGCGGATCACCTTCGACGGCACGACCCCGATCAGTGCGATCCCGTTGCGTGTGCCCCAAACCGAATAGAGGAACGTCTTTTATGGTTGTTGAAGCAAAACCTAAACCGAAATTGGCCGCCCCCGCCCATACCGACCTGCCCCGCAACCCCGGTATGCCCCTTGATCTGGGCTGGGTCAACGCAGTGCGTGTTAACAAGAGCGCCGTAGAACGCCGCGCCGCGACCCTCGTTACGCGCCGGACGGTCAAGAAGGAATGGCAGGCCGCGTGGTTGCTCCGCGCCATTACTACCATCGACCTGACCACGCTGGCCGGAGACGATACGCCCGGCAACGTGATCCGGCTGTGCGCGAAGGCCCGCCAACCCGTCCGCGCCGATATTTTGGAGGCGCTCGGCGTGGCCCATTTGGGGCTGAAGGTCGGGGCGGTGTGCGTTTACCATAACCTTGTGCCAACGGCGGTTGAGGCCCTGCGCGGCTCCGGGATTCCGGTGGCCGCCGTCTCGACGGGGTTCCCCGCCGCCCAGACGCTGCTCGCCCTAAAGATCATGGAAATTAAAGAGTCTGTCGCAGCGGGCGCAACTGAGATCGACATTGTGATCTCCCGCGCCCACGTCCTAACGGGGAATTGGGCCGCGCTATACGATGAAGTCCGGGCCTTTCGGGAGGCGTGCGGCCCCGCCCACCTCAAAGCGATCCTCGCTACAGGCGAACTCGGCACGCTGCAACACGTTGGGCAGGCCAGTTTGGTGGCGATGATGGCTGGTGCGGATTTCGTTAAGACCAGCACCGGTAAAGAGACGGTCAATGCGACGTTGCCGGTTGGCCTTGTGATGACCCGCGCCATTCGGGATTACCACGAGCGGACGGGGCACAAAGTCGGCTTCAAGCCCGCTGGCGGGATTCGGACAGCAAAGGCGGCCCTTGATTGGCTGATCCTGATGAAAGAGGAACTTGGAAATCGGTGGTTGCAGCCGGATTTGTTCCGGTTGGGGGCCAGTGCCCTGCTCACCGATATTGAGCGGCAACTCTCCCACTACCTGACCGGACGGTATTCTGCCGCGCACCGCCACCCAATGCCGTAAACTTCAGCGCACTGCATCGCATAAGGAGTGTCTATGCCGAAGTTCACGCTGTTTACTTACTTGCGGGCGGTTGTGGCCGTCGTGCGCGGCCCCGAACTCCGCTTGCTGAGTTTCCTCGTCGGGGCAATTTTGGCCGTCGGGACGACCTTTTACCATTTCGTGGAGGGCTGGGGCTGGCTAGATTCGTTCTATTTCTCAACCATCACCCTCACGACGGTAGGCTATGGCGATTTCGCGCCCAAGACGCCCGCCGGGAAGCTGTTCACGGTGGCCTTTATCTTCGTGGGATTTGGGGTGTTGGCAGCGTTCATCACCGCTGTGTCGAACCATGCCATGCGTGTGAACCGTGTCTCACCGCCGGAGCAGCCCCCCGCACCAGACTGAGGAGGGAAATCTGGGCACAAAAAAACGGGTGAAGAACCCGTTTTTTGTTAGTAGATTGGCCGCGCCATTTAGCCCTGACGCTGCTTGTGCTTGGGGTCAGCTGAGCAAATGACGTACAAATAGCCGCGCCGACGGACGAAGCGGCACTTGTCGCAAATCTTCCGCACAGAAGGACGGACTTTCATAGGATTCACCTCCGAACCAGTAGGGCCGATTATAACCGCCCCATCGGGATTTTTCTACGGTGAGTTTTGCTCTGGCCCCAAGCACGGCCCACCTTACTTGCGGCGTTCGAGGCGCTTGGCGAGCATATCGACGGCGACGGCGGAGACCAACACCACGCCTTGAATGATCTGCTGCGGGTAAGAGGGAACTTGCAACAGGCCCAAGCCGTTCCGCAACGTGCCGACCAACAACGCCCCAAAAACTGGGCTGAAGGCGTTCCCAAGGCCCCCGAACAGGCTTACCCCGCCCAGTACCGACGCCGCAATGGCATCGAGTTCCAGCCCAACGCCGAGCTGTGGTTGTGCAGAAAACAGCCGCGCCGTGAGCAAAATCCCGCCGAGCGCGGCCAGCAGCCCGCTGACAGCATACGCCTGTATCTTGACGCGGCCCACGGGCACGCCCGCTAACCGCGAGGTCTCCTCGCCGCCGCCGATGGCGTACAGGTGCAGTCCGAAGCGCGTGCGGGTTAGGATAAATAAGGCGATCATGACGACGACGGCAGCCACGATTACGGAGGCGGGCAACGGCCCGATGAACCCGCGCCCCCAGAAGGTGTAACTTTCGCCCATGCCGCTGATCGGGCGGCCAGCGGTGTACACCAGCACCAACCCGCGCACCGCCGTCATGCTGGCGAGGGTCGCCACGAACGGCGGCAACTTCCCAAAGACGACCAAACTGCCGTTGACCGTGCCCACCGTTAGCCCGACGGCCAGCCCCGCCACGATTCCGAGTTCGACGGGCCATTTATCCCGGACGATCAATCCGGCGGAAATGGCCCCCGCCAACGCCGCCACCGACCCTACTGAAAGATCGATCCCGCCTTGCAACATGACCAGCGTCATGCCTGTTGCAACGACGACAATTGCGGCGTTCTGGGCCAGAATGTTCACTAAGTTATCGCCCACGAAAAACCGCTCTGTGCGGCTGGCGAAGAATATCCCCAACCCGACGAGTACTAAGAAGACCGTCCCCCGCCGGAGCAGGGTCGGTAGCAGGCGGGCAAGGCCGCGGAGTTGGGTCGGTTTAAGCGTCGTCGTGAGCGCGTTCATAGTTCGTTCACTACCTCTGCGGCGCCCGTTGCGGCGCGGATAATCTGATCTTGGGTGGCGGTGCGCGGGTCGAATTCGCCCACCAATTGGCCGCCCCGCATGACGAGGATTCTATCGCTCACCCCGAGAATTTCCGGCAATTCAGACGAGATCATGATCACCCCGATTCCGGCGTCGGTCAATTCGCGCATTAGGTTATGAATTTCGGCCTTCGCCCCCACGTCGATGCCCCGCGTGGGTTCGTCAAGGATCAGGACACGGGGCTTACGGGTCAGCCATTTGGCGATCACGACCTTTTGTTGGTTCCCGCCCGAAAGCCGTCCCACCCGCTGATGAACGGATGGCGTGCGAATATCGAGCCGCTGGCGGTATTCCGTCGCCATTTGGGTCGCTTTCTCCCATCGGATCAGACCGAGCGTTGCTAACCGCCATAACAATGTCATGATGATGTTGGTGGCTACCGTCATCGAAAGGAAGAGGCCTTGCCCTTTGCGGTCTTCCGGCACCAGCCCGATGTTGTTCCGAATGGCCTGATCGGGGTGAGAGAAGCGCACCCACCGCCCGCCGATCCAAACTTGGCCGTGGGTGGCCGGGTCGGCCCCAAAGATGGCCCGCACGAGTTCCGTCCGGCCCGCCCCGACCAGCCCCGCGATCCCTAGAATTTCGCCGGGGTACAGGTCAAACGAAATATCGCGCAGGACGCTCCCTCGGCTCAGGTGCTGAACGCGCATCACGGGTTCGCTCCCCTCGCGGCGGGGGCGTGGTTCAAAGCGCGTGTGCACCTCGCGGCCCACCATCAGCCGGATGACCTGATCATGATCCAACGCGCTGATGGGCTGATCGCCGACGAGCGCCCCATCGCGCAGCACCACCACGCGGTCGCAGATGGTGAAGACCTCGTCCAAGCGGTGGGAGATGAAGATGACCGCCACGCCCGCATCGCGGAGCGCCCGCATCTGGGCGAAGAGGAGTTCCGTCTCCCGATCCGTGAGGGAGGAGGTCGGTTCGTCCATGATGATCAGTTTGGCGTTGAGCGAAAGGGCCTTCGCTACTTCGACCATCTGCTGTTGGGCAATCGGTAGGGTATTCACGGCGGCGCGGGGGTCAATGCGCAGCCCGATGCGGGCCAATTGGGCCTCCGCATCGGCGTATAGACGCCTCCAGTCGATTGTGCCGGGCAACCTCCCACGGGGTTCGCGGCCCAAGTAAATATTTTTGCCTGCATCCAAGTACGGAATCAGCGCCAGCTCTTGATGGATCATGCTGATGCCGAGCATTTGCGCCTCGTGCGGGGAGTGGATGGTAACGGGCTGCCCTTCCCATACCAACTGGCCGTCGTCGGGCTGGTAAACACCGTTCAGAATCTTCATCAGGGTGCTTTTACCGGCCCCATTTTCCCCGATCAGGGCGAGGATTTGGCCGGGATACACATCGAAGCGGACCGCTTTCAGGGCTTGTACGCCGGGGAAGGCTTTAGAGATGCCGTCGATCTGGAGCAGGGGCGCTTGCATAAATATTAAAGTTCCTAAGACGTAATGAGGTGAAGTGCATCCCCTAGCCCCCCTCCAAAGAGGAGGGCTAGGGAAGTGACTAGGCGAGCCAGACGGCGGTTACTTCGTGACCAGCGACAGGCTCACCGGAATGTTGGCGGGGACTTCCATCGCGCCGAGGTAGTCGGCGGCGGTCATGACGGCCAGTTCACCCATCAAGCCGGGCTGCTGGGCCACCGTTGCAGCCAACGTGCCATCCTTGACGGCCTTCACGGCGTCATCGACGGCGTCGAAGCCGACGAAGATGATACCAGTGCGGTTGGCGGCTTTGGCAGCCTCAATCGCGCCGAGGATCATCTCATCGTTGTGGGCGAAGACGCCCGCGATTTCAGCATTGGCTTGCAGGATGTTTTCAAACACGCTGAGGCCTTCGGCGCGGTTGAAGTTGGCCGTTTGCTTGGCGACGATCTTCGCATCCGGGCAGTTCTTGGACATGTAGTCGTTGAAGCCCTGACCGCGATCCCGTGCGGCAGACGTGCCCGCGATGCCTTCTAGTTCAACTACGTTGCCCTTGCCGCCGATGGCCTTGCACAGGTATTCAGCCGCCAACGCACCGCCCGCCACGTTATCGGAGGCGATGTGGCTGACGACCATGCCACCATTGGCCGAACGGTCAACGGTGAAGACCGGGATACCGGCCTTGTTCGCCGCTTCGATGGACGGCACGATGGCCGCGCCGTCAGTAGGATTGACGAGGATCGCATCGACCTTCTGGGCGATCAGGTTTTCGATGTTGGCGGCTTCAGTCGCGGCATTGTCTTGGGCATCGACCACGACGAGCTTGATCGTGCCCGCCGCATCGGCAGCCTTTTGGGCGCCATCGCGCAGGGTGACGAAGAACGGGTTATTCAAGGTGGAGAGCGACAGGCCGATGGTCAGGCTCTGGACGGCCTTCAGCGCCACCCCGATGTTGGCCTCGACTTTCTCGCCCTTCAAGCTGGCGAGGGCGGTCTCGACGGCCAGCGCCCCCATGACGTCCGGCTGCTGGGCAATCGTTGCGGCCAGCGCGCCCTCCTTGACGGCCTTCACGGCGTCATCGACGGCGTCGAAGCCGACAAAGACGATTCCGGTGCGGTTGGCGGCTTTGGCAGCCTCAATCGCGCCGAGGATCATCTCATCGTTGTGGGCGAAGACGCCCGCAATTTCGGGGTTGGCCTGCAGGATGTTTTCAAAGACTGTCAGGCCTTCGGCGCGGTTGAAGTTGGCCGTTTGCTTGGCGACGATCTTCGCATCCGGGCAGTTCTTGGACATGTAGTCGTTGAAGCCCTGACCACGATCCCGTGCGGCAGACGTGCCCGCGATCCCTTCTAACTCCACCACATTGCCCTTGCCACCGATCTTCCGGCACAGGATCGCCCCGGCCATCTTGCCGCCCGCCACGTTGTCGGAGGCGATGTGGCTGACGACGGTGCCGCCATTGGCCGAACGGTCAACGGTGAAGACGGGGATGCCCGCCTTGTTCGCCGCTTCGATGGACGGCACGATGGCCGCGCCATCAGTGGGGTTGATCAAGATCGCGCTGACCTTTTGGGCGATCAGGTTTTCGATGTTGGCGGCTTCGGTGGCGGCGTTATCTTGAGCATCGACGACCACAAGGGTCGCGCCAGCCGCATCGGCGGCTTTTTGCGCCCCATCGCGCAGGGTGACGAAGAACGGGTTATTCAGGGTGGAGAGCGAGAGACCCAACGTCACGGTTTGGGCTTGGGCAGGCTGCACGGCCAGCACAGGGGCGAAGGCCAACACAGCGACAATTAGGAGCGCGAAAACTTTACGCATATGGGTGTAAACCTCTTCTGAACGGTGTGTAAGTTAGCGAACACTGCGTCAGGACAGGCGGGCAGGTCGTGAGGGAAGAACCTGCCGGAAGTGACCTCTCCCAAAACGCAGCCTGAATGCTATTTTAACGCGCAAGCCGATAAAGTAACAAGGCCGCTGCAATCACGACGCCCTGTACGACCCCCTCGTAAGCGGCGGGCACGTTCAGAATGTTCAGGCCGTTGGCAAGCACCCCGATCAGTAGCACGCCGATCAGCGTCCCGATCAAGGTTCCCTCCCCGCCGCTGAAACTCGTCCCGCCCACCACGACGGCGGCGATGGCGTCGAATTCGTAGCCCATGCCCGCCGTCGGTTGGGTCGAGTTCAGCCGCCCGATCAAGATCACGCCCGCTAAGGCCGAGAGCGTCCCGACCAGCACGTACACGAAGATCGTGATACGGCGGGTCGCCAAGCCGGAGAGGTAGGCGGCTTGCTCGTTATCGCCCACGCCGAAAATTTGGCGGCCAAGCGGGGTGTGGTACAGCAACACATAACCGATCAGAAAGACCGCCCCCGCAATGATGACCGGAGTCGGGATGGGGCCAACGAAACTCGTCCCCAACTGGCGGAAAGCCTCTGGAAAGCCGCTGACGGGCCGTCCCTCTGTGACGCTGAGGGCTACTCCACGCGCCGCCGTCATCATGCCGAGCGTGGCGATGAAAGCTGGAATCCGCACATAGGCCACTAACACACCGTTGATCAGCCCGCAACTCGCCCCGACGGCCAGCGCGATGATCAGGGCGTTGACTGCATTCTGGTCGGCCTTGACCGCCTGTGCCGCGAACACCGACGAGAGGGCTAACACCGCCCCGACAGACAGATCGATCCCCCGCGTCAGGATCACGATCATCATGCCGACGGCGATGATGCCATTGATGGCTGATTGGCGCAGGATGTTCAGGATGTTGTTGGGCTGCAAAAACCGATCAGAGGCGAGGCTGAAGAAGGCGATCAGGGCGAGAAAGGCGATCAGCAGCCCGTAGCGGCCCAAAAATGCCTTCGCCCCGCTACGCGGCCCGACGACTCGACTGACCGCTGCCATCAGAACACCACCCCCGCCACCAAGATCACGTTGGCATACGGCGTAAATTCCCCCGTCCGGACGACGGCCCGGCAGGTCGCGGTTAGGCGCTTGAAATCTTCGTGCGTCTCAAAGACGACGGGCACGCCCGCGAGCAGTTCCAGCAAGGCTTGGTACGTCTCCGGACTCCGTTCGGTCATTTCCTGCGCAATGATGGCCCGTTCAACCTTCATCTCGCCCAGCACGACGCGCAGGGTGTCAAAAAAGCTGGGGATTCCAGCGCTCACCGCCAGATCGATGCGTTGGGTGCTGGCCGGAATCGGCAACCCCGCATCGGCTATACACAGGGTATCGTTATGCCCCAGTCCAGCGATCACGGCGGAAAGGGGCTGATTGAGGAGGCCCGTCTTCTTCATGGAAAAGACTCCACATTCAACGTAAAAGCAGGGTCAGATGTCAGATTTTAGCGAGTATACCTTCGATCCCAGACTTTGGGGCAAAAAGGGGAGGGCGAAGGCGGGCGGCAGGTATTCAGGCCCTTGCGCCCCTCTTGACCCAGTTAGCGGGTTGGGTCGGCAAGGACGGGCGGGAGACGACACGCGGCGGAGCCGGAGTCGGTGAAAGTGCCACCTGCTACCGGAATAAACGCCCATTCGTAGCGGGTCGGGTAGAGCGTCAGCTTGAGCACGCCCCACGTACTCACGCCCCACACTTCGCTGTAGGGATGGGTACGGCGGGGGGCTTTGGCCAAACTCGCGCCGCCCGTGCCAACGATGAACTGTCGAATCCCGTTCGGATCGGGCTGCCCATCGGGGTTAAGTGGGGCGAAGCGCTCATAGGCGTGAACGTGCCCGTTGATGATGACATCCGCGCCCGCTGTGTATAACATCTCCCACAGGGCGCGGAGGTCACGGGGCTGGTCGGTTTGGGCGTGGGAGGCGAACAGCGGATGATGCCAGATCGCCAGTGTGCAAGCCGCCGGATTTTCGGCCAACGTCTGCCGGAGCCATTTTCCCTGTGCGGATTCGATCCGTCCGTCAATGTTGGAATCCAAGACGATGATATTCCAGCCGCCGCGTTTAGCGAGATAGTAGCGCAAGCCGAAGGGCGTGGCGCGGCGGCCAAAGTAGGCGAAGTAGCCCGCCGCGCCCTTCGTGGCGTAATCATGGTTGCCCAACGCGGGCAGAGTCCGGTTTTTGTGCCGCCCCCACGTCGGATCGTAGCAGTGGCGGAACTCGTCCAATGTGCCGGACGGGTAGACGTTATCGCCCGCCGTGAAGACCGTGCCGGGGAGGTCGTCTAGCAGGGCGGCGGTGGCCTCGTCACCGGAGAGCGAACACCCCGCAATATCGCCCGCCCCCACCAGCACCGCCGATTCTTCTGGCGGTTGGGCGTCCGCCGTCGAGACACCGATCAGGACAGCGAGCAGGATCAGGGCGATAGCGCGGCGTCGCATCATGGCTAGGCCTCAAACTTGAACAGGTCGGCGAAAGTCGCTTTGAGGGCCGGGTACACCTGCCGGAAGATCGGGTACAGGCGGTTGTAATCGGCCACGCCTGCCGGATCGGGTTGAATTTCCATCTCTTTGCGGATGATGGCCGCACACGCCGCCGGAACGTCCGGGTACACGCCCGCCCCAACCGTCGCCAGCACCGCCGCACCGAGCGCCGCCCCTTCCGCCGTGTTGACGGTGTACAGCGGAATGCCCATGATGTCGGTCATCATTTGCCGCCAGACGGGGCTGTTAGCCGCGCCGCCGCCCAAGACGGCCTCCGGCGGGTGGACGCCCTGTTCGCGCAGCAGTTCGAGGTTATCGCGCATCCCGAAGGCCACGCCCTCCATGACAGCGCGGGCCATGTGGGCCGTGCCGTGCCGCAGCGTCAGGCCGATGAAGCCGCCCCGTGCGAAGGCGTCTGGGTGGGGGTTGCGTTCGCCCGTCAGGTAGGGAGCAAACAACAAGCCCAGCGATCCGCGAGGGACATTCGCAACGGCCTTGTTCAAGTCGTCGTAGCTTTGGCCGGGCGTGATTTCGTCATGGAACCAGCGCAGGCCGCCTGCCGCGCTGAGCATCACGCCCATGTAGAACCACGTACCGGGGATGGCGTGGCAGAAGTGGTGCAGCAATCCCTCTGGTTGAGGGTTGTACACGCTGCTGCTGGCCGAAGTCACGCCGGAAGTGCCGACGGTGAGGCTGACTTGGTTCTTAGCAACGATGCCGCTTCCGACGCACGCAGCAGGCTGGTCGCCCGCGCCGCCGACGATGGGCGTCCCGGCCTTGAGGCCGGTTTGGGCGGCGGCTTCCTCACTGACGTAGGCGCATACTTCGGGCGATTCGCAGAGGTCGGGGAGCCATGCCTTCGGAATATCGTAGGCGGCGATGAGTTCATCTGACCACGTGCGCTTGGCGATGTCCATCAGGCCGAAGCCGGAGCCGTCCGCCACGTCCGCCACGAACGCGCCAGATAGCCGGTAGCGTACATAGTCCTTCGGCAACAACACATGGCCGATCTGCTTGTACACGTCCGGCTCATTTTCGCGTAGCCACATGATCTTGGGTGCGGTGAAGCCCGCCAACAACCGGCTGCCGATCAGGTTCCACAGGCGGTGCGCCCCGACTTTAGCCGTGATCGCCTCGCATTGCGCCCCACTGCGCTGGTCGTTCCATAAAATTGCCGGGCGCAGGGGCCGCCCCGCCGCATCGAGGGCAGTCAGGCCGTGCATTTGTCCGGTGAGGCCAATCGCAGCCACCGAATCGGGCGGGATTTGCTTCATCACATCGCGGAGCGCGGCGCTGGTGGCTTGCCACCAATTTTCGGGGTCTTGTTCAGACCACAGCGGGCGCGGGGTAGAGAGGGCGTGCGGGTAGCCCTTGACGGCAATGACGTTGCCCTGTGCATCGACGACGAGCGCCTTAGAGGCCGTCGTACTGACGTCGATCCCGATAAAATATTGCGGAGACATGTAAGGAAAACCCTCCAAAATGGGGAGACTTTAGGTAAATTCAGGGGAGATTATATCAGGAACGGATCAGGGCTGCCCCCGCCCCGATCAGTGCACCTGCCGCCGCCCAAGATGGCAACCGCGCCAGCATAGCGAGCATCATTTCCGGCGGGAATTCAGGCAACAGGTGGGCGTGAATCGCAGTTTTGAGGAACATCAGGGCGGCGGCGGCCAACGCGCCCCCCGCCCCCCACCCCGCCCCGATCAGCGGCCAAGCCACGATCCGCCGCACCGAACGGCCCGCCGCTGCGTAAACCCGATTCGCTACGAGTGCACCGCTACCCGCAACGCCTAACAGGGTCGGCCAGAGGGCGGTCTGGCTCTCTGGGGTGAACCAGACGAAAGTGACTAGCCCGATCAGCAGCGTGAGGGGGGAAAGCCACTTCGGGCGGAGCGGGATGATCCACATTGGCAGCGGGGGCGTCAGCACGCCCCCCGATTGCCTCGTTACGCCTTGCCCGTGAAACGGTAGCCGATGCCGTATTCGTTCTGAATGTAGGTCGGCGTTTTGGGGTCTGGCTCAATTTTGCGGCGCAGGTGCGAGACATAGATGCGCGGGTAGTGGTGTTCAGATTGATACTCGTAGCCCCACACCTGTTCTAATAACTGCTGGAAGGTCAAGACTTGGCCGCGATTCTTCACAAACGTAGCGATCAGCTTAAATTCCGTCGGCGTCAGGCGGACTTCTTCATTATTCACCCACACGCGGCGGGCGTTAACATCGACGGTGAGGTAATCGTCCGCATAGACGATGGGCTGCGCCCCCTCGTCGTCGCCGCGCTGTGCCCGCCGCAGCAGAGCACGCACCCGCGCATGAAATTCGATGTTGCGAATGGGCTTGATCATGTATTCGTCCGCGCCGAGATTTAGCCCCCGCGCAATTTCCTCTTCAGTGACGGCGTGGGCAGTCATGATCAGGATCGGGACGTTGGACAATTCGCGGATGCGCTGGCAGACGGTTAAGCCGTCCATCATGGGCAACGCAACATCTAGGACCACGAGGTTCGGGCGTTGCTCGTGGAACATGCGCAGGCCATCTAATCCGTTCATGGCAACGCACGTTTCGTAACCGTGCTGCTCAAGATCAAGTTGGAGCAGACGGTTCATCTCTGGGTCATCTTCAATAATCAGAACTTTAACGGCCATGCATGGCTCCCAAGGGGTAGGTTTCCGTTGGCTATTCTAGCGCACGGTGCAGAGAGATTTCAAATAGAGAAGAAACAAATAGAGGAGAAAGGGGCGAAGTGAAAGTGCGGGGCCGTCACCTCTTCCCCTTCGCCGTGAGAGAGAAGGGGGGAGGGGGTTGAGGGCCACTCGCCGACAAGATTCCCCCTCTTCCCGACCCCATCTCCCCCTTGACACCTGCCGTGCCACTGCTAAAATATCAAACACAAGTGCAGAAGGGCCTATAGCTCAGCTGGGAGAGCGCTTCAATGGCATTGAAGAGGTCATGAGTTCGAATCTCATTAGGTCCACTCGCAGGAAAGACCCGCGTTACAGCGGGTCTTTTCGTTGTTAGGGCCGAGAGTGCGCCCACCGTTAATGCGCATTGTTGTGGAGTCACTCAACGCCGTCGGGGAGGTCTTCGCCGTCGGGTTCGTCAACGTTTGCCGGCAGCCGCAAATGATCCGGCAACAACTTGATCACGGGCTTGTCTTTACTGATGGTGAAGCGGTCAAAATCCCGCGCCACGTAAGTGTTGGGGAAGATGGCCTGTGCTTCGGCTAAAATCTCGCGCTCCCGGCTGCGACGCGAGATGTGGGTGAGGATCAGGGTCTGGACGCCCGCCTCTAGCGCGAGGATGGCCGCTCCCGCCGCCGTCATGTGGCCGAAGTGCGCGGCTAATTCCGCCTCGCTGTGTAGGTAGGTCGCCTCAATGACCAGCGCATGTGCCCCCCGTACCACCTCCACGATGTTATCGATGCGGCCAATATCCCCCGTGTGGACGTACCGTGCCCCCGGCACATCCGGCCCCAAGACCTGATCGGGTTCGATGCGCCGCCCATCGCGCAGGGTGACCGCCTCGCCGCGCACAAGCTGAGCACGCTCCGGGCCGGGCGGGACTCCCAGCGCCTCCGCCTTCTCCACCAAGAACGGGCGGCGGGCCTTTTCCTGAAAAACGAAGCCGAAGCAGCCCGCTCCCCGATGCGAGACGGGGAAGGCGCTCACGCTGAAGTCGCGGGTTTCAAAGAACACGCCGGGCCGCAGGTCAACGAGGTGGATCGGGACGGGGAGCGTTTCGTTGCGGAACACCACGCGGTAGATCAGGTCTTGCACGCGGTCTAGGGCTTGGCTGCTGCCGTAAATTTCAAGGGCTTCTAGGCTCTCCCACCGAACTAACGTCGAAAGTAGTCCGGCAAGCCCCAAAATGTGATCCAAATGCCCATGGGTGAGCAGGATTTTGTTCAGTTTCTTGAAGCCCGCCCCACTCCGCAAGATTTGGCGCTGGGTCCCTTCCCCGCAATCGATCAGGAAGCGGTGTTCCTTCGCCATCACCAGATGGGCGGAGAGGCCACGATGTATCGACGGCGCGGAAGCGGAAGTCCCCAGAAAAAGCAACTCAAACATGCGCGCTATTGTACTACGATCCTCTCCAAGAACAGGCGATCCCCACGTGCGGCGTCTCCGTCAAAGAGGGGCAGGCGCTGGTTCGTAACGCGGCTGTAGGCCCCAATCGAAAGGTAGTAATCGCCCGGCGGGAAGTCCGGCGGCAGCGGGATCGTGATCACTTGGATGAAGACATCCCGATCTCGCAGCAGGCTGGAATCGAGGCTCAGAATGTCGTTTTGCAAGGCCGGTTCGGTGTTGGGGTTGCGTAGCACATGGGCGAACAGGCTCAGGCCGGGCACTTGAATCCCATCGGCCCGCCAGTAGGTCGCCAACGTGAGGACGTCGCCGGGCTTGTACGGCCCTTCGGGGGCGATTCGGTAGCCTTCGAAGGTCAGATAGCCCCCCATGCGGATCGGCAGGGTAACGGTCTCGCCCCCTCCGACGGAATCTGGCCACCATGCGCGGCTTTGAATGACCTGCCCGAATTCATCGGCGACGATTTGCTCGGCATCTACGAACTTGACCGCATCGGCAGGGAGGCCCGGAACGGGGATCGGGGTGGTGACGGCTAGCCATTTTTGCAGGGGCGGGGCCACATTACGCGGCGCTTCGGGGTCAGCATAGGCGAAGCGTTGCCACGCCCCGCCTCGCGTCAGGACGAGGCCCGCCACGCAGTTCGCAAAGCGAAGATCGACGTTGGGGCGGTGCATCATCAGCCGGATCAGGGCCGGGTCAGGCTTGGCCGCGCCGGGGATTTCGCCGGGTTTCAGGGCCTCCGTCCGGTCTAGGGCGAAGGTGCAAAGCGAGGTACTCAGGCCGTCGGGGGTGCGGTCTAGGTAAGTGGCGATCCGGCCCAACCGCGCTTGATAGACAGGCGTTAGTTCCGGGCGGGCGGCCCATTCCGTGAACAGTAGCCTGTATCCATCCGCAAAATTCAGCCCAACGAGACCGATCACCACCGCCCCGACGACGGTTCCCCACGCCCGCCACCGGAGCCAACCGCGCACTTCCCCGATCACCGTATCCGCCCCCAACCCGATCAGGGCGAAGATGGCTGGCAGGGCGATGATTTGCTCCGAAAAACTGACTTCTGCCGCCGCCCACATATCGGCCAGCAGCCCGATGCCCAGCGCGATCAGCATGAGGGCCATGTTCGGGCGGCGGAATTGGCGCACCGCCCCCACTCCCCCGACCAAAAACAGGAAGAATAGGGCCGGATGCAGCAACGCTGCGTTCGGCAAATTGTGGGTGATCCCCCGATCCCCGTTGGCGAACAAGCTGCTCAGTACATCGATCACCGAAGCAAGGGCGCTCTGCACGTCCGGCGGACGGAGCGCCCACAGGCGGCTGACCCCACTGAGAGCGAACGAACGGAGGGTGAAGCTCAGATACGGGATTCCGGCGATGGTAGCGACCAGCAGCGCGAACCCAGCGAAGCCCAGTACCCGGCGGGAGACGGGTTGGCGCGTCCCGATCAGGTACATTAGGTAGACGGCCAGCAATAGCGGCATGAACAACCCCACCCAGCCCGCATAGACCATCAAGGCCGTGCTGAGGCCCAACAGGGCGTAGGCTTGGGTAATGGGCGGGTCGGGTTCCACCATATGGCGGATGTGCAGGGCGTTCACAAGGGCGATCAGGGTGGCGAGGGTCAGGGTGAACAAGAGGGCATCGGCAGTGGTGGCCCGCGCCATGAGGATCGGCCATAGGGTGCTCGCCGCTACTCCCGCACTGATCAGGCCCGCCGTGCTACCGAACAACCGCCGGACGAGCACGTACAGCAGTGCCGTACAGATCAGGCTCAGAAAGACGGAGAGCGCCCGCAAGGGCAATAGGCCGTTGCCGAATAAGCCTCGCGCCGCCGCCAACACAATTCCGTGTAGGCCCGAACGCCCCCCAAGCGGATCGCCAACGTTGTAGAAGGTGGCAATCGTCCCTGTCTGGACGGCCTCGCTGATCGAAATTTGGATGATTTCTTCGTTATTCAAGCCGGGCGGGAGCCGCGTGAGGTCGATCAGGCGCAAGGCTGCCGCCCCAAGTAGGATCAGGGTCATGAAGATCAGGCGCGTTCGGAAGGTCAACGGGTAAATCCCCCTGCGGTGCGGCGATTCGGTGTATGCGGGAGGGTTAAATCGCAGTAGCAATGGCGGTACACGCCAACACCACGACCCCTAGCCCCAAATTGAGGGCGGTCAGGCGGCGTTCCCGCGCCCGGAGGCCATCAATTTCGGGGGCGGGTTTGCCCTTCTTGACGAGTAAACTGGCCCGTTCAAGGGCGGGCAGCAAGGCGAATTGCATCAGCGCCCCCACCCCGATCATCCCTAGGACGGCGATATGCTTGACCAGCATGGCCCGTGACCAGTCGTTATCGAAGGTGAGCAACCCCTCGTAGTTAGGGTTTTTGCCCATCTGGAACAGGCCGGTTACGAGCAGCGCCAACAAACTGAGGTTCGCCACGATTTGGAAGCGCCCGCGTAGCTTATCCAGCAACGCGAGGACGGCGGCCCCCCCCTCGCTGCGGCCCATGACGGCGCGAGCCTCCGGCCACACGAGGAAAGTCAGCAGGGCGAGGCCGCCCAACCACACAACTGTTGCCACAAGGTGCACAAAAAGGCTGAGGGCAAGCGTCCAGTCGTTAATCATGGGCGTGTGTTTTCCTTCCCACCCAACAATCTAAGTGTTTAGCTCCCCTCTCGAACGGTGAGAGGGGGCGGTTTATGGGCGCGGCGGCATCGGCGTATAGGGATTACTACTCGGATCGATGGCCGGAACGACCCGATCATCAAGGTAGCGGGCCGAATTTGCCAAGTCGATGAAGGCCGGGCGGAGCCGGGTGTTAAAGCCTGCATCGTTCAGCGCCCACCAGTATTCTTCATTATCCGGCGTCCATGCCGGATCCGCCAAATAGATGCAGATCATCAGGCTCAGCCAAGGCCGCCAGTGCTTGCCTGCATATTCATACGCCGCCACCAGATACCGAGCCTGATCGGCCTCGCTGACGGCGTGCCAACGGTACGGGTTGGGGATCGGCGTCCCGTCTGGGCCGGGGATCGTCTCGCGGGTGTCCGTCGTCCAGCCCGTCTCCAGAATGGCAACCTGCTTGTGCCCCTCGCCCTGCGCCACCATGATCGCCCGCATATCTTCCACCCGCCGAAAGACCTGCCAACGTTGGCCGTCGGTGCGTGGGTCGTCGGGGGGGGCCTCCGGCGGGAGGTGCAAGCCCGGCGCATTGACCCCCAAGACATCGTAGTGGTTGGCCGCCCCCGCCGCATACATCTGGAGCAGGTAAATATCGTCCGGTATGGCCTCCGGCGAGTGCGTGCCCGTCGGGGCCAAGCCCGCCGTAATCACGACAGCGGCGGGGTCGGCGGCTTTGATCGCGGCGTTGCAGGCCGCCAGCACCTTCACGTAAGCAGCGGCATCCGGAGGGTGAAAGAGCCACTCTCGGTGAAGGTTCGGCTCATTCCAGACCTGATAGGCCACGATACGGCCCTTATAGCGGGCGGCTAAATCCCCGCAGAATTTGCCAAAGGCCTCTTCATCGAAGGGCGGCTGGCTGGGTGCGGGCGTCCCTTGCCGGATGGCCCAGTCTGGCGGCTTGCCCAAGCGTGCCACGACCTTGATTCCACGATAGTCGGCCTCGTCCATGACCGCATCGGCGTGCGTCCAACTCTCCGGCAGGGCCGGATCGGGCTGGATGTCTTTCCAGCCGAAGATTTGTTTAACGTACCCGAACCGCATCATGCGGATGAACTCCAGATCGCGGGCGCGGGTCGTCTCGTTCCACCACAAAAAGGCGTGCACCCCATACCCCAGCGAGGGCAATTTGGGGTCGCGCACCAAATCCGCGCCCAGATAGGTCGGGCGGGGGGTGGGGGCAGGCGGCGGAGCCGCCACAGGGGCCACCCCGACGATCACGACGGCGGCCAACGCCATGAGCGCTGCCGCCGCCACACTGAACTTAAGTCGGTTCGGCATGGGTATCGGCTGAGGGCGGGCGCACTAGGACTGCCGCCGCGCACGCCCAGCAAAGTTGAAATCAACGATCCGCTGCCAGACCGGGCGGGGTTGGAAGTCCGGCCCCAAGATCGACCATGGGACGTTATCGCCCACTGGCCCACCGATCTGCCAACCGGCCTGAGCGCCGTAGTTCAAGTTCCAGATCATGGCGAGGCGGATAAAGCCCCATGCCTCCATCTGCTGAATGGCCTGCACGGTGAAGTTGGCCTGATCTTCGAGGGTGTTATCGTTGGCGAATTCAAAGCCGCTTCGGAGCGTACCACGCCCTTGTAGGTCGGCGGTGGTCGGCCAGCCAAATTCGGTCACACACAGCTTTTGCGTGCCGCCCGCCGCCCGAATCTTGGCGGCGTAACCTTCGAGGGTCGTCTTAAACGCCCACGAATGGTGCGGGTTGTCCCAAGGCCCGCGGAAGGTGGCGCGGGGGTTGCGTTCGGGAATGTTGTTGTAATCGACGGTGGGCGGCACATTCAGGCCGTTGTGGTGCGCCCCGACGCAGTCTACCGTTTGCAGCAAGCCCGCCGCAATCAGCTGATCCATATACACGAAGTCATCGGTGACGGCGCCGGGGATGTTGGCCCCCGTCGGGGACAGGCCCGCCGAGATGACGATGATGTTGGGGTCGATGGACTTGATCGTTTGGTAGGCCACGCGCAGCAGTTCCACATAGCGGGCAGCGCTGATGTTGGGCGGGTTAGTGGCCCATTCACGGTCTAAGTTCGGTTCGTTCCAGACCTCGATGGCGTGAATCTTGCCGGGGTAGCGGGTGAGCAGCACACGCAAAAAGTCCGCATAATCTTGTGGATTGGCGGGCGGCCCGTCGGCAACGCCAGCTTCGATCCGCGCACCGGGGTCACGCGCCCAGTCAGGGGCCTTGACGACGCTCAGCAAGACCTTCATGTTCGCTTCATGGAGCAAATTGATGCTGACGTCGCTATCCGTGAAATCGTATTGCCCCTTGACCTTCTCGGTATCGCGCCACACCAATTGGGATTTGACCCAATTCAGGCGGAGCTGCTTACCAGCCATCTCGACCCACAGCTTATACACGTTGGGGTCAGCATTCTTCTGGACGGCGATTCCCAAGTCAAAGTCGAGGTCGCGGATGGGGATGGTGGTGGCCGTCGGGAGGGCGGGGGCAGCCGTCGGCGGCACGGCGGAGGGTGCTTCCGTCGGGGCGGGCGGCAGGGTACTGACCGGAATCGGGGTAGCGGTGATCTGGGCGACGAGGATGGCGCTGTTCTGGGCAGGCGGCGGTTGGATGCTCACCGTGTTAGAGACATCCGTCGCAACCGCACCCGTTGCTGCATACACAACGGCGAAGGTCAGCGCGCCGATGGCGAGCGTGAGACCCGCCCAAACCATCGCAAAATAGCGCACCTGCCGCCGGTGGATCGTCTGGCGTTGCCGCAGCACACCTACGCTTACAGTCTCTCGGATGGTCATAAGGTTTCGATGATCTCCCGTAGTCGTTAGAGTCGGGCTGCATACAGCCAGCCCAGCGATAAACTCCACAATCAAGGTACGGCCCGAAGGGTGATCGTCCCCAACAGGGCGTTGAATTCGTCTAGGTACGCGCTTACCGTAAATTCCCCCATCTGTTCGGGGGCGCACCGGAAGGGGGCGTCCGGCGGGGTGATCTGCCCGGCAAAGGGGCGTTCCCCGCTGCGGGCCTCCCACCGAATGGCCGGAAACGCCACATTCGGGACGGCCCACACGCTGCCCGCCGCATAAGTTTGGTAAGCATTTAAGGCGGCCACCGCCCCCGGCAACCCGCCCGGTGCGGTCAGATCGGCCACAGTAACACCAGAAAGGTTACTAACCAAAAACGTGCCAAGTCTATCACGCAATACGGCTTCTGTCATGAGAAAGACGGTTTTCGGAGGGCGTTCAGCGGTTTGGGCCACCCGCAGGGCGGGCATGTTGAAGGCCACCCCAAAGGCGATCTCCCCGCTGAGACGGACTTCCAACGGCATACCGACTCGTACTGTGCTTGAAGAAACCTCTAAGTTTTCTAAAGGCCGTAGGGCGTCTTTGTATGAAATCGGGATCAGGTCGTTATTCTTCAGGGTTTGGCCGTCTGTCGCCTCCTCCGGCAGTATGCCGCTGATAAGAGATATTATCGGCTGTAATTTCGCCCTGCTCACAAGGCCAATGGCCCAGCCCAATACCTGCCGCACGCGGCCATCGGGCAGGTAAGCGCTGGGGTGCGTCGGTAACGCGATTTGCACCGTATCCGCTACTGCCCCAATCGCCGCCCAATCGTAGCCGCCCGTCTCATACGGCGCGGAGTCTCCCGTTGGGAAGGGCAGGACGACGGTGAGGGTACGCTGAGCGCTGTGCAGTTCGGCCCCCAACGCGGCGACGAAGCCCGTGAAGCGCGCCCGCAGCGCGGCGGGCACGCCTCGATAGTCGATGGCGATTCCGGCGTAGGGCTTGCTACGGGCGAAATCGGCCAGTTGCTGGATGTGCGCCGCCCGCGACTGGTCGTCGCTGAGCAAGGCTTCGACGGTGGCGATGTCTGGGGTGGCGGCGGCCTTGTAATTCCGAATGATCGGCACGACGGCATACCCCTGCCCGAACGTCACCCCGCCGGGCAGCACCCCTTCTAACGCCCCCGCCCGGTTCGGCGAAAGCCCCGCCGGATGGAGCACTTGCACCAACGCCGCGATGTTGGGTCGGAGCGGTTGGCCCGGCTCTAGCACCGCACCGACGACGGGCGAGAGGGGCGTTAGCCGCACCGCCACCAGCACATCCGGGAGGCTGGTCAGCGCCCCAGACAGGATGCTCACATTCCCTTCGGCGGTAGTACGCGCTGCGGGCAAGAAGCGCCAACGGCGGTTAATGGCACTGTACCCGTATAAATCGATCATCGCGGCTTCCGATGGGCCGCCCGCGAGGGCGATGGCCGCCGTCAGGCTTGGCGGCATTGCCCCCCGCCGTTCGATTCGGTAAACTTCCCCCATGATTTGATAGTTGGGGGGCAAGGCGGCCCGCGCCGCCCGCAACACCGGATCGTCGGGGCCGGGTTCGCCCAAGAACTGGTCGCTTGGGAGGGCCGTGAGGCGCACGCTCAGCCCGCCCGCCGCGATCAAGCTCAGCGATCCGACGCTAACGCGGCCCTCCAATGGGGTAAAGGGCGTCCCAAACAGCCGTTCGCCCATCAAAAAAGGGGGAAGCAGCAGCCCCAAGACCGCCAACAGCGCCGAAAAGACCACCGCCAACACCGCCATCGTGCAGCCCAACCCCGGATCGGGCTTCCGGAGCGCACGCCCCCGACGCACGGGCTTGCCACGTGCCATCGGTGGGGTGGAAGGCTGGTAGGTCAGTTTAGCCTGTGCGCTCAATAGGTTCCCCCGTAACTTCCCGTTTTTTGACGGGTTTTTTACAGGTTAGGATTTTAGCGTCGACCTGTGACATCCGCAATTTGAACAGGTGTTCAGTTTATGAATCCCGAATCCGAGAAGCGCCCCTATCTCGCCGAGTGGAGCATTTGGGCCAAGCGCGTCGCAACCGTCGTGCTGATCGTACTGGCCTTCCTTTCGTTCACGTTGCTCAGGCCGATTGGCAATTTGTTGGTGGTTTCGCTACTGTTGGCCTTCTTACTATTCGCCCCGATCCAATTCCTGACGCGGCGGCTGAACCTCCCCTACCCGTTGGCCGTGCTGATCTCGTTTATGGTGTACTTCGCGGTGATCGTGTTTGCCGTGTTGCGGCTCGGCCCCCCCATCGCCCGGAGCGTGGAGAACATCTCTAACACGGTGATCGCTACCGCGAACGATACGATCATCCGGATTCGGGCCTACACCCCGACAGACCCAAACCGCTTTGGCCTGCTGGAAATTGACCGCGCCAATGACATCGTCATCGATTTCGGATTCATCGTCGAACCAATCAGCGCCTTGCTCAAAGGCGAACCGGCCCAAAACTTGGACGTGCGTCAGATCGTCGAAAGTGTGATCGGGGCGGCGGGCGGCGTCGCAGGGAGTGTACTCGGCACGCTCGGCGGCTTGCTCTCTGGCTTCTTTGAACTGCTCTTCGCCCACTTTGTGGCCTTGCTGTTGTTGCTGGAAATCCCCGGCCTGCACCGGGCCTTAGTCAAGATGGAAGACCCCTTCGAACGCGAATTTGCGATCCTCTTCCAGCGGATTTACGCGGTGTGGGTTGGCTTTTTGCGGGGGCAGGTCATCGTCGGGATCATCGTCGGGGGGGCGACGTGGTTTCAACTGCGGGTGATGGGCATCCCCAACGCTGAACTCGTCGGGGTGATCGCGGGGGTTGTCTCGCTGATCCCGACCATCGGCAGCCTGATCGCACTGGTTCCCGTCGCCTTAGCCCCACTGATCGGCGGGGCATCGGCCTTCCCCGACCTCGAACGGGGCACGTTGATCCTGATCACGGTGATCGTCAATATCTTGATTACGCAAACCTTCGTCATGAACGTGATCGCGCCGCGCATCGTCGGGAGCGCCGTTCGGCTGCCGGTGCCGATCATCATTTTGGGCTTGTTCGTGGGGGCGGCGTTCGGCGGGGTTTTAGGGGCGCTCTTGGTAGCCCCGATTATGGGGACAGCCCGCGTGGTGACTGAATACGTGCTGCTCAAGATACGTGGGGGTGACCCTTACCCCGGCGAAGAACGGCCCGTCCTGATGCTGGACGAGATGTTTAATCGGACAACGCCCCAAGCGCACCGCTAGGAAGGGCGGGTAAACAAACGGCCCGCCCTTCGTTTTAGGCTTAGCGGGCTTGTACAGCGCGGGCCGGAATGATCAGGACGGGGCAGGGGGCGCGCTGCAAGACGCCCTCTGCCACGCTGCCAATCGCAATGCGGGCGATGCCCGTCCGTCCGTGCGAAGCCATCACGATGATCTCAAAGCCATCCCGCGCTACGCTCACAATCGTATCGATCACGGGGCCGGGCCGCACCTCTACCGAGACGCTGTACCCCGCCTGCACCAGCCACTCGCTCACTTGGCGCATGTAGTCTTCGCGGGCATGGGCGGCGCGGGGGTCTTCAGGGGCCGTGATGGGCGGCCAATTCGGCTCGGCGGTAGCGGGCGGCTCCGCGACGGCGCGGGCCATTTCTGCCATCTCGCTCATCGGGCCGGAAGCCATGACCGAAAGCAGGTGAATGTTAGCCCCCGTGTTGGCGATCTTCAGCGCCGCATCAAGGGCGGTTTCGGCCAGTTTGGAGCCGTCTAGCGTCACTAAAATACGGTTGTATCCCATTGTGTTATTCCTCTAAGGTGAGCAATATCTCACTTCTCTTTCCCCATAGCCCCTTCCCCGCGTGGGAGAAGGGGCTATGCAAGCGAGATCGGGGAAAGATGAATGGGGGGAGTTTACTTCTGATCGGCCCCGACTTCTACGGATTGCTTGACTTCAATGGGGGCCGGCTTGGGGGGTTCGGGGGCTGCTTTGGCAGGTTCGGGTGGAGCAGCGTTCGTTGTTGCGGGCGCGGCTTGGGCGGCGGCCTTCCGGTACGCCTCCCGATCCTGCACGATCTTGGTGATCCCATTGCGGACGACGTTCAGCGTCTTGACCAAGTGGGTTTCAAATTCGCGCAGCACGTCTAGGACGTAGTTATCGGCGTCGGCCCGCATCTGTTCGGCCTCTTGGCGGGCCTGATCAATAATGCTGGCGGCCCGTGCCTGCGCCGCTTGGGTGATCGCATCGCGCTGGATGAGCTTTTCGGCCTTTTCCTTCGCCAATTCGACGATGCGGGCCGCCTCTTCGTTGGCTTGGGCAAGGATGCGATCCCGCTGGTTGAGGACGCGCTGGGCTTTATCGACTTCTTCGGGGACGGAAATTCGCATCTGGTCGATGAGTTCTAGGGCGCGTTCCTCATCGATCATGGTGAGTTTCGTCCACCAGATGTGCCGCCCTTCATCGATCAGTTCTTCAAGGCGGTCTACAAGGTGTTGAATATCCATACTTCCCCCGAATGATAAGAGTTCGTCTGCTGGCTTGGTCTAGTCGTGCAGGCTAACCATGTAATCGGTCTGGACGCCGTTGCTCCGCTGTTCGCTGAACTTGGCGGCTAGCGCCCGTTCCACAACCGGTGGAACCATCCAAGAGACATCCCCCCCCAACGAAGCGATCTCCCGAACCGTGCTGGAACTAATGTGGAGGTGGCGTTCGTCAGCGATGAACGTGACCAGTTCAATTTCTGGCGCAAGCCTACGATTAGCCAGTGCCATACGGAATTCTAGCTCAAAATCCGAAAATACGCGCAACCCGCGAATAATGGCCATCGCTTCCACCTGCCGGACGAAATCGGCGGCGAGGCCGTAAAACGGGGCCACTTTGATGTTAGGAGTCCCGCTGACCATCTCAGTCAGCAGGGCGACCCGTTCTTCGACCCGGAACAAGACTTTTTTCGCGGGGTTGGCATACACCGCCACAATGACCTCATCGAAAACCCGCGCCGCCCGGTTAGCAATATCCAGATGGCCGTTGTGGGCGGGGTCAAACGAACCGGGGTAAACAGCACGACGAAACGGCATAATGGCTTAACTCATCTCTATAGCACTCTAGCGATATAAAATGTTGCCCTGATCTATACAACGGGGTGCGTTCAAAGTCAAATTCGGCTTTTCGAACGGACGGGGAGGCCCTCATCCCCCTGCCCCCTTCTCCCTCAGGGAGAAGGGGGGGAGGGCGGCTGCCTCAGGGAGAAGGGGGGGGCTTAGAGGCCAAGTTCGTCGCGCCGACGGGTCAACGTCTCGGTATCCATAAATTGCCGAACTTGATCCCACGTCATGTATGACTCGTCATCGGCTGGGATCAGTTCCGGGCGGACGGGTACGGTATATGTGGCGCGGCCTAAATCCCTCCCCCGTTGGGAAACGTAATACAAACTTTCCGATGGGATGGCCGCCAACAGGCCCGGTGAGTGTGTATTGACCAGCACTTGGCGCAGAGGCGGCTGTTCGATGCCCTCTTCTGTTGGCAACTTTTCTAAATCCGTCGCAAGGGCGAACAGTACATCGGTAATTTGCTTCAACCGGAGCGGCTGCACGCCATTTTCGGGTTCTTCAAAGCACACCAACCCCCGATGTTTGGGATCGTGGCGCAGGGTGACCAGCGCCAACAACCGCAACGTCCCATCGGAGAGCACCCGCTGGCTGAATTTCGACCCATCATGCGTCTCCACTTCGATCAGGGTTTCGGCCCCGCTCGCCCGTGTGCGAATTTCCCGAATCGCTTCGATCATGGCGGCCATTTCTTTGGTGAGGGCCTTCATCGCCTCTGGCGACTCCCGCTCGATACGGGCCACCACCGCCGCCAAATTTGCGCCATCTGGCTGGAGCGCCGCCCCCAATGAGGGCAGGGCCGGGTTACGCAGCAAAAACGGGTTGAGTTGGAGGAAGTGCCAGCTTTGCATCTCCCGCCGGGCGGCGTTGATGGTCGGGTAGCGCACGGCGTTGCTGGTGCTGAGGATCGTCCGTTGCAGGTCGCCGGTCTTCACGCCTTCCCGCCCACCCGCTAACCCGTCCTGATTGCGGTAGATCATGACCGCCTCCGTCTCCCCGACGGTGGCAATGTAGGACGGCTGGCGCGATCCGCGTAGCACCCACGCTTTGCGGGCTTTGCTCGGCACGTATTCGCGCACCCACTTGTCATCGGCATCTTTGATCGGGACGAGCGACTCAGCGGTAATGTGCGCGCCCTCCCCGCGCCGTTCGATGGTTAGTTCGTAGCGCAGGCGGGTACACGTCAGGGAAATTTTGCGGTCTCCCCCCGTCGGGTCGGGGGAGGTGCGGTTGATGAACATCTCGGCGGCAAAGGTCATTTTATCGGCGCGGCGGCCATCGGGGAACAGGGTGAATAATTCGGTAATATCGCCCCGGCTGTGGCGGAAGGCCC
>Ga0272446_1002215_pt1 | contig 26970 bp, 20 predicted proteins | sample YNPCB0061_FD_194587 | JGI IMG/M metagenome (GOLD analysis project Ga0272446, IMG submission 194587) | Hot spring microbial mat communities from Yellowstone National Park, WY, United States - YNP-CB-006-1 | ecosystem: Environmental > Aquatic > Thermal springs > Hot (42-90C) > Sediment | place...
GGCGACGACAACGGCCAAGTGGACCCTACCCAGCGCGAGCTGTTTGAAGAGATGGTGACCTTCCCCTTTGGAGAACACGATGACTTGCTCGATGCCGCCGCGATGGGCTGTGCCGACCTGGTAGATCGCCCCGAGCCGCGGCTGTGGTGAGCTATGGCCACCCGCGGCGCAGCCCGGCGGCCATCGGGCGCAACCCCGGTTTCCCCTGATATTCCATCACCCGTTTCCGTTCCCTGTTTGGAGTTGTGTCATGCTTGCACCGATTACCATTCGCTACGCATTCCAGCCCGCGCGACGGTCGCTGGGCACCGGTCAGGTGACCGACCTGTTCGGGCTGTCGGGGTGCGACGCGCCGCATACCGTGGCCGAGAATGTCACCCTCGACATCCACCCCGGCGACTTGGTGCTGTTCACCGGCCCAAGCGGCTCGGGTAAATCGTCGCTGCTGCGGGCCGTCGCCGAGCAGCTTGGGGCCACGGATGCCCATGGGCTGCCCATACCCGAAGTGCCGCTGGTGGAGGCGCTGCCCGGCTCGGTGGATCAACGGCTGGCGGTACTGGCCGGCTGTGGGCTTTCGGAGGCGCGGCTGCTGCTGCGGACGCCCAGCGAACTGAGCGAGGGGCAGCGGTATCGCTTCCGGCTGGCCTTTGCACTGGCGAGCCGGGCCGCTTCCCACTCCGTTTCCGCCGCGGACCCGGGGAATGCGACCGCCGGCTCGCCGTGGGTCGCCGCCGATGAGTTCACCGCGACGCTGGACCGCACGCTGGCCAAGGTGGTGGCGTTCAACATCCGCAAGCTGGTGAGCCGCTTGGGCATCGGCCTACTGGTGGCCACCACGCACGAGGATATCGTGGCGGATCTGCAACCGGACGTGTGGGTCCGCTGCCACGGCGAGGGGCACATCGAAGCCGAGCGCCGGAGGTGGAAAAGATGCCCCATCTCGTTCGCGGAAGAGCTGTGGCTCTCGGAAGGTTCCCGATCCGACTGGCCGTATTTCGCTCGGTGGCATTATCGGAGCCACCGGCTCGCCTTCACCCGGCGTGTGATCCTGCTGTGGCATGGCCGCGACCCGGTCGGCATCTGCGTGTTTGGCACGCCGGCCGCCTCGCTGGAGCTGCGGACGAAGTTCTTCGGCCTGCGGGATCCGCGATCCGGCGTGGCCCTGGGCGGGTTAAACAACCAATTATGGTTGCTGCAACGAGTGGTGCTGCATCCCACCTATCGGGGAGCCGGTGTGGCGGCGGCGTTCGTGCGCCGAGCCTGTGAATTGTGCCCGGCCGCCTGGATCGAGACCCTCTCCGCGATGGGGCAGGTGAATCCGTTTTTCGAACGGGCCGGCTTCACCCGCGTGGGAGTGATCCGCAAGAACCGCCGCCGGGACGACGTGACCCCGTGGTGGTTCTACACCCACGGGGCGTACGGCACGGGCGGCGTGCGCCGGTCGGTGGCGTCGCAAGTTAACTGCCGCTGGAGCGAACCGGTTTACTATGTGTTCGACAACCGCGGCCCGCGCAACTCGTCGCGCTCCTGAGCCGTATGGCTCGCCAAATTTGCGCTCGTTCGTATTTGTTCCTTCATCGACCCCGAGAGTGTGCCATGACCCAACCAAAGCTCACCATCCCGTTTCATGCGTTCATGGTGCTGTTCACCATCTTCGCGGTGCCGTTAATCATTTTCTTGCCCTTCCTGCTGGCCGGGTTCGTCGGCCGGCAGTGAGCGCGGGCCCGGGGAATGATCCCCGGCTCCACGGACTTGTGCAGAACCCAACTCCACGGTTGGAGAAATTCCTGTGGCGGCGCTATTGGCAACGGACAAGTTGCAGGATAGAGTGACTTAGTGAAAAGTTTCACAAGCCCCAGCGCCAGTCGTTTGCTTGAACCATGGGGGCGAAATCGTGGCGGCCATTTTCTCCCGTTCGCTGGATTTTCGGATTCGTCAGATCGGCGTGGGCGTACTCGTTGCCGTCGGCCTGGTGGTCACGGGCTGGTACTACTACGCGCTTCCGAGTTATACGCGGGTCGGCTACACGCCGGAACAACCGGTGCCGTTCTCGCATCAGCTGCACGTCGGTCAGCTGGGTATGGATTGCCGCTATTGTCACACGGCGGTGTTTGAGGGGCCGCATGCCAACGTGCCGGCCTCGCAGACGTGCATGAATTGCCACAACCCGAAGATGGCCAACGTCAAGGGCAACAGCCCGGTGTTGGCCCCGATCCGCGAGAGCTACGACACGGGCAAGGCCGTGGAGTGGAAGCGGGTCCACAAGCTACCGGAGTACGCCTACTTCAATCACGCGGTTCACGTGAACAAGGGCGTCTCGTGTGTGTCGTGTCACGGGGCGGTCAACGAGATGAAGGTCGTGGGCCATGATCAGGTGTTATCCATGGGCTGGTGTCTGCAGTGCCACGTGGAGCCGGACAGCAAGCTCCGGCCCGTGGACAAGGTGACCGACCTGACCTGGAAGCCCGACAGCCCAGCGGTTGGCTCCGCGATCAAGAAGGACCTGGCGATCAATCCGCCCATGAACTGCCAGGGCTGCCACCGCTGACAACCGCTTGCCGAGAAATGAGTGCGATCATGCAGTACGAATCCCGCGAGCACCGGTTCGATTCCCCGGAATTCCCCGGCTTCGCCAACGTGTATGAATCGCTGGGTGAAGCCGTCCCCCTCGACGACAACCCGGCGGAAGCCGGCCTCAACCGCCGGAAGTTCTTGGCGCTCTCCGTGGCGATGAGCGCCGCTGCCTGGGCGGGCTGCCGGCGGCCCGATCTCGAAATTGTGCCCTATGCCGCCATTCCTGAGGAGCAGATCGGCCATCAGGTTCCCGGCAAGCCGACGTTCTACGCCACCAGCTTGCCACGGCCCGGCGGCGCGTTGCCGGTGCTGGTCGAAAGCCACGACGGCCGGCCCACGAAGATCGAAGGCCATCCCAAGCACCCCGCCAGCCTCGGCAGCACCGACGCCTTCGCCCAGGCCACAATCCTCGATCTGTATAGCCCCGACCGGGTGATGTCGGACAAGTACCCCGGCGTGATGGAGCGGGGCGCACCGCGCCGTTGGGACGACTTCGACCGCCTGGCTCGCTCGCTGGCGGAGCGGTTCGCCAAGAACCAGGGCGAGGGGCTGGCGATCCTCGCCGAGCAAGTACCCGCGCCGAGTCTGCGCCTGATCCGCGAGTACCTGAAGGAGGAACTCCCGAAGGCCACGTGGTACACCGACGAGCCGGTGAACACAACGGAAGCGCTGACGGGTGCCGAGATCGCCTTCGGGCAGAAACTCGTCGCGCGGTACAACTTCGCCAAGCTCGACCGCATCCTGGCGATCGATTGCGACTTTCTCGGCTGCGACCCGGATGCCGTTGCCAATAGCCGTGCCTTCGGACGCCGGCGCAAAATCGAGAAACCGACCGACACCCTGAACCGGCTGTACGTCGTGGAATCGACGTATACCGTCACCGGCACGATGGCCGACCACCGGTTACGGCTACCGGCCAGTCAGATCGGTGGGTTCGTCCTGGCCGTGGCCCGGGAATTGAAAGGGGCCCTCGGTCTGACGCTGCCGGACCTGCCCGACGCCGGCCTGGCCTTTCCTGAGAAGTGGGTAACCGCGGTGGCCCGGGATCTGGCCACCCACCGAGGTGCGAGTGCGGTAATCGTTGGGGCGCGCCAACCGGCCTGGGTGCATGCGCTGGCTCATGCGATCAACGAGGCCCTCGGAGCCGCTGCCGTCATCGATTTCCGGCCCCCGCCGCCGGAGGTGCTGGCCCCAGGTCTGGTCGAGCTCGCCCAGCAGCTGCGCGACGGCCGGGTAACCACACTGGTCATTCTCGGCGGCAACCCGGTACTCACCGCACCGGCCGATTTGGGCTTCCGCCGACTGTTGGAGAAGGTGTCCACCACGATTCACCTGAGCCTGTTCCACGACCACACGTCCGAGGCGTGCGCGTGGCACCTGCCGCTGGCGCACTCGCTGGAAAGCTGGGGCGACACCGAGACCAGCGACGGCACCCTGTGCTGCGTGCAACCGCTCATTGCACCGCTCAATGGAAACAAACCTGCCGGCTCGGACATCGAAACACCGCCGCGCGGCGGTCGCACGGCCCTGGAGGTGCTGGCCCTGCTCACTCGCTTCCCCAGCCCCGCCGACGGCAAGCCGATCGCGACCTTCGCCGCGGCCCAGCAAGCCGTACCGGCCGCGGTCCGCAAGGTGTTCGCCCAGCGCAGCGGGATTGCCGAGACGGATCCCTCGTTCGGCACCGAGTTCGCCCGTTACAAACAGCTCGGCTTTTTGCCACTGGACAAGGACAAGGCCGCTCGAACACCGCAAAAGGTCGAACTCAAGCACGATGCGGTGGCCCGGACACTTGCCCGCTACCAACCGACGCCGGCCCCCACCCCAGCAGCGCTGGAAGTCACCTTCCACCCCGATTATTCGGTGCTGGACGGCCGGTTCGCAATGAACCCCTGGCTGCAGGAGTTGCCCAACCCCATTACGAAACTGGTGTGGGACAACGCTGCGCTCGTCAGCCCGAAGACGGCGGAGGTGGTCGGCCTGACGTCCGGTGACATCGCCCGGCTGACGGTTGGCAGCACGGCGATCGAAATTCCCGTGTTCGTGCTGCCCGGTCAGGCGGACTTTTCCGTGGCGTTGCCGTTTGGTCAGTTCGGTGAAATGCGAATCACCCACGTGCCCAGCGGCGGCGGCACCAACGTCTTCCCGGTTCGCCAGTCGCAGGCGTTGCACACCGTCACCGGTTGCAAGCTCGAACGAACCGGCCGCCGGGCCGACCTGGTGGTGACCCAGGAGCACGGCATCATCCCCGAGGGCCGCGACATCGTTCGCGAGACCCGGTTGAGCCAGCACTCGCACAGCCACGACCCCAAGGGCAGCGCTCACCCCGACACGCACGGCCCCACGATCGGTCTGCCCCCGGACGGGCACCTGACCGAGGACGATCTTCGCAAGGGCTTCCAGGGCGGTTACGGCAACCCACAACAGCCGTCGGCCCCGGCCCTGGAGAAGCAGAAACGCTTCCCGCTCGATCTGGCCCGACCGGAACTGCTGGACAGCCAGTTCCAGTGGGGCATGGTGATCGATCTGTCGGCCTGTACCGGATGCAGCGCCTGCATGATTGCCTGCCAGGCCGAGAACAACATCCCCGTGGTCGGCAAAGGCGAGGTGAAGCGCAACCGTGAGATGCACTGGATTCGGGTCGATCGCTATTTTTCGTCCAACGGCCACACGGTGGACGAAGAGCCGAGCATCGTCACGCAACCGTTGGCGTGTGTCCACTGCGAACAGGCCCCGTGCGAACAGGTGTGCCCGGTGAATGCGGCCCTGCACAGCCCCGAGGGACTGAACCTGCAGGTGTATAACCGCTGCATCGGCACGCGGTACTGCTCGAATGCCTGCCCGTACAAGGTGCGGCGGTTCAACTGGTTCGATTACAACAAGCGTGGCCTCGACGAGCTACGGGTCGCCACACCCTTCGCGCGAGACGGCATGGCGCTGACCGAGAACCCGATGCCCGAAACGCTGAAGATGCAGAAGAACCCCGACGTGACCGTGCGGATGCGCGGGGTGATGGAGAAGTGTACCTACTGCGTGCAGCGGCTGGAACGAGGCAAGTACGGGGCGAAGCTCGCGGCCACCGAGGTGGCCCAGGGCCGCCGCGTGATCGAGACGGACCCGACCTTCCAGCCGCAAGGCCCGCCCACGGCCTATCGCAAGCCGACGGATCCGAAGGCCGCCGGCTACGACCTCGACGCTCAGGGCCGCGTGATCGTACCCGATGGCTTAATTGTCACGGCCTGCCAGGCGGCCTGCCCGACGCAAGCCATCACCTTCGGCAATGTGCTGGACCCGTCAAGCGCGGTGTATCAGGCGAAGAAGCGCGAGGGCGAATACTTGCTGCTCGGCGAACTGAACACGAAGCCGCGGACAAGCTACCTGCCGCGGCTCCGCAACCCGAACCCGGAATTAAGTTGATTTGGCGAGCGGCCGACGGGAAGCGGCTGTTCCGAAGCACACAGAACAATCGACTGCCCCCGGCCGCTCCACTGAGATGATCCGATGAGTGCAACGACACTTGACACCACCGACCCGCACGGTCCGACTTTTCCGGACCCGTTGCCGCGCATCCCGCTGGTGTGGGGGCCGGATACGTACGACTCGCTCTCGGAGCAGATCAGTTCGATCACCGAGAAGCCACAACCGTACTGGTGGTGGCCTGCGTTCCTGATCACCGCGTCGCTCCTGTGCGGCGGCATCCTGGCGACCACCTATTTGATTTCGACCGGCGTCGGCGTGTGGGGCAGCAACGTGCCGGTGGCGTGGGCGTTTGACATCACCAACTTCGTGTTCTGGATCGGCATCGGGCACGCCGGCACGCTCATCTCGGCCATCCTGTTCCTGTTCCGGCAGAAGTGGCGAACGAGTATCAATCGCTTCGCCGAGGCCATGACGATATTTGCCGTGATTTGCGCGCTCATTTACCCCGGTATACACGTGGGCCGGTTCTGGTATGCCTGGTTCATGTTTCCATTGCCGAATGCGAATCATATCTTCCAGAATTTCCGCTCCGCATTACTTTGGGATTTATTTGCGGTCAGTACCTATTTCACGATCTCGTTAATCTTCTGGTACGTCGGCTTAATACCCGATCTAGGCACGATCCGTGACCGGGCCACGAGCCGGTCGCGGCAAGTGATCTTCGGCCTCCTGTCGCTGGGCTGGCGGGGCAGCACGCGGAACTGGCGGCACTATGAAGTCGCCTACCTCATGCTTGCCGGGCTTTCGACGCCGCTGGTTCTCTCGGTTCACTCGGTGGTGAGCTTCGACTTCGCCACGTCGGTGATACCCGGGTGGCACACCACCATCTTCCCGCCCTATTTCGTGGCGGGGGCCATCTTTGGTGGTTTCGCCATGGTGTTGCAATGCATGATCCCGGCGCGGGCGGCGTATCGGCTGGAAAATGTCGTGACCATCAAGCACATCGATGTGATGTGTAAATTTATACTCGCGACCGGAACATTAGTCGGCTACGCCTACTGTATGGAGCTATTTATCGCCTGGTTCTCGGGCAATCCGTATGAATGGCAAACCTTTAAGAATCGCGCATTCGACGGCGACTATACCTGGGCCTACTGGGTGATGATGACGTGTAATCTCTTCATTCCCCAGGTGTTCTGGTTCCGCTGGTGCCGACAGACGCCGTGGTTTGTGCTTATCGTCGTCACGTTTGTGAATGTCGGTATGTGGTACGAGCGATTCGTGATTATCGTGCAATCGCTGCACCACGATTTGCTGCCGGGAAGCTGGGGGCAATTCCACCCCACCTGGGTCGATTGGCTACAAATGATCGGCGACTTCGGGTTGTTCTTCACCCTGACGCTGCTGTTTGTCCGCTTCTTGCCGATGATCGCCATTGCGGAGGTGAAGGGGGTGCTGCCGATGGCCAACCCGCACCATCACTTCCAACCCGACGAGCAGTATCTGAAGGCCGACGGAGCCTACCCCACGGACGACCATGCCCTGGCCGCGACCTACGGCCCCCCGGCGCGACCGATCACCGAGGTGCCACCCAGCCCTGAGCCGGTGCCCGCGTTTATTCCCACGCCCGGTGGGACTGGGCAGCCTTGGGGTGCGGTGGCTGAATTTGCCAACGGTTCGCAGCTGCTGACCGCCGCGAAAGCGGCCGTCGCCGCCGGTTACAAACACGTCGATGCCTGGACGCCGTTCTATGTGCATGGGATGAAAGAAGCGATCGGCCGCACGCGCAGTCGCTTGCCGCTGTTTACGCTGGCCGGAGCATTCACCGGCCTGGCCACAGCCGTCACGCTGGTGTTTTACCTGATGACGTACTACTACCCAACGAACGTCGGGGGGAAAGAATACCGCTCCTGGGAAGCGTTCACGCCGGTGGCCTTTGAACTCACCGTACTGTTCGCCGGCTTCTTCACGTTGTTCGCTCTGATCGGGCTGTGCGGCTTGCCCCGGTACTTCCACCCGGTGGATAGCCACCCTACCTTCAGGCGATCGACGCAAGGCGGCTTCTTCCTGACGATCGAAGCGGTTGACGCGAAGTTCGAACCGGACGCGACCCGGGCGTTTCTGGAATCCCTCGGCGGCCGACATGTGGCGGTAGTCGAGGGATAATCGGTAGTGGTGGGGGCAGGCGTTGGTACCGGCCCCACCGCGACAAGACAGGTGGTTCGCATGTATTCGATCGACACCAACGTGTTCATGAATACCGTGATGGCCGTCATCCTGGCCACCGCGGGGCTGCTCTTGGCGGTTACCCTGGCGCTGGTTGTAGCAGGCAAGCAACGCGGGCCGGTGATGGCGTACTTGTACATGCTCACGACGCTTTTTGGCATCTTCGCGCTGGTGGTGGTGATCCTGGGCTTCCGTGGCCAGAAAAGCGAAGCGCGGCCGTGGCACATCTTCCTCGACATGAAATATCAGCCCAAGTACACGAGCCAGGGCCAGAGCCGCTTTTTTGCTGATGGCCGCAGTAACCGCCTGCCGGTGGCCGGCACCATCCCGTACGACGGCACCGACTACTTCGCGGACGCCGGCTTCCATGCCGACGCCCACCCGGATTTCGTCCGGACCGACCACCGCTACTACCAGGGCATCGCCAACCCGGAGGCCAAGCAACAGGATGCCGACGGAGTGGAAGTGCGAGCCAAACCGCAGTGGAAGGACGGCAAGCTGGTGGGTGAGGGCTACTGGGTGAATCACATTCCGTCGGAAGCCGTGGTCCGCGCCGGCGGATGGAAGCCGTTGATCGAACAGGGCCGCCTGCAGTTCAACCTGCATTGTGCCGTCTGTCACGGAGCTAGTGGCCGCGGCGGCGGTGGCGACGTGGGCTATGGCATCGTGGGTGCCTACGGGCTATCCGTGGCCCCGGCCAACATGCTGACGCCGGAAATCCAGGCCCAACCCGACGGGCAATTGTTCCACACGATCAGCAACGGCGTGCGGCAGATGCCAGGTTATGCCCATCAAGTGAAGGTGCAGGACCGCTGGGCGATCGTCGCCTACCTGCGCGTGCTGCAATATGCCCATGGGAACCCGTTAACCGAGAAGCGGTAATTCCATGGGCCGCGGCGGTTCAGGCTGCTGAAAGGTGCCGGATTGGGAGAGTGCGGGACTGACGCTTGCGTTTCTACAGAGAAGGTCCGATGAGCACTGCGAGCACAAGCACTGGTAATGGCGATACCCGGCTGCTCACTTACCCGGCCGGGCTGCCCGACGATGTCGCGCCACTGGGGGAGAAAGCCGCGGGTCTGATCCGCAACCTGCTCGTCGTGGCGGGGATCGCCGGGCTGGTCCTGCTCGTCGGTGCCATGGTGAACCCCAAGCAATTCTTCCACTCGTACCTGTTCGGCTACGTTTTTGCGCTGGACATTGCTTTGGGCGCACTGTTCTGGGTACTGATCCACCATGTTACCGACGCCGGTTGGTCGGTCGGCCTCCGTCGGATCTTTGAGAACCTGACCCGCGCCCTTCTCCCTCTGGCGGTGCTGTTCCTCCCCGTGCTGATCGGCACGTTCACCGGCAAGCTGTATCTGTGGTACGACTTTGTTCACGGCCCCGAACCCGAAGACGGGCACCTGCAGCATGTCTGGCATGTGAAACATCTGTTCTTCAGCACGCCGTTTCTGCTGGCCCGCGTGGTGCTGTATTTCGGCGTGTGGCTGGGCTACTCGGCGGCCCTACGGAACTGGTCGACGCAACAGGATGCGGTTGGCGGAGCAGCTTTGACCCGCACCATGCAATGGTGGGCACCCTCCGGTGTGGCCTTGCTTGGGCTGACGGCCACATTCTTTGCATTCGACTATCTGATGAGTTTGCAGTACACGTGGTTCAGCACCATCTTCGGGGTGTACTTCTGGGTGGGCGGCCTCCGGGGTTCACTGGCAACCGGTGTACTGATCGTTTTGGCACTCTGGCGCAGCGGCTACCTCCGCAACACCATCACGATCGAACACCTGCACGATGCCGCCAAGCTCATGTTCGGCCTGACGGTGTTCTGGGCCTACATCGCGCTCTCGCAATACTTCCTGATCTGGTACGGCAACATGCCGGAGGAAACGCAGTACTACCTGCTGCGCCGCAACGGCGCGTGGTATCCAATGTCGATGTTGCTGCCGATCCTGAACTTCGTCATTCCGTTTTTCCTGCTGCTGCCGCGGGCCCACAAGCGCAGTCCGGCCTGGCTCGCCGTGAGTGCCACCTGGATTCTGGTGATGCACGCCTACGATTTGTACTGGCAGATCCTGCCGGTGCTGCACCCCGACACCATCCACTTCCACTGGCTAGACGTAGCAGCTCCGGTGGGGCTGTTCGCCGTAGTGCTGCTGGCGGTGACCGTCGGCTTGCAGCGCTGGCCGCTGATTCCCATTCGTGATGCCCGCTTAAACGAGACCATTGGCTACGAGAACGAAACACCATGACCACTGCAACTGAATCAAAAGAATCGCAGGGCTTTCCGTTTGCCACGGCGCTGGCCACGCTCCTTGCGCTATTCACGTTCCTGGGGCTAGGGATTCTGGCGTACCGGTCGCCCAATTACCTGGAACCGCCCAAGCCCGTGGCCGCGGGCGACCCAACCGCCGAGCCCAAGCCCGACCCGGAAACCCGACTCCGCGAGTTGCAAGCCAAAAACCAGGCCGTGCTCGACGGAAAACCCGGCACGGACACAAAGATGTCGGTCGCAGCGGCCACTCATCAGTTGCTGGAATCGCTCAAGAGCGAAAAGGACCACTTGCCGTTCCCGACGCCGGAGCCGCCACCACCGATGGTGCCCAAGACCGACCCGAAAATGAAGAAGTGACCCCGCAGCGGCATTCACAATCGCCGGCGGGCGTCCGGCTCTGAACTTGGCGGGGGGTTGATCGGGACAGCGGCGTCGAGCCAATGCAAGCCGGGCTGGGACTCCCGAACTGGAGCGCAGCCATCCGAACAGGTGTGAGGACGTGTGATGACTTCTGTAGATCTGGCAATGCTAGCGACCGTAGTCGGCTCGATCGTAGTATTCGGCGGGGCCGCAGTGCTGGCGCTGGGCTGGGCGTTCCGCAACGGCCAGTTCGAGAATTTCCAGCAGGGGTCGCTGTCGATCTTCGGCCCCGATGAGCCGGTGGGTGAACCCACCGACGCCTTCCCCGGGATGACTGAGCCTGACCGCCGATCGGAGACGAACTAACATGGCCGAACCCGCTGCGACTCCTCGCCTGACTGATCGGGACCGTTCTGCGGCCGAGCGCGCCGCCATCGATGCCTCGTGCCGCGGCCCCGTGCTGTACTTCACCACCAGCGCCGTGGTCTGGTTGCTGATCGGTTCACTCCTGGCTTTGGTGGCATCGATCAAGTTACACAGTCCGTACTTCCTGACCGGCAGCCCGGAGTTGACGTTCGGTCGGGTGCGGATGGCGCATCTGCAGGCGGTAGCCATGGGGTGGTCGTCGATGGCCACGGTGGCGGCTTGTTTGTGGCTGATGTGCCGTCTGTCGCGGGCCGAGCTGGTGTACCCCAAATTGCTGTACCTTTCGGGCACGCTTTGGAACGTTGGGGTGCTGGTGGCAGTGCTGGGCATCCTGCTGGGCGACGCTCAGTCGGTGGAGTGGCTGGATGCCCCCCGGTATGCCCCGCCGTTCTTTGTCGCCGGGCTGGGCATCGTCGCGGCCTGGGTGATGGCCGTGTTCCGCCGTCGGCAGGAACCCCATGTGTACGTCACCCAGTGGTACATCCTGGCAGCCGTGTTCTGGTTCCCCTGGTTATACCTCACTACCGTGTTCATGATCTTCTGGAGCCCAGCAACGGGGGTGGTGCAACCGATCGTGAACTGGTGGTTCGGCCACAACGTGCTGGGGCTGTGGTTTACGCCCGTGGCGGTTGGGACCGCGTACTATCTGATCCCGAAGATCATTGGCCGGCCCATTCACAGCTACTACCTGAGCATCATGGGGTTCTGGGCGTTGGCCTTGTTCTACTCGTGGGCCGGCATGCACCATTTGATCGGTGGACCGATTCCGGCGTGGCTGGCGACAGCCAGCACGGTCGGCAGCATGATGATGTTTATTCCGGTGATCGCGGTCGCCATCAACCATCACATGACGATGCGGGGCCACTTCCGCCGGTTGAAGTATAGCCCCGCTTTGCGCTTTACCGTTTTCGGGGCCATCGCCTATACCTGGGTGAGCTTTCAGGGGTCGATCGAGGCACTCAAGGATTTCAACGAGGTCGTCCACTTCACTCACTATACGGTGGCCCATGCCCATCTCGGGGTGTACGGCTTTGTGGCCATGATCTTTTTTGGGCTGTACTACTACATGATTCCTCGCCTGACCGGTCGGGAATGGGTCAGCCCGCTGCTGATTCGGGTGCATTTCTGGTGCGCGGCGGTCGGCATCACCCTGTACTTTGTCAGCCTGTCGATCGGTGGCTGGTGGCAAGGGCGTATGTTGAATAACCCGAACATCCCCTTTGGCCGCATCATCGACTATCTCTTGCCGTACCTTTACGCTCGCTCCATCGCTGGTGTACTGCTGACGGTGGGCCATCTGGCGTTTGCCACGCTTTTCGTGATGAACCTGTTTGGCTGGGGCCGCCTCCGGTCCGGGCCGACGTACTTTGTCGAACCCGAGGAGACCACCCCCACCCCCACGACCGAGCGGGCCGAACGTGAACTCATTCCGGTGAGGTAATCCGACATGGACCGCGGTATGGTGATTTTCGTCGGTGCGCTGTTGACGTTCTCGTCGAGCTGGCTGGGGCTGATTCTGTTCCCCTATTGGCAACTGAACAACGAACAACCGTTCCAGAAAGATCCAACCGAAACGCCCTACCCCCTGCCGCTCCAAGGCCTAGCGCTTGCTGGCAAAACTGTCTACCAGCAGAACGGCTGCATGTATTGCCACAGCCAGCAGGTGCGCAGTGAGCGATTCGGCAACTGGTGGGACGAACATGGCCAGATGCGCACCGGGGCGGACATTAAGCGGGGCTGGGGCTTACGCCGGACCGTCTCGCGGGACTACATCTACGACAACCCAACGATGCTGGGCACCATGCGCACCGGCCCGGATCTGGCCAACGTCGGTGTGCGCTATTCCGAGCAGTGGCAACACACCCACACCTTCAACCCCCGGGCCATTAACCAGTGGAGCATCATGCCGTCTTTCGCTTTCCTTTACACGAAGGAGCGGATTGTTGGCGAACGGTCCGCCAAGGCGCTGAAATTGGGCCGCGAATGGACCGTCAACCCCGGCTATCGCTGGCGGCCCACCGATCGGGAGTGGGAGGCGATTTTGCAACAGCATGGCGACTCGATCCGGTCCCGCTATCGAGCGGAACACGGCTCCGATCTGGACTCACCCGACAGTAACCAGCGGCTTTTGGAATTCTGGCTGACCACCGAGGAAGAAGGTTACCAGATTGTTCCCACGGCCGAGGCCGAGGCCCTGATTGCCTATCTGATGGCTCTGAAGAAAGCCGAGTTCCCGCTCCCGGAGGCCAAGGAATGACCACGCCGAACCCCTATCCGCCCGCCGAACCCGATTGTGTGCAGGCCCGACAGGATGCAGCGGTGGCCTCCATGCACGACTCGGTCGGGCTGAGCGTAGATGGCCCGGCCACCACCATGCCCGGCCGCAGTGGCTCCGACTCGGTTCAGGCCCTCCACGACCCCTTGATGCGCGAACAGGCGGAACCGCGCGACGGCTTCGAGCCGGTTCCGTTCTGGGTCACGGTCATCTTCGGAGCGCTACTGACCTGGGGCGGCTACTACCTGGGGACGAATTCCGCCGATTTCCGCCGCGATGTATACGATCGATCCGACCTCAGTGGGCTGAGCGGGCCGGCGGTCGCCGTTAACCTACCGGATCCCGACCCCCAGACCGTCGAGGATCTGAAGAAGATCGGGGCCGAGGTGTGGACTCGAGCGGGCTGTGCCGGCTGTCATCAGGCCAACGGGCAAGGCAACCCGGGCCAGAACATCCCGCCGCTGGATGGCTCCGAATGGGTGGTCGGTGAGCAAGCCTCCGCGGCCCGATTGTCCCGCATCCTGCTCTACGGTCTGACGGGACCGATCCAGGTTAAGGGCCGCACCTATAACGGAGCGATGCCCAACCACGGCAACCGCTTCAAGGACTACGAGATCGCCGCGGTGCTCACCTACATCCGCAATAATTGGAGCAATAAGGGTGACCCGGATAACGCCAAACCGGCCATCACTGCTGCGGTCGTTCGAGCCGCACGGGAAAAAGAAGGAGGCCGCAAGACCAACGGCACCCAGACGGTGACGGCCGACGAACTGCTGAAACTGCCGCTGGATTACCGCGATCTGGAAACCGCGGCAGAAGTGAAGAAATAGTTACTCTCTTTTCGATTCACCCACTTGCCCACTGTTGCCATGCCACATTGCGACTACTGCACAGGACCAATCATGGGGGCCGGACACACTGGTCGACCGTGGCCCGGTCGTGCAGCCGCAATCTACTGCTGCTTCGGCTGCCTCAGTCTGGGTGAACACCGCCAGCAGCTGCGAAGCCGCAGCGGCTCCTCCTCGGCAGGGGCAATCGACGGCACGGTCGTGCGTCTGGGCATCGGCATTCTGGTGGTGGCCCAGTCGATGATTTTCGGCCTGGCACTCAATCTGCACGACGACGTACCGCCATCGGTCCGCTGGTTGGCCGAAACGCTGATTCTTGGGGCCACGCTACTAGTGATGGCCCTGCTGGGCGGACCGTTGGTGCGAACCGCCGCTCAGGAATTGCGCCGGGGTCGCCTCACCATTGAAGCCCTATTCCTGCTGACTCTCGGCGGAGCGATGGCGGCCTCGCTGCAAGCCCACCTCACCGGGCATGGGCACATTTACTTCGAGGTTGTATCGATTTTGCTTGTGGTTTACACGCTGGGCAAACTGATTGGAGCCCGCAGTCGGGCCGCTGCGCTTGCGGAATCCCGTGCATGGGCCGATCAGTTGAGCACCTGCCGCCTCGTCGATGAGCAAGGCCGCGTCCGTACGGTAGCCGTCACGGAAATCGTGCCCGGCGACCGGGTCGAGGTAAACCCCGGTGAGACGGTGCCAGTCGATGGTGTGATCCGTACCGGTATCGGCTTCCTGTCTGAATCGCCGATCAGTGGCGAGCCGTTTGCCGTGGTGCGTCGGCCCGGCGACCGGGTACTGGCCGGCACCGCTAGTCACGATGCTACGTTCCAGATCGAAGCCACCACTCGCGGGACCGAGCGCCAGGTCGATCGACTGCTGGCAGCCGTCGAAGCCGCCCGTGACAGGCCGGTGTCGCTACAAGCCCAAGCCGACCGCCTCGGCCGCGCCTTCTTCCCGCTCGTCGTGCTGACCGCACTGGGGACTTTTGCCTACTGGTCGGTGATTGCGTCGGCCGGGTGGGAAGTCGCCTTGTTCAACAGCATGGCCGTGCTTCTGGTGGCTTGCCCCTGCGTGATTGGCCTGGCGACGCCAATTGTGATCTGGACAGCCATTGGCCGACTCGCCGAACGTGGGCTGATCGTACAGGCAGGAGATACCGTGGAACGGCTCGCCGAAGTCGATCGGGTGATGCTGGATAAGACCGGTACTCTGACCGACGACCAGTTCGCACTGCTGGACATCGTAACCGTGGTCAGCGGGCCGGAGCGAGCCGAGTTGCTCGGCTGGCTCGCGGTAATCGAAGCCCGAAGCTCGCATCCCGTGGCTCGGGCTTTTGCCCGTTTGCCGCGGCCCATGATCGAACCGCGCGTGCTGACGGTGAACATCATTCCGGGTTGCGGCGTGCAAGCGGAAATCCAGGTTCATGGTCAGAAGCGGACGATTCAAATCGGCACCCCGGCCTGGATTGGCCAGGTGTCTACTCGGACCATACCCCTTCCCCCCTGGTGCCCCGACCTACCGCCTGGCGCCGGACACCGCATCGACGTGGCCCTGGATGGGCAACTCGTGGCCGCCGCGATGCTGGCCGAGCGGCTCCGCGATTCGACGCCCCAGGCGCTAACAGAATTTCGCCGGCTCGGCTTGCCTGTGGAGGTATTAACCGGAGACACCGCCGAACGCGCTGCGAGTTTGAACCTGCCGCCCACCCGGGCCAGGTTACTTCCCGATGACAAACGATCGGCAGTGGAGGCCGCACAAACCGCCGGGGGCAAACCGCTCTTCGTTGGCGATGGGATCAACGACGCCGCCGCGCTAGCGAAGGCCCATGCGGGAATTGCCCTCGCCCAGGGGACTGACCTGGCAGTGGGTGCCGCTGCCGCCGTCCTCTATCACGTTGATCTCCGCGTGATTCCGTGGGCCATCGAACTCAGCCGGCAAGCGATCCGTTCCATGCGCCGTAACCTGTACCGCGCCCTGGCTTACAACATCATTGGTATGACGCTGGCCGCCAGCGGGGTTCTTCACCCGGTCGTCGCCGCGTTGCTCATGGTCGTTTCCAGCCTGAGCTTGATTATTTCATCCACGCGGGTGGGTGTGGGTCGGCAACACTGCGCGCCAACCGAACCGATAAACACGTTAGAGGATGTGCCTCAACGCGGCTGGCTGTCCTGGCCGACCCGGCAGGCTGTGGTTCACGCCGTGGCATTGGCACTACAAGGTGTCGTCGCGCTGACTTTACTGCACTCGCTGCGGGAGCTCCCCACCGCTGTGCTAGTGCTGGCCGGCTTCGCCCTGGCAGGGGTGACCCTGGGAGCGATCTGGCGGCGCTGGAGCAACATGCCCCATACCATGCAAATGAGCGTCGGCATGGTGACGCTGGGCAACCTGGGGATGCTCCTGGGCTGGTGGGCCGACAACGGCTTTGGTCCGTTACACGATAACGGGTGTTGCGCCTGCGCACGAACTCTGCAAACCGGTATCCTGAAACCGTGGATGTGGCTCGGCATGTTGACTGGAGCGAACGCGGCCATGCTGTGGCTGACGCGATCAAAACCCCGCAACTGGGCGCATACCTTCGCCATGTACACCGGGGGCAACCTGGGCATGGTGCTGGGTATGGCCGCTGGCGGTTGGTACGCCGGGCAGTTCGAGCTGGATTCGGTGGGACGAACCGCTGCCGCGAGCTTTGCTGGTATGACTGGCGGCATGTTGGCCGGTATGCTGCTGGGAACCTGGGTGGTGGAAGTCGTGGTGCGCTGGCTGCCGCGGCCCGGCTCGTTGATGCGGCGGTGCGTGGGTACCCGCACCCGGCGCAGCCTCACGGAGCTTGAAGCCGCCACTTCAACAGAGAATAGCGTTGGCGGGTTTCCTGGTTCGTAACCGCTCGCCACAACGCCTTGCGACTACCGACCAACGCCACAAGTTGACGGCCCCGCGTGATCCCGGTGTACAACAGGTTCCGTTGCAGCATCGTGTAGTGCTGGGTATGAACGGGAATCACCACCGCTGGGTACTCGCTACCTTGCGATTTGTGAATGCTGCTGGCATAAGCCAGTTGTAATTCGTCCAGATCCGTGAAGTCGTACTCCACTCGGCGGCCATCGAAGTCCACGGTCAGCAGCTGATCGTCGCTATCGATTGCAATCACCCGACCAATGTCGCCGTTGAACACCTCGCGGTTGTAGTTGTTCTGAATCTGCATCACCTTATCGCCGACACGGAATGTCGTGTCGTATCGCTTGACTTCCGGTACTCCCGGCCCGCCGGGGTTGAGAGTAGCCTGAAGCTCGCGGTTCAAATTGACGACTCCCAGCTCGGTCTTCACTTGCGGAGTGAGCACCTGCACATCGCGGAACGGGTCCAGCGCGAAGCGCCGGGGAATGCGGTCCGTCACCATCTGCTTGATAAGGCCAATGATCGCGGCGGGATCGTGGGCTTCGATGAAGTAGAAATCGCCCGTACCTCCGGCTGGAGCCGACTCGGGCAGCTCACCCCGGTTAACAGCATGGGCCGCCCGGACGATCCAACTGGTGCCCGCTTGCCGGTGGATCTCGGTCAGCCGCGCGACGGCCACGGTTCCCGAATCGATGAGGTCCGTCAAGACCGCACCGGCCCCAACCGAGGGCAACTGGTCCACATCGCCCACCAAGACGACGCAGGCCCACGGTGGCACCGCCTGCAGAAGCCGGTTCATGAGCACGACATCGACCATCGAGGTTTCATCGACCACGAGTAAATCGACATCGAGAGGATTCTCGCGGCCTCGGCGGAACCCACTTAGCGCCGGGTCGAATTCGAGCAATCGGTGGATGGTGCGGGCCTCGTGCCCGGTGGACTCGGCAAGGCGCTTGGCGGCGCGGCCCGTCGGCGCACACAGCAAGACCCGCAGCGCTTTGGCCACAAACACATCAATCACGGCGCGGACGATGGTGGTCTTGCCCGTCCCGGGGCCACCCGTGAGGACCAGGAGCTTCTGCGTCAGCGCCTCCCGGATGGCTGCTCGCTGACTCTCGGCGAAGCTGATGCCCATCCGCTGCTGGGCCCAGGCAATGGCCGCATCGGCGTTCACAGCCGGCAGTGGGTGCGGACCCCGTGCCAACGCCCGGACCGCCCGCGCCACCCCGAGTTCGGCTAGAAACAGCGGTTTGAGGAAGATCAGTGTGTCTGCCAGTGAAGGATGCGAGCTAGCCGCGCTGCTGGCCGCTTCCAGTGATGGTTGCTCGCCGTTGAGTGCCGCGGCCGCACTGGCCGCCTGCACCGAGTCACGGACCACTTCGTCGGTGATGCGCAGCTGCTCGATGGCGTCGGTAATACCCGCCGGCGGGATCTGGGTTAACTCGACGGCTCGTTCGCGGAGCAGCTCCTCGGGATAGCCAACATGGCCATCGCTACTGGCCTCGGCCAGTACGTGGCGAACCGCCGCCTGGGCTCGGAACGGGGAATCGCGCGGCAGGCCGAGCTTCAAGGCCAGTTCGTCCGCGGTGGCGAACCCGATGCCCCAGATATCCGTACTCAGCCGATACGGATTCGCCTTGATCAGCTCGATAGCGCTGTCGCCGTAGGTCTTGTAGATGCGGACGGCCCGGGCCGTGCCGATGCCGTAACTGTGCAGGAAGACCATGATGGACCGCACGGCCTTTTGCTGCTGCCAGCTCTCGCGGATTTTCTCGATGAGCTTGGGACCGATGCCCTTGACCTGGGCCAAGAAGGCCGGCGACTGATCGATCACGTCGAGGGTTTTCTCCTGAAACACTTCAACAATGCGAGCAGCGTAGCGCGGGCCAATACCCTTAATGAGGCCGGAACCCAGGTACTTGCGGATGCCCTCGGCGGTATGGGGTGGCGTCGTTTTGATTTCCTCGGCCTTGAACTGCAACCCGTGGGTGCGGTCGGTCACCCATTGGCCAATAGCCGTGACGTATTCGCCGGCGATCACTTGCTGGGTGTGCCCGACCACCGTGACCAACTCACGGTACCCCCGCGCTGCCACCCGCAGGACGCAGTAGCCGTTGTCCAGGTTGTGGAAGGTGATGCGCTCGATCACCCCCGTCAGTTGTTCGGGCATCCCGGAACTCCCAGCGCACCGGTGCCGTCAGCAGACAGTTCGGGGCTACTCGCGAACTGCCCCTAACCGCTGCCCACAGGCCGTTGCACTTGCCCTATCACGTTAACCGCTTCCTACTGAATGTCCAACTCGGTTGCCGCTTCGTAACTGTGATCTCATGCGAACAGTCATCGTTATTCCGCTCTATGTGGCTGCGTTGGTGTTGGGGACCTACCAGACCTTCCAGCCCATGTTCGACTCCCACTTCGCCCAGATGCAAAGCGAGCGTGGCGATGGCATGCTCAACCACTATATCCTCGAGCACTCTTGGCAGGCGCTAACGAACCCGACCTATCCCGGCTCGCTGTTCTCGCCGCCGTTCTTTTTTCCCGAACCCTACACGTTGTGGTACTCGGAGCACCTGCTGGGGGTCGCCCCGGCCTACTGGGCCCTGCGGCTGGTCCTGCCGGAAGATCTTGCTTACCAGTGGTGGCAGATCAGCATGAATGCGTTGAACTTCGTCGCCTTCGCCGTGGTGCTGCGCTGGCTGGGGGGGCCACACCTGCTAGCGCTCCTGGGCGGCTACCTGTGGGCGTTCTCGCTGGTGCAAATTGACCAGATCAAGCATCAGCAGATGATCCCGCGCTTCTGGATGCCCCTGGCCGCGTATTACGCCTGGCTATTCGCCGGGACGCCCACCAACCGCTCGCTCAACCGGATGCTGGCCTACGCGGTTTTGCAATGTGTCACCTGCGTGTATTCCGGGTGGTTTCTGGTTACCGGTCTGGCCACGTTCCTGCCATTGGCCATCGGATTACGAACGGGCGGCTGGGCGGACCTGGTGCAGTACTGGCAGCAGAACTCGCGGCGGGTGCTGCTGATCGTTGCTGGCTGGGGATCCGTGCTTCTGGCCGCGTTCTTGCCTTATCTCGTGGTGAACTGGGGTGTTGCTCGAACCTACGGTGAGTGCGTCGGGCTGATGCCGACCCGCTCAGGCTGGTTGACCGGCTTGCCGGGTACGCCGTGGTACCAGACCACTGAACTACTTCGCAATCCCGTCCACGGGGAATGTAATCTTTTCTGCGGTCTAGGGCTTTACGCCTTGATGCTGGCCGCCGCCGTGCATCTGCGGATCACGCGTCTGATGCCCCGTCCACCCGCCGCCGCTCTGATGGCGGCCGGGTTACTAACCGCCGTCATTTGGGTACTCTTCACGCTAACCTGGTCGCCGTATGAAGCTGGACCGTCGCTGTGGTATCTGGTCCGCGGTATTCCGGGGGGCACTGCCATTCGCTGCGTCTCGCGGGTGTATGTTACCGTGTACCTGTTCGGTACGCTGGCAGCGCTACTGTGGCTTGCGGCGGTCAGTGCCCCGCTTCGCCCCGCCGTCCGCCTGGGGTTATTGACCCTGGTCACGACTGGCATCATTTATGAGCAAATCGGTTATAGGCCGCCCAGCTTCAACAAGCGTGATTTTTACCCCTTCGTCGATCGAGCCGCTGATCAATTGCGGGGGGCGAACGCCGGCTACGTCATCCCGAAATATCACGACAGCACGGGTAAGGAATTACCCGATGTCTATGGTGAGGTGCTCGCCATGTGGGCCGGGTTGCGAGCCCAGGTGCCGGTGGTTAACGGCTATTCTGGCCGCTGGCCGCCGGGCAATTACCCGGAATCCGTTCCAGCAACTGACGAAGAACTGCGGGCCTGGCTCACCGGCCGGTTTCGCGGCAAGTTGGCCATCGTGGACCCTGATCGGCCCGAAGCAACCCGGGTAATCGTCATCGAGTGATCCGCCGGCCGTAACAGTACAACGGCGTTGGTTCTGGCGTTCGGTTTTCTCCCATGTTGCCGCCTCTATGCCCGAATTGTGGTTGTGCTGCCAATGGGCCGACGCTCCACGGCACGGTGTTGGTGCTCTGTCCGGTCTGCTGGACGGTCGTCGATCCCACCGCACCTCTGGCCACATTACCGGTGGTAAGCGAACCCCGCTGGACACTGACCGAAGTCGGCGAACCCGAAGCTGTCGTCGCCATTCCGCCCCATGATCATTCGCCACTGGATTTTTCTCGGTTGCCGCCCTGCCCCCATCCGACTCCATCGCACTCGATCGTCGCACCCACTTTTCTGCTGCTCATAATCCTGTTGCTGGTGGCCCTGCCGGCGGGTTACGGAATGTGGCTGATCCGGACTTACTACCCAAGTTTCGAGGATACGACGGATGCCAGCGGGCAAATTCAACTGGCCTTCCCCGGCTCCCCGTACTGGCAGCCGGCACGGTCGTCCGGGTGGGTGGACGAACCTGGCCCCAGTGCTTATTTCACTCGTCGTTACCGCGGCCAGCGTGAAGAGGTGTACTCGCTGCAGGTCCTACGAGCGACGGGGCTGCCTAAGGATGCAGCGAATCCGGCCATGTTCGCTCTGGAGAAAGCGACAAAGTTGGCCGGAACACCGTATTCCCCACAATCGACCCGACCCCGCATCGTCAGCATACCCGGTTACGCCTGTGCCGATTTTGAGCGTGTCAACTGGCTGAGCACGCCTACCACGACCACCGCGGGCCGGGTGATTCTCGCCGGCGAATACTATTACATTCTCACGGTCACCGGGCCGGATGTCACACTGCGGGATTGGCGCGTGCAACGGTTCTTCAATTCCTTCCGGCTTACGGAGCATTCGGCATGCCTCTACGAAGCAGCCCGGTTCCTGCAGTTGCTCGCCCCAACACCCCACCCGTTAGTCCGGCGACCTCAATCCTTAACTCCAGCCTAAAATCTCGTGAACTGGACGCAATGTCGGCTAACAAAACACGTTACTTTTCGTAACGAACTTGGGAAACTTTTTTGTTTCGCGATCGATCAAAAAACTGAGAAGCGATAAGCGTTTGGGGAAACGGAGCAAACAATCGATGACAACTCACAGAAAAACTTTGTTGCCAACTCGAATCAGCCATCTATAAGTTGTATGTCGCGATCGCAGGAACTCTCCCGTCCAGTTCCAGCGATCGACGTGACACTGCTCCCACCGAGCTACGTTTTGGATGATCGAATACATGGTTTTTGACTCCGTGGGGGCCATGCTGTTCGGGTTGTAGGTTGTGTACTCTCGGTATCGGCGCATATTCCCCCTCAGCCGGGCCCGCGACGCTTGCAGAGTCCAGCTTTTAAGTCTGATGGCCGATACGAACTTCCGGGTTAGTCCGTCGGCAAGCGTCGCTTGCTCGACCTCCCACCCGGCAATCGGTTGACAGACGACCTGGCTGAGCCAGGTTGCTGACTGCGAGCGACGCCAGAACTTTCCAGTGACAGGATGCCGTTCATGACGCGACTCCGCCGTTATCGCCCGGACGTGGTGCAATCCCCGTTGGAAACCTACCTGCGGGAAATTAACGAAACCGCACTCCTGACGGCCGATGAAGAAAAAGATCTGGCTCGCCGGATCGCTGCCCAAGACCATGAAGCCCGCGATCAAATGGTACGAGCCAACTTGCGGCTAGTAGTGAACATCGCCCGGGGTTACACCGGCAAAGGATTGGCCCTTCAGGATCTCATCGAGGAAGGTAACCTGGGCCTGCTGCGGGCCGTCGAGGGGTTCGACCCCAACATGAATACCCGCTTCAGCACGTATGCCAGCTACTGGATCAAGCAGAGCATTAAACGCGCACTGGTTAACACTGCCAAGACCATCCGCATCCCGGCCTACATGGTCGAGCTGCTGGCGAAATGGCGGCGGGCGACCAACAAGCTGACCGATGAGCTCGGGCGACCGCCCACCCACGAGGAAGTGGCCCGTTACATGGGCTTACCACGCAAAAAACTCAACATCATCAAAAAGGCCATCCGAGTCTACAACGCTGCCCCACAGACCGATCAGGGTGAAGAGGGCTGGAGCATTGATGAGATGCTCATGGATAGCCGTTCCAAAACCCCGGACTGCGAGATGGTCGAGACTGACGACCTTAAGCATGTCATGGTCTTGCTAGACAAGATGGACAAGCGCGAGGCCACCGTGCTGCGGATGCGCTTCGGGTTGGACGACGAGGTGCCCCGCACGCTCAAGGAAATCGGCGAATGCCTGGGGTTGACCCGGGAGCGGGTCCGTCAGATCGAAAGCGAAGCCTTGGCCAAGCTGAGCGATAGTTTGAACGGCGAGTAACCCGCCGCGACCGCTGCGCCCTGGTGTCCGGTGGTAAAGCTTTCCCAGTTTCGCTCCAAACTTCGCCAGGTTTCCTGATCCGTTTGAACCCCACTAACCCGCCGGGCCGATCCTCTTTGCGTATCCAGCGCAAAGAGGACAACTCGTGCGGGTGTACTGGCTGATCACCGGGGCTGCTGTCATCGTGGGTTGTGAGACGCTACGAAACGCACCGTCTCCACCCATCCCTGAGCCGACACCTTGTGCCGGCCCGACTGCGGTGCTACCTGCCACCGCGGTGCTATCCGCCGACTCCCCGCCCTTGCAACTAAGTCCGCAGGCGGATGCGTTGACCTTGGCGGCCGAGAACCTCGAACGCGGCAACACCGCAGCGGCAGCACAGTATCTGGAAGCCTATGTGCGGGCCCATCCTGACCAGATCCTCTTCCGGATGCAACTGGCCGAGTTGCTCCTGCGAATGGGTCGTGACTCGGCTGCCAAGGTTCACTTCGAGCGATTCGCCGCCGACGCCCAGACCGCTACTGGACCGGCTCGCGGAATGCTCGTTCATGTGCATACTCGGCTCATGGAGATCGCTCAGCGATCCGACGACCGGTACGGCGAGGTCTTTCATCGTGGCGTGGGTTTACTCTTGCTCGCCAACGAAAACCCGCAGACCGCCCGCACCGACGACGGATTTTGCGACGAAATACTCTGCAAGGCGATGAAGGCGCTAGGCGAAGCGCGGGACCTGCGACCGACCGACCCCCGCCCCCGCCTGTATCTCGCCCAGGTATACGATCGAATGGGTAACCGCCGGGCCGCTGAATTGGAGCGAACCGTGGTCCGTGAACGCCTGGTGGTTGGCGAATTGACCACGCTGGAACGCAATCGCATCGTGGGGCCCTGAGCACGGGGGACTGCTCGGCTAATGCTGGGCGAAACGGCTACAGCAAGTGGACCAAGCGCGAGCCACCACGACACCGCTGAAGCCGGTGGCCTAGCGTTTAGGCGGCGTGATGAGCTGGGTTAGGTCTAATCCGGCGGTACCGAGATTGGCGTCAAGCGGTTCGATCCGGCCGCCACGCGATTTGAGGCCTTGCAGAGCCTTGCGTATTTCGTCCCACCACAGTAGTGCCAAAGCATCGGGGTTGGCTTGGGCGACTTCACGGAAGGCGGCCAATTGTGCAGCAAACTCAGCTGCATCCGCCCAAGCTTGCCGCAGTTGCGAATCCCGGTATTCACTGGCTTCCTGATCCAGCTTGTACCGGATCGCATCAGCCTGACGTTCCCGTTGGGCCGCGTCCTGTCGGGCCTGGAACTCGCGGGTGCGAACGGCGGTCTGGGCTTGGGTGACGGCCTCGAACGCCGCGCGCACCTCCTCGGGTGGAGCCAGATACGAAATACTGACCCGCTGCAGCCGCACCCCGAGCCGGAACGCGGGTAACCGCTCGCTCAGGCGGTCCATGACCCAGCTTGGTAGCGCAGCATTGCCCGTGAGCAGCACCTGATCGACCGAGCGACCGGCCACCCATTCCGATACCGTGGCCTCGACGCTGCGGTTCAGAGTTGTCTCGACGAGATTCTGATGGAGGACATAATCGTCGAGTTCTTGATCGCTTTCGCCGATGGCGTAGTCGAGCACCAACTGGACGTTGACGAGGTTCTGATCGCCCGTCAAGAATTGCCCCACGGGGGTACTCGTGCTCTCGGCCCAGGATGCGGGATCGTAGCCGACAGTCAATTGCCGAACGGTCCGGACCGGAACTCGTTCGACCCGGTCGATACCCCAGGGCAACCCGATCCACAGACCTGGCCCCGGGTGAGCAACGATCTGGCCGAATCGCCATACCACAGCACGTTCCTCGGGCCGAACCTGCGTCAAGCCCGTAAGCAGATAGGCCATCAGAGCGATCGGAATGAGGTAGCGAAGGCGGAGCATGGGAAATTACGGGTGCTTTCCGTTTGGCGGACCCATAAGCGGTTTCAAGAGCGGATGCTTGGTACTCAGCAGCAGAACATCCCGAGTTTCGGCGATAGCGTTTTGAAAGGCGCGGAGGTTTTCCAGGAACAGGTAAAAGTCGCGATCCTGGGCGTAAGCCGTGCCACGGATCCGGGCTGCATCGGCATTGGCTTGCCCTTCAATCACCGTCTTGCGGGCCCGTGCGTCGGCTTCGATCATGCGGGCAGCGCGGTCGGCGTCCGTGGTGATGTCAGCAGCTCGCTTGCGGCCTTCGTTCTCGTAGTCGGCGGCTTTTTTGGCTCGCTCACTCCGGATGCGTTCGGCAATACTGCTGCGAACCGCCTCAGGATAACTGAACCGGCGAATGCGCGTGTCGAGCAACTCGATGCCGTATTCCATCAACACCCGCGCCTTCAGTCCCTCGTCGGGGGAGGAGCGGCTGAGTAAGCCGTTCTCACCACGGAGCCGACGGCGGACATTCTCGGCTCGTTCGTCGATCAACTGCGAATCGACCAGGGCGAACGTGGAGCCACCGTGGACAACAGCCGGTAGCCCAGCAACCCCCGCCAGAGCCGTTTGTACGTCGATCACGCCGATGAGATCGTCGAGCGGCAAGGCGCTGATAACCGCAGCCAGTCGACCATTAATCAACGGGCCGAGAATTTTCCGGGCCTGATCCGAAGTGCGAACCGTGCGATAGAAGCGATCGGCCGCCGTGGCATCGGGGATTCGCCACGTCACGGTAGCATCGAGCGCAAGCGTTTTATCCACCGTCTGGGCGACAGGATCGCGGGTCAGCACCTCAATGGCGGGCAAATCGAAGGACTGCACGCGGCGATCCAGGGGCTGAACCGCGTCGATCGGCCAGGGAGCCTTGACGTGCAGCCCGGCATCGGTTGCCCCGTCATGCAACGCAACTGGTTCGCCGAAGCGAGTCACCAGCGCGAACTCGGCCTGGTCCACCGTGTAGAAGGCACTTCGGCCCCATAGCACCAGGATGATGACGGTAATAACGAGGAGGGTGCGAGTCATGATTCATGGTGGGTCATGGTTAATGGCGAGCGGCCAGCGTCAGCCAGCAGCTCTGTTCGCGTATGAACAACCGGCTTAGACCGGTCGGTCACCGGGAATTACTTCACCAACCACTCAACGACCTTGGCATCTGCGAGTTTTTCCTCGGAGCGCGTGAGTTTGTCGGGCGCGCCGGCAGCTTCATAGGCAGCATGGGTGAGCCGAATAGCGGCCGTGTAGTTATGCACGAGCACCACACCGGGAGCGCACAGGGCCAAAAACGCCGGCAAACCGCCGTACTTGACCGCCCCGGGCAGCATCATGGGGTCGGCCGTGTCCTTGATGTTCTCAAAGCGGAACTGGTTCAGATCCGCAGCGGTCTTCGCCACGGCCTGCCCGGCCAGCGCCTTCGCCAGCACCGCC
>Ga0272446_1002216_pt1 | contig 26968 bp, 21 predicted proteins | sample YNPCB0061_FD_194587 | JGI IMG/M metagenome (GOLD analysis project Ga0272446, IMG submission 194587) | Hot spring microbial mat communities from Yellowstone National Park, WY, United States - YNP-CB-006-1 | ecosystem: Environmental > Aquatic > Thermal springs > Hot (42-90C) > Sediment | place...
TGCGCTGGGCATTCAGATTCCCCTGCCACTGGGCGTTGTCGCGCACGAGGGCAGCACAGTGCTGGTGTCGCTCAACGGCCTGCGACTGCTGGCCTATCGCAAGGCGCGCCGAGAGAAGAACCTTAAAGACTTTACGAGCCTGAAGAGCCTGGCGAACTAATCCTTCAGATAGCGGTCGAAGAACTGCACCGAGCGTCGCATGGCCAGCGAAAAGCTGTTGGAGAGATTGTGATTGTCGCGCCGATAGCTGTGGAACTCCACACGCCCTCCAACAGCCTCAATCTGCTCCCGCAACGTCTCGGAGAACTCGAAGGGCACTGTGGCGTCTGCCGTGCCATGGTGTAGTTGCACCGGCCCGGATAGATCGGCCAGATAGCTATTGGCAGAGATGGCGTTCCAAAACACCGGGTTCTCTTCCGGCGCGCCGTAGGTCTCGACAAGCTGCGTGCGCCAGGCGCGCGCGCTGGGCGGCATGACGGTTGCGACAGCAGCGGGCCGGCGCCAGCGCGCCAGCAGATCGGGGTAGGACGCCACCACGCCGGCCCAGATCACGCCAGCCTTGATGTCACGGCTGGTCACCATCGCCCGCAGCGTGATGTACCCGCCCATCGAGTGGCCCCACATGCCGATGCGGTTTGGGTCGGCGCCGGGAAACTGCTTCATCGCCGCCACAGCGTTCAGCACGTCGATGGTGTACGCCGGCGAGCCATACGCGCCTTCCGCCTCGCCCTCGGAGTTGCCATGCCCCCGATAGTCCGGGCGGAACACGATGTAACCGTTGCGCGCCAGGTTGTCCACATGCGCCACATAGCGCTCGGTGGTGCGGTATTGCGCCGGCGGGATGTAGCCGTGGTTGAACACAATCACCGGCCAGCCCGTTGCCGGCTGCTCCCCTCTCGGCACGGTGAGCAACGCATAGATCTTCAGCCCGTCAGACACGTAGGACGCGAGATAGCGATCGTAGTTGGCGCCGCGCGGCAGGGTGGATTCGATCGTGACTTCGCTGGCAGGGTAGTCGCGCCGGCGCAGAAAGTCGATCGTCAGCGGATGCGCAGCCTCGGCTGTGGGCGTCGGCCCAGCTGTCGTCGCCGGCGCGTTTGCCGCCGGCGCGTTTGCCGCCGGCGCGTTTGCCGCCGGCGCGTTTGCCGCCGGCGCATGAATGCCGGCATGTGTCACAGGCGCAGTGAACATGGCCGCGTGGCAGGCAATCACAAGCGCCAGCGCCGGCCCGACTCGTTTTGTTCGCAGGTTTTTCATCATCACCTCAACGGCACTCCGGCCATTCGCCAGCCACTTGCGGCGCAGACAGTTGCAGCGCGTCGTGCTCCAGGGCTGCGCCGTCGGGCCGCACAGCCGTCAGGCGCTGCCCGGTTTGATAGTCGTACACCCCCACAAACACAGTCACAGGCGCAACGGCCGGCGAGCCGATCAACCATCGGCGGTCAACCACATCGAGGCCGGCCGGCATCTGATCAAACGCCAGCAGGCCCGACAACAACGCGCCATCCTGCTGCGCAATCGGATTGCCGCCAGCGTCGTAGACCTGGGCGAACATCGACAGCGTGGCCGTTGACGGGTCTGGCTGCGCGCCAGGCAAGCGCCGCCAGCGCGTTGCCAGAATCCATCCCGTGCGGCACGGTTGGATATGGTGCGCCACAAGTTGCAGGGTCTGTCCGAACGTGGCCCGCGCGCCGCCCTCAACGACAGCCGGCGGTTCCACACCCCCCACCCAGTCTGCGCGCAGTGTGTCGGTGAGATAGCGCACCCACAGCACGCGCGCCGCCGTGGTCAGGGCAGCCGGCAACACGCCGGCATCCATCCGCTCGCCCCATGTCTGATAGACATATGCCAGCTCAGACTGGAACGGTGTGGGGAATTGAGCCAGTCTTACCTCGCGCCGCTGCCCGACATTGGACAACACCAGATCGTCACCGCCGACATAGGGCGCCATGACAATCACACCCTCAGACCCCACTGGAAAGCGGCGCGCTTTGGGCGCCACCCATTCGGGCATGTTCAGGGCCAACATGCGCTGATCCGGCGGCATGGTCAGCGCCGTCTCGACAATGGCCGTGATCGGCGCGTGAACACGCAAATGGAGCGCGAGCTGAGCGCCGGCGTGCGCTGCGCCGGGCGCGCACAATACCGCCACGCCAACAGCCCGAACCGCCGGCATGGAGAGCAGATTCATCACCCGCCCTGCCCCGGCGCGCGCAACCGTATCGGCCAGAGCCAGCGCCAGCGCGGCCCACACCATTGCGACGCCGGCCAGCGGAACATACAAGGCGCGCGGCGCGTTGAGCAAATACCCGGCCGACAATCGCGCCAGGGGCGGCACTGATGCGCCGGCGAACAGCAACAGGCCGGCCAGCAGCAACAGGCGCCACCGGCTGCGCGCCACAACGACCGCAGCGCAAACCGCCACAGTCATGCACGCAGCCAGCACGACAGCCAGGGTGTCGTCTGGCACAATCAGCTTTGCCAACGCAGCAAACGGATAGGCCAGCATCTGCGCCGCATACAACGCGCGTTGCACAAAGTCGGCCACGGTCTGAACGGCCTCCGGCGGAGCGCCCTTGGGTATCAACGGATACACGAGCAGATACGCAATGCCCGGCGCCGCTGCTGCGACGAACGACCAGGCGTTTCGCTCCCACTGGCGCAGTCGCAATGCCCGGCTGATCTCATACACCAGGCAGAAGCCTCCCGCCACCACGCCAATCTCATTCGAGAGAAAGGCCAGCACTGCCAAACCCAGACACATCGCCCAGTGCCGCTTGCGGCCGGATTGCCGCGCCCTTGCGTAGGACAGGGTTGCGCCCAATGTGAACAGACAGGCGAGCAGATGATTCAATCCAGCCGGCAGCGCGACTGCCTGAAAGACAAACGGATTGAGCGCGTAGAGCAGGCCGACTGCCAGTTCCATGCCGGCGTCCGGGTTGCCGGCCAATGCCCGCGCCAGCCGCGATAACAGCGCGGCATTGGCGATGTGGGCTGCCAGACACAGCGTGTGCAATAGCGCCGGCCCTGCCGGCCCAGCCGCGCGCGCCAGCATGTAGCCGAGCAGATACAGCGGCCGGTAGTAACCGAAGTTCTCGGTGCGCATAAAGGCGTCGGCAAACGTGTAGCCTTCCACCAGACGCACCGACCAGGCGTCGTCGAAAGCCAGCGGCAACTGCAAACCCGGCCCGTACACGACCAGCACGACGGCCGCGATCACGCCCACAGAGATGAGCGAAGCGTGGGGCGCCAGGGAGCGCATCAAGCGGCGCTGAGGGCGCGCGGGGGGAGTGTCAGGCAAATGGACATTCACAGCGGCAACAGAAAACGCCGGCCACGGTTCAGTGCGCTTTTTCGGCGTCACTTGCCATGACCGGCGTTTGAAGAAGTGTGTTCGGTTGCGTTGGCGGCGTATGGCCGGTTTCAGCTCCTGGCAGCAGCCTTGTTGAGCAGCTTCACCAGCCGAGACTTGCGACGAGCCGCGTTGTTCGGGTGGATGACACCTTTGCCGGCGGCGCGATCCAGCGCGCTGATCGCCTTGAGAATTTCCTCGCGCGCCGCCGGCAGGTCTTTCTGCGCAATCAGCGCGCGCGTCTTCTTGACATGCGTGCGCGCCCGCGAGCGATGCACGCGATTGAAAATCGCCTTGCGGGCGCTGTTGCGAATGCGTTCCTTTGCGGATTGTGTGTTTGCCACGAATGCCTCTCTATACTTGTCGCTGCGCACCCGCGCCCAGGCGCGGGATGGATGCATGTTAACCAGTTCGTCGCCGGCTGGCCATGCTGTCGATCACAGGGCCGGCCTGGACGCGGGCGGTATTCTACTCCAGACTGGCCCTTTCATCAACCGCCGCGCGCCGCCGCCACGCACAGACACACCCACCCGGCGATGAACGCTGCGCCGCCCAGCGGCGTGATCGCCCCGAGCCAGCGCCAGCCCGTCAGCGCCATCGCGTACAGACTGCCAGAGAACAACACAATGCCGGCCACAAACAGCCAGCCGGCAATCACCGGCAACGCCGATCCTGGCCGCCACGTGACGGCCAGCGCCGCCGCCAGCAATCCGAGGGCATGATACATGTGATAACGGACGCCGGTCTCGAAGTTGGCCAATAGATCAGCCGGCAGCGCCGCGCGCAACCCATGCGCGCCAAACGCCCCCAGCGCCACGGCTACGCCGGCCAATCCGGCTCCAATCGCAAAAAACAGCTTGTCCATGCCGGCCATGATAAACTCATCGCGTGCCTAACTTCGTCATCATCGCGCTCATGGGACTGCCGCTGTCAGGCGTCCTGATTGCTTCGGCGCTGTCGCAGACCTCCCGCACACGCGCGTTTGCCTGGACGCCCCTGCCGATCTCAGCCGCGCTTACCCTGATTGCCGCATGGGGGGCGCACAGTGTTCCTTTCGAGATGACTTTTGGCGACTGGGAGCCGGTGTCGGTCACCGGCGCGCCGCTCATCCTGGCCGGCAGCCTGCCGGCGACAACGATCGTCATTGCAGTTGCCGTTGCGCAACTGGCCGCCAGCCTGCACCCGCGCGAGGCCGAGCTGCGCCCCCAACACACCACTTCGGCATTGTTGTTCAGCGCGCTGGCGTTGGCGGCGCTATCCAACAACCTGCTGACCCTCATCATCGGCGTCGGGCTGGTGGACATTCTCTCAGCGATCGCCGGCATTCAGCGCGGCCGCGATCACCGCCGCGTCGTCGCCGACGCCATGTTTCGCGGCGCGTCCTCGGCCCTCCTGGTCATCGCGCTCGCTCTGTATCTCTCAATGGGCAACAGCCTGTACATCCCGCTCGGCGTGTTGCCCGAGCGCCTGATGCCGTTTATCACGGTCTCGCTCGCGCTGCGCTTTGGGCTGGCGCCGCTGCGCGCAGTGGCCGGCCAGTTTCACGACGCGCACTGGACGAGCGAGGCCGGCGCGATCGCCGGGTTGATCGTGCTCCTCAAGCTGCCGCTGTTGAGCGCGCCGGAGCTGCCTGACTGGTTCTATGGCCTGGCGCTGCTCACAGTGGCATTGGCCGGCCTGATCGGCGCAATCACCCGACGCCGCACCACGCTTCGTTCAGCCATCAGCGCCTGCGCCCTGGGACTGGTCATCTGTTCGGCGGCGCTGCGGGAACCCGGCATGACTGCTGTGGCGGCCCTGAGCTGGCTGGCCGGCTGCCAGTTGGTGGCGCTGTCTCCACGCGACAACTCGGCCATCGGCCAACGAACCGCGCTGCTTGGGCGACTGATCGGGGCGCTGTGCCTGATCGGCTTGCCGTTGACGGCGGGATTCATCGGGCGCGCGGGCATTGCCGCGCTGTGGGCCGATCGCGGGGCGAGCGGAGCGTTGCTCGTTGCCGGCCTGGCACTGGGCCAGGCGCTTTTGACACTCTGCGTTCTGCGCATCACGTTCGCGCCTGTGAGCGCCACAATGTATGGCGCTGCGCTGCCCTCAGCCGGCCCGTTGAACCTGAGCATTGCGCTATCCCTTTTCGCCATCGCCGTCCTGGGGTCGCACGTGCTGGCATTTGGCCTGGCGCCGACACTGGCCGGCGCGCCCGATCTGGCTGACGCGCTTGGCAGGCACAGCATATCTGGCTGGCTTGCCTGGGCGCTACCGATCGCCATCGCAGTCGGCGTCTGGTGGTTCGAGGCGCGCTGGAGCAGCCTGGTTGCGCCGGCCCGGCAACGCATCTACGATGTTGTTAGCCTGAGCTGGCTGCACACGGTGCTGGATGGCGCCATGAACCGGCTCAGTCTGCCCCTCAGCCGTGTGTTCCCCGTCCTCGAAGGCGGCAGCGCCCTGCTTTGGACCGTTGTGATCGTGCTGATGGTGGTGCTCCTGTCCAGGCCGGGTGGACCCTGATCGATTTTGGATTTTGGACTGCGTGTTTCGTATTGCGTATTCGTATTGCGCATTGAGTATGGCGTGATCTAACGACCCTAAGCTGTTTGCCGACTCTATACTCGGCACTCGGCACTCAGCACTCTGTACTCCAGGTTCCCAAGCATGGCAAAGACCACCCCACCCCGCGCCCCTGAGCTAACCTGGTGGCCGATCTACGCGCTGCTGGCCGTCATCGCCGTCGCCGCGCTGCTGCCGGCCTCGATCGTTCACGGGTTCGATCTGGTCGGCTATGCTGTATGCCATCGCATCCCCGATCGCTCATTCTTCATCGCCGGCGCGCAACTGCCCTTGTGCGCGCGAGACACCGGCATGTTCAGCGCCGCCCTGCTCGGCGTATTGAGCTTCATCGTCGTTCAGCCTCTGCGCGTCAATCAGTTCCCGGCCCGGCCCTACGTGTTCGCGCTGGCCGGCTTCTTCCTGGCATGGGCCTTCGACGGGGTGAATTCGTACCTGTTGCTGGCGCGCGGAGAGGTGTTCCTCTACATGCCGCAAAACTGGCTGCGCCTGGTCACCGGCGCCCTGATGGGCGTGACGCTTTCGGCTTTCGTCGTGCCGCTGTTCAACTCCGCTGTGTGGCGCCCCGATCTGAGCGCAGCGCAGCCCAGCGTGGCATCGTGGCGCGATGTGGCCCGGCTGCTGGCAACAGCCGGCGTCGTAATCGCCGTGGTGCTCTGGCAGCCGGCCTTCCTGTACGGCCCGATCGCGGTCATCAGCAGCCTGGGGGTCATCTTCCTGCTGGTCGTGGTCAACGCGCTGCTGGTGGTGTTGCTGATGCGCAAGGAAGCGCGGATCGAACGCTGGTCAGAGCTGACCTTGCCGCTGATTGCCGGCGTGTTCTTCACCTTCACCGAGATCATGCTCATCGTCATCGCCCGCGCCGCATTGACTGAGGCGCTGGGCCTGCCGTTTTAGCCGGCCCCGCGCGAGGAGAGCAGACCCGCCATGATTCGTGTCAGCCGGCGACAGTTCGAGCAAATCGTCCTGGAGGCGATCCAAAACCTGCCGCAGCATCTGCGCGAAGCCATTCACAATGTGGAGATCGAGATTCGACCGGCGCCAACCCGCGAGGATTTCGACTACGCCGCTGAATCCGGCGACGCTGCGCCAGAGGACGAGACATTGTTCGGCCTGTATCGCGGCATCCCTTTAACCGAGCGCGGCTCATCCTACGACCTCGTGTTGCCCGACCTGATCACCATCTTCCAGCGTCCGCACGAAGAAGCCTGCGACACGCTCGATGATCTGAAGGCGGAAGTTGCGATCACCGTGCGGCACGAGATCGCGCATTACTTCGGCATCGACGACGACCGGCTGGAGGAACTGGGCGCATACTGATTGCAGTGCGCTACAATGTCGGCACTGTCAGCCATGACAACCGCGCTCTCACCACACATCCTGAGCCGTTGCCACGCCGTGTTCGCGGAATGCGCCGAGTTCACCAGTGACGCGCTGTTGCGCAGCGTTTTCGTCACCGAGGAGCTGGCCCCTTTCCGGCTCGGACTCCCCTCTGCCGGGGCGCCGGGCGAACGCATCGCGCTGGCGCTGGACTACCTCATCCCCAAAAAGCACCGCTCCGGCCAGCCGGCGCTGCTTGTCTTCATCGCCGCCCTGCGCGACCGATACCAGCCGGGGGACGCCACCCGCGAGGCGCTGGACGCCCTGCACCAGGCGATCAGCGCCGAATTGTCGCCGGGCGCGCCAGCGAACACACCGCAACCGGCCCCAGCCGGCCCCAACACCGCCACCGTGCGCGCCCTGCTCAACGACGCATTCAGCGACGGTGAACTCACCACGCTGTGCTTCGACCATTACCCGGCGGTGTACGATCAGTTCAGCAGCGGCATGAGCAAGGCAGACAAGATTCAGCGGCTCATCGAACACTGCGCGCGCCGGGGCCAGATGGCAGAATTGTTGAGCAAAGTCCGGGAGCTGAATTCCGCGCAATACAACCGGTATGCAGGCCGGCTCTGACACACACTGACGACCCCGCGCGGAACGCCGGCTGCCCTGACAACACAAGGTCATGTCAGAGTCATTATCTGCCGCGCTCACCAACCGTTGTCGCGCCGTATTCGCTCAGTGCAGCGAATTCGGCAGCCACACCCTGCTGCGCTCAGTGTTTGTGACCCGCCAACTCGTGCCATTCCGGCTGGGCCTGCCCGACGCAGCCAACAGCGCCGAGCGCATCGACCTGTGCATCGAATATCTGCTGGGCAGGCGGCTCGCCGGCGGGCAACCCGTTCTGCCGGTGTTCATCGAGGCGCTGCGCGACAAATACCCCCATGGCGACGCCCTTCGCGATGAACTGCACGCCCTGTGCGCCGAAGTCACGGCAGAACTTAACCCCAGGCTGATCGTCCGCAATCCAAAGCTGAACCAGGAGTTGTATCAACTCCTGTTGTGGCTGGATTTCTCTGACCCGCTTCGAGAAGCGCAAAAGGTCATCCGCGCGCGCCCGATCAGCGCCTTTCTGGTGAGCGGCCAACCTGAATGCGCGCAGGAAGTGCTGGCCTACCGGCTGCTGCGCCTGTGCAACAAAGCCGACACAGCCAGGATCATCCGCATCCACGCCGGCCAGCCCGGCGTCGGCGTGAGCCGGCGCGCCCTGTGGCGCGAATTGCTCAAGAACCTGGAGATCACACCCAACGGCGGCGCGCCCTCCCCCGCTCAGATTGCGCAACGCGTCTTCGAATGGTGGCAGGACCAGGATGTCATCTTCATCTTCCACATGGTGGACTACATCGGGTCTGATCTGCTATCCGCCTGGATCACGGATTTCTGGCAGCCCATCGTGACAGCCGCCGGGAAGGAACTGAACGGCGCCGCGCGCGCCACTCGCCTGTTGCTGTTGCTCGTCGATTACCGGGGCGTCGTGCCCGGCTGGTCGATTCCCTGGGCGCAAAGCGGCGATCAACCGGATTACCCATCGTACCCCCTGCCGCTGCCGCCCGCGCGCTGTTTTACCGAGAAAGACATCGGCGACTGGTTGGATTTTGCGCTCAGCGATCTGCCGCTGGACGTCAATATCACGCCGCAGGACCTGCTTGCCGAAACAGACAACGGTTTGCCTGCCCTGGTGTTCGAACGTCTTTGCGAACGCTGCGGGCTGAGTTGGGAAGGAGAACTGAGCAAATGGCTGCAATAACGCGCGAGTTGAAGTACACCGGGTTGCCCGCGCTCCCCCGGCGCGCAGGCAGGGCCAAACAAGCCGCTGCAAAGCCGGCCGCCCCGCCCTACATCCCTTCGGCCAGACTGGTCGATGTCGTCAATCTGGCGCTCTACCTGCAAAAGCGACCGCTGTTGCTGAAGGGCGAGCCGGGCTGCGGCAAAACCCAACTGGCGCGCGCCGTCGCCGCCGAGCTGGGGCTGCCGTTCGAGTTCTGGCCGGTGAAATCGACCTCGCGCGCGCGACGGCTTGTACACGTTCGACGCCGTGGGCCGGCTGCAAGACGCGCAACTGGCCGCGCGCATTCCCAGCCTGCGCCGCAAGGTGGACAATCCCTCCAGCTACGTCAAGCTGGGTCCGCTCGGCCGGGCCTTTAACAATCGCCAGCGCACGGTGGTGTTGATCGATGAAATCGACAAAGCCGACATCGATTTCCCCAACGACCTGCTGCTGGAGCTTGACGAGCAATACTTTATCGTGGAAGAAACCGGCAAACGGATCAGCGCCAGACAGCCGCCCATCGTATTCATCACCAGCAACGACGAGAAAGATCTGCCCAACGCTTTCCTGCGGCGCTGTTTGTTCTACTTCATCGAGTTCCCCCGTCCGTCGCAACTGGTGTCGATCATTGACGCGCACTTCCCCAGCTCAACACCGGAAGTGGTGTTCGAGGCAGTCCGGCGCTTTCAGCATCTGCGCGACCAGATGGCCGGCAAGGCCGGCAAGAAGGTCAGCACCAGCGAGCTGCTCGACTGGTTCAAGGTATTGCGCCGCTACCCTGCCGATCAGGCGCTTGCCATGCTGAACGGTCAACTGCCCTTCCCCGAAGTGCTGCTCAAACTCTGGCCGGTTCACGAATCGTATCTTGCAGCGCAACACACGTGACAGCCTTCGGATTTTGGATTTCGGATTTCGGATTTTGGACTTTCGATTTGCGATTGTGGATTCATCCCACCCATCACACGTCCCGAACCGCATCTGACTACTGACCACTGACTCCTGACTCCTGACTCCTGACTTCTCGCACCATGACCCTGACTGATCTGCCGCTATACCCGGTATTCGACACGCTGCGCGGACAAGGCTTTCCGCTCGGCGTGGATGACTACATGGCGCTGCTGCGCGCGTTGCAAGCCGGCTTTGGCGTTGACGACCGCGCGGCGCTGGCCGATGTGTGCTGCGCGCTGTGGGCCAAATCGGCCGACGAAGCGCGCCACATCCGGCGCATCTTGAACGACTGGCTCGCTCAGGTCGGCGCGCAGGCATCCGCAGCAGCGTCACAGCCGGCCAGCCAACCACTGCCCCCGTCCCCGCCACCCACAACGCCCGGCGCCGAGGAGCCAGCGCAAGCCATCGAGACGCGCGCCGAACGCCTCCGCGCCGCCCAGCCTGTGTTTGACCCGGACGCCGACGCGCTGACCGAAGCGGCGCGCGCCCTGCGCCACCATGCCGGCGCCGACACCCAGGTCGAAGGCGCCGGCTTCCACCTGCGCACCGATTACTTCCCGGTCACGATGCGGCAGATGAAGCAGAGCTGGCGGCATTTGCGCCGGCGCGTGCGCGAAGGGCCGGCCGTCGAACTCGACGTGCCGGCCACCGTCGAGAAAGTCAGTCGCGCCGGCGTGCTCGACACCCCCGTGCTGCGCCCGCGCCGCATCAACCGCGCCGGCCTGGTGATCCTGATCGACCGCGACGGCTCGATGGTCCCGTTTCACGGTCTGACCCGCCAACTGCTCGAAACCGCCCGGCGCGGCGGGCGACTGAGCCAGACCGGAGTCTTCTACTTTCACGACTACCCCGACGAATCACTCTATCTCGACCCGGCCCGCCGGCAGGCCGCCCCCATTGCCGATGTGCTGGCGCGGCTGGATGAGCGCACTGGCGTGTTGATCGTCAGCGATGCCGGGGCCGCGCGCGGGCGCGACGAAGCGCAGCGCGTCGCCCGGACACGCGCCTTCATCAACCAACTGCGAAAGGAAGTGCGCCATTGCGCCTGGCTCAATCCCATGCCGCGCGCCCGTTGGGCCAACACCAGCGCGCAGCGCATCGCCCGGTTCGTGCCCATGTTCGAGATGAGCCGGCCCGGCCTCGACGCGGCCGTCAACGCCTTGCGCGGCCGCTATGCCGACGAGAAGATCAGCGAGTGAGACACCATGGCGACAGACGCGCCGCTGAATCAAGCAGCAGACCGCCGCAAACGCCAGATCGCGCTCGAGCGCGTGACCGGCTTCGTGCAGGAGCACAGCGAACACGCCGAGTCGTATCTGGCGCTGGCCTGTCACGCAGCGCTGCCAGTTGCCCTGACCCCCGACCTTGTCTACCAGATCTGGGCCAAGTTCACCCCCGACGCGCCCTGGACTGCGGTGGCCGATTTGCTCTTGTCGCGGTTGTGCCAGGAGGGCGGATACGAGTTATACGCAATGGACACAGCCGTGCGCGATGTCCTGCTGCAGGAACTGGCGGCTTCGTTCGGAGCAGAGCGCATCACCCGGTTGTCAGAGTTCGTGCGCCAGTATTTTGCCCGCCAGCGCAACACCGACGACCCGGATGAAAGAGCATTTGCCGAATCACAGCACTGGACGGCGCTGGCATACGTAAACGCCGATGCTGCCGCCGGCGCGCTGCTCGACGCCGCGCAGCGCATTCCCGACAGCGGCCAGCCCGACGCCCTGGCCGAGACCCTGCGCCTGTATGCGTTGATCGACTCACTCTCTACGCCGCTGGCGCAGTACCGGACACAACTGCTGAACGCCCTGCCGGCCGCGTTCCGAGCGGCCATCCGGCAATCGAGCGAACCGTCAGAAACAGCGGCTGACGTCACCGTCACACGCCGCTATCTGAGGATTGAAATCGCGCTCAACATCATTCAGCCCTCACTGGCGAGCGGCGCGCAAACAGCGCCGCCCGCCGGCGGAGAGATCGCCGTGCGCGTCATCCAGTCGCCAGCCGGCGCCATGAGCGAAAACGAGGCCGAGCTGGTCTCCATGCTCGACGTTGCACGACGCATCGCGCGCGCGCTGCAACCCCGCACAGCAGAACCCAACGCAAGTGAGACGATTGCCGCCGGCGAGGCGCTGGGCAGGGCATTGTTCCCGGCCCGCGTGCGCACCCTGTTCGACCAATGCCGCGCCATGCTGGGCGAGCGCGACGTGCTGCGCATTCATCTGCGCAGCAGCGACTACGCTTTACTCAGCTTCCCCTGGGAAGTAACGCGCCTGGCTGAGGAGAACTTCCTCCTGCAGGATCACCGCATCTCTTTGGTGCGCCGCGTGGCGGGCAGCATGTTGCCGGCGCTCAGGCCGGGCAGCCGCCGGCCGCTCAGAATGGTCGCCGCGTTGTCCAGCCCAGCCGAGATGCCCTCGCTCGATCTGTCGGCAATTGAGCGCCTCCTGAGCCAAAGCCTGGAGGGCGCGCCCGGCATTGCGCTCGAACTGATCCAGAACGCCACCCCCCACCAACTGGCCGATGCGCTCAGCAAGCCCGCCGAAATCGTTCAGCTTGCCTGCCGTCTGAATGCCACTTACACAAACGATCCCGCAGGGGCGACGCTCGCGCCAGAATCGCCGGCGCTGACACTCAACAATGACGAGGGGTTGATTCAATTCGCAGGCATTGACCAGTTTGACTGGCGCGCAAGCCGGTCGCGTCTGGTCATCCTGAACCAAACGCCAGACAGCGCGCCGGAGGCGGTGGCGCTGGTCGCCATTCGACTGATTGCGTTGGGCGTTCCGGCTGTGCTCGCCGCGCCGGCGGCAATGGCCGATCGCGCAGCGGTTGCCTTTTATCGCGCCGTCTACACCGCGCTGGCCGATGGGTCGCCGATCGAAGACGCGGTCATCGAAGGCCGGCAGGCCATCCACGCCGCCACCGGCCCCGATTCATTTGAATGGGCATTGCCGGCGTTGTACAGCAACGGCGAGCTGGTGATGTTGCCGCCCGCAAGCGCCAGCGCCGAACCACAGCCTGCTTCCGCCCGGCCCGCGCTCATTGTGATCGACTCGGTCGGGACCAGCGGCCTGCGCCTGCGCGCCGAGCCGAACGTCCAGTCTGCCACGCTCAGCTTCCTGCCAGCCGGCGCGGAACTGGAACTGCTCGACCCGGCCAGCATGGCCGATGTGGGACAGGCCGGAAAGTGGCTGAGCGTGCGCGCGCCGGATGGACAGGCCGGCTTCGTGGCGGCGAATTTCGTGCGCAGCGCCCGCGCGACGCCCGGCGACGCCCAACCCAAACCTGCATCCAGCGCGCGCGCGGATGACGTCCACGATGTGCTGGTCGCCCTGTCGCTCTTTCCTGCGCCGGCCACGGAGCAAGCAATATGCCACGTCGCCGGGCTGTTGGATGACCCGCAGCGCGCCGGCGCCGCAATCAACCAGTTGCGCGAGCAACAGCAAATTGCGCCCTTCAACAGCGATCGCGTCGCTTTGACCGGGCCGGCTTACCAGCGCGCCACAAATCAACTCGCTGTCGATTCTGCTCTGGCCCGCGCGTTCCAACAGCGCTTCATCGATTACTACGCGCAACTCGCACAGGCGGCCGTCGCGCCATCGCCGGCTGACGAATCAACCATGGCCCACGAGCGATTCAACCTGCTGGCTGCCCTGGATGCCGCGCAAGACATGCAGGACTGGGCGAACCTGACGCTGATCGCGCAGGCAGTGGCTGCCTATAGCCCCATCATCTTCCCCGATAACGCCACCGATGACGCGGTGCGCCGCTTCGATCAGGCTGTTTACGCAGCGCAACAGACTGGCGATCTCAACCGTGTCGCCAGCTTTCTGGTGGAAAAGGCGGCGCACCTCATGCTGCGCGATAGAACGATGCAGGCGATCCAGCCGTTGCAACAGGCGCTGGAAGTATGCCGTCAGGCCGGCGACCGGCGCGCCGAAGCCGGCGCATTGCGCAATCTCGGTCTGGCCTATCGGCAACTCGGCGATCCCAAGCGCGCCATCGACCTCTATCAACAGGCAGTCGCACTGAGTGAATCGCTCGCAGACGCGGAGGGCGAGATTGCCGGCCTGGCGGGACTGGCCCAGACCCAGGAACAAATCGGCGATCTGGCCGCCGCGCTGGACATCGCCGAGCGCGCGCTCGCGCTACAGCAGAAGACAGGGCAGGCGCCTGCCGATGATCTGGTGGAACTGGCAACCCGTCTGCGCCGCGCACTTCGCAACCGTCTGGCCGGCAAAAGTTGACATTCGCATCTGTAAACCCAGGTGTCGGACTCCTCGAAGGAGTCCGACACCTGATGGAACCGCAATTGTAGAAGCCATACGAGGCGTCCAACCACGTCGGGCAATTTCAGGGTATTCTGTGCATTGTGTCGCCATTCACCGGAGGGCTTAACATGAAATTCATCTGCAGGCTTGTTGTTCTGCTCGCCATTGCGCTCGCCTTCGCCCCAGCGGTTGGGGCTGACCGGCGCGCCGCTGCACAAACCACCGTCACGCCGATCACTGCCGACCCGGTCACCGTGCTGGCCACACGCGGCGCGATCGAAACCCGCACGCTGTTGCTGCGGGCAAGCGAACCCGTCACCGGCGTGCAGATCGTGACACTCGACCTGGCCAACACCGACGGCTCGACTGTGCTGCCGGCCGGCGCCATCCAGGTCTCCCTGCCATCCGACGAGATCGGCAGCAGCGGTCTGCTGGCAGTGCCGCTCCGGTTCGATCTGAGCAGCGCGCCCAGCGGCGAGTTCAAAGGCGCGCTCATCGTCAGCGCGCCCGGCAACATCGTCAGCGTGCCGGTGTCCGTCACGGTGAAAGATCCACCGCTGCTGCCGTTTGTGGTGTTGCTGGCCGGCGTGGCGCTGGGCTGGGGCGTGTCGTGGTATCGCTCGCGGGGCCGGCCACGCGACAATGCGCTGGTGAAGATCGGGCGCTTCCGCGCCCGCGCGCAGACCGAAAGCGACCTCGGCGAGCCATTCCGCAAGCGCGTGGACAGCCTGCTGATTGACACAGAGGCGTTGTTGCGCGCCGAAAAGTGGGACGAAGCCGGCAAGCTGATCGACGACGCTGACGCCCTGCTGGACAAATGGCGCAAGGGCCGCGACGACTGGCAAACCCAACTCGCTTACCACGCGCAACTGGCGAGCAAAGTCGGCGATGTCTCAGACCCGGCCAGCGCCTACATCCGCGCGATCAAGGCCGCGCTCGATCAAGCCGCGCAGGAAGCGCCGGACCTGAACGGGCCAGATGACTTGCGCCGCAAGCTGGAACCGCTGGCGCAGCAGATCAACGATTACCTGACGCTGGCCGGCCTGCTTAAGCGCATTGACGAACTGCTGGCGCCCTTGCTCAACACCGCCGGCGGGCCGGCAGCGCAACAAAAGGTGGACGCGCTGAACGACCGCTTCCGCAGGCTTACGCCGGACGACAGAACAAGCTACGACGCCGTGCGCGCCGAAGCTGAGGCTATCATTGACGATCTGACCCAGCGCCAGCCGGCGCGAGGCCGGGACAGCGGCGCGATTTCCAAAGAAGTCCTCTCCGGCAGCGCATTCGGTCTGGTGGGCGCGCCACCCGCCACGCGGGCGTTGACGCCAGAGCAGGCCGCCGATCGCGCGCAATGGCGCCTGCGACTCTTCACCCTCGGCAGCATGGCCATCGCGCTGGTGCTGGTGGCCGGCGCCGGCTTCATCGAGTTGTACGCCAACAAGCTGGCGTTCGGCGCGAACGTGTGGGGCGACTACTTCACGTTGCTGGCCTGGGGCTTCGGCGCCGAGGCCACCCGCTCGGCTGTGACCGAGCTGGTGCGCAGTTGGAACCTGCCGGGAGCAAGCGCGTAAATGTGCGCATGAGCGGGCGCATAAGCGGGCGCACCCGCGAGCACCCCCGATGACCGAAGCGGATTTCGAGCAACTGGTCGCCGAAGCCTGGGACACCCTGCCGTCTGACTTTCGCGCATTCGCCAACAACGTGGAAGTGGTGGTCGAGCCGTGGGCAGACGCGCATGTGATGCAACTGGCCGGCGCGCAGCACCCGGCCCAGTTGCTGGGCTTCTATCATGGCGTGCCGCTCACGCGCCGCACGCGCGGATACCAGCTTGTGCCGCCGGACAAGATCAGCCTGTACCAGAACGCCATCCTGATGCGCTGCCGCACACCGGACGAGGCGCGGGCGATGGTGCGGCGCGTTCTGTTGCACGAGATCGCGCATCATTTCGGCATCAGCGACGCCCGCTTGCGCGAACTGGGGGCGTATTAGCCGGCAGCCATTATGTGCTCAGCCGGCTACCTGCCGATCAAAATCAGCAGGCCGGCGGCAATCGCCAGCACCGCCATAATCAGCGGAAGGCCGGCGAAGCTCAGTCCAACGATCGAGATCACGCCATTCGCAATCAACCAGATTGCCAGCAGGATCAGGCCGGTGTTCTTCTTGATTTTCATGTTCATCACCTGCGAATAAAACGCTTTGGCATAGACGCCGCTCAGCCATCGGCCCCTCTCAAGGGCGCCTGGCCCCTGAGCGCGCGGTCATGAAACGACACACGTTAGTCGGTTGCCGCACGTATACTTGCACGCATGGACACCACCATCCGCGAACTCAACCAGCACGCCGGCCAAACCGTCACCCTCAAAGGCTGGCTCTATAACCGCACCGACAAAGGCAAGCTTGTGTTTATGCAGGTGCGCGACGGCACGGGCATCTGCCAGGCCGTTGTGTTCAAGCGCGACGTGGATGAAGCCACGTTCGACACCGCGCTGCGCCTGCCGCAGGAATCGTCACTGATCGTCACCGGCGAGGTGCGGGCCGACCCGCGCGCGCCGGGGGTGCCGGGCGGCTTTGAGATCGGCGTCCGCTCCCTGAAAGTCATTCAGCGCGCGGAGGACTACCCCATCACTCCGAAAGAGCACGGCGTCGAATTCCTGATGGACAACCGCCATCTGTGGATTCGCTCGGCAAAGCAATGGGCGCTGTTGCGCGTGCGCGCCACCGTGATGCGGGCCATCCGGGGCTGGCTCGACAGCCATGGCTACGTCGAGATGAGCACGCCCATTCTGACCCCATCCGCCGCCGAGGGCACCACCAACCTGTTCGAGGTCGGCTACTTCGACGACAAGGCATATCTGGCGCAGACCGGCCAGCTTTACAACGAGGCCAACATCTTTGCCTTCGGCAAGGTGTATTGCTTCGGGCCGACCTTCCGCGCCGAGAAGAGCAAGACCCGCCGGCACCTCACCGAGTTCTGGATGGTCGAGCCGGAGATCGCCTTCTGCGACCTCGACCAGTTGCTGGAGATCGAAGAGCAGATGGTCAGCCACATTGTGCAGACGGTGCTGGCCGAGAACCAGAACGAGCTCAAGGTATTGGGGCGCGACCCGGTCAAACTGGCGCACATCGCGCCGCCCTTCCCGCGCATCACCTACGATGACGCCGTCGCCAAAATCAAGGCGTTGCAGGCGCAGACCGAGGACCCGGAGCAGAAGCAACTGCTCGACATCACGTGGGGCATGGATTTTGGCGCGCCGCACGAGACAGCCTTGACGCAGTTGTACGACAAGCCCCTGTTCGTCACCGGCTTCCCCTCCGCCGTGAAAGCGTTCTACATGGAGCCTTACCCGGGCCGGCCCGAAGTGTGCAAGAGCGCCGACCTGCTGGCGCCCGAAGGCTACGGCGAGATCATCGGCGGCAGCGAGCGCATTAGCGACCCGGACCTGCTGCTCAAACGCATCCACGATCAGGGTCTGCCGGAAGAAGCCTACAAGTGGTACATCGAGTTGCGCAAGTTCGGCAGCGCGCCGCACAGCGGATTTGGCCTCGGCGTCGAGCGCACAGTAACGTGGATTTGCGGCACCGAGCACATCCGCGAGGCCATTCCGTTTCCGCGCACGATTTACCGGCTGTACCCGTAGGAGTAGTCAGTCGTCAGTAGCCAGTAGTCAGATGAGAGAGAACAGACACAAGAGACAGATAGCGAGTCAAGAGTGATAAGGCCGGCGGCATGCCGCCGGCCATCAGCCCGGGGCCGTGTTGCCATTGCGATAGATAGTCTGGAGCGCCTCGACGAAATAATCCACCTGCTCGCGCGTGTTGTAGGCCTGGATCGACAGGCGCGTGAGCGGGCGATCCTGCACCGGAAAGATCGGAACCTCGATGCGATATTCATCCAGCAGGCGCTGATAGACGTTGCTGACAAGAGTGCCGGCTTCGCGCTTCGGCAGGGGAATCACAACCATCTGCGCATACCACACGGGCGTCTCAGGCTGAAGCGGTTCGAGGTCGAACTGCTCGAGGATGCGGGCTTTGGCGTAGCCGGCCAGCGCGTGGCATTCGGCGCGCACGCGGTCCCAGTCGTGCTCCTGCTGAAAGCGGATGGCATCAGGCACAGCCAGAAACGCCGCACAGTCGCGCGTGCCCTGAAACTGATGCGACTCCGCGAAGTGGGTGGGATCATCGGCGGTCTTGCGCCAGCCGTGGCTGACGATCAGCGGCTCCAGGTCTTGCTGCCGATCAGGGCGCACATACAGGAAGCCGGAACCTTTGGGCGCGCATAGCCACTTGTGGCAGTTGCCGGTGTAGTAGTCGGCGCCCAGCGCGTCGAGGTCGAGGGGGATCTGGCCGGGCGCGTGCGCGCCGTCGATCACGGTAAGGATGCCGGCTTCTCTCGCGCGCCGGCACACTTCCTCGACCGGCAGAATCAGCGCCGTCGGCGAGGTGATGTGGCTGAGCGAGATCACTTTTGTGCGCGACGTCACGCCCTGCCACAACGCCTCCACGAAATCTTCGCGGGTGGTTGCTGGAAACGGCACATGCTGATTGATGTAGCGGAACCCCCTCTTGCCCGCCATGAAGTTCCAGGCATTGTTGACCGCGCCATACTCCTGGTCGGTGGTCAGCACTTCGTCGCCCGGCCCCAGATCGAGGCTGCGAATGACGATGTTCATACCCAGGGTTGCATTGGTGACGAACACCACGTTGTCCGCGCTGGTGTGAAGAAAAGTGGCCAGCGCAGCGCGCGCTTCGTCCAGGGCCGGCCTCAGCCGGCGCTGAATGAAATGCACGGGCTGGCGCTCCAGTTCGCGCTGCCAGCGTTGATAGCTTTCAAACACCGGTCGCGGCGTCGCGCCGAACGAGCCGTGGTTGAAGAAGACGACATCGGGATCGAGTAGAAACAGGTCAGCAAGCGAGGCCATGGTAGTTGAGGGTTGACGGTTGACGGTTGACGGTTTTTACAGAGATTCCTGGCGGATGGCATCGATGAGCCGGTCGATATCAGCCTGATCCAGATACGCCTGCACCGAGACGCGGATGCGCCTGTCGCCATTCCAGCCGCTCATGGCCGTTTCGATGCGGTGACGCTCGTACAGGCGGGAAGACAACTGGCCAATATCCACATCCGGCAGGGGAGCAGTGCACATCTGCGAGAACCAGGTGGTGTCGTCGATGGGATGCAAGGGGGGCCGGCCGGTCATCTCGCACAGCCGGCGCTGCGCGTCTGCCGCCAGCGCATGGCAGTCGGCGCGCACCTGATCCCAGTTGTGCTCGCGCATAAAGCGCAACGCCTCGGGCACGGCCAGAAAGCCGCACACATCGCGCGTGCCCAGTCCTTCCACATACTCCAGGAAGTGCTTCGCATCGGGCGGCTCGTCGCGCCACGGCCAGCCGATGATGAGCGGGTCGATCAGATGCTGCACTTCGGGCCGCGCGTAGAGAATGGCCGTGCCCTTCGGACAACAGGCCCACTTGTGCAGATTGCCCACATAGAAATCCGCGCCGATCTCATCCAGTTTGAGCGGAATCTGGCCGGGGGCGTGCGCGCCATCGATCACGGTCAGGATGCCTTCGCGCCGGGCGCGGGCGCACACCAGCTCCACCGGCCAGATCAAAGCGGTCGGGGACGTGATGTGGCTGATGAAAATCACCTTCGTGCGCGGCGTGACACCTTCCCACAGATTGTCCACGAACGCTTCGCGCGTGGTCATCGGCGCGCGAATCGGATGGTTGATGTAAGTGAATCCGCGCTGCTTCGCCATGTAACGCCAGGCGTTGTTGAGCGCGCCGTATTCGTGATCGGTGGACAGCACTTCGTCGCCAGGGCCGAGTTGCAGACTGCGGATGGGATAGTTCAGGCCGGTTGTGGTGTTGATCACAAAGGACAGACAGGCCGGCGTCGCGCCGAGGAACTCGGCGACCTGGGCGCGGATTTCGGCCATGCGCGGGCTGATCGCGCCAAAGAACTTGCCGGGGTGAAACTCCATCTCCTGCTCGAAACGGAGCAGCGCGTCGAGCACGGGACGCGGCACAGTGCCGACAGAGCCATTGTTGAACAGCGTAAACGTCGGGTCGATCAGATAGAAATCGCGCAGAGATGACATGACATCGCCTGAGTTGGAAACAGCATGGTGCAAGGCAAACGGCGCGTATTCTACTCCTGCGCGCGGCGCGAGAGTTAGATCGCATGGAGCGTTTGATTTGGCGCGTCGGGTCGGCCCACAATCGGGCCGCAGCCGAAACTCAGCGCAGCGCAAATTCGACCAGCCTCACCGCCACGCTTAACGAGCGGCGATCTGAAGATTGACCGCTGTCTGATGGCGCGGCCCGGCGAGCGGGGCGCAGGGTGATGATGGAGGGGCGGTCCGGCCTGGCGCAGGCGGCCGGCACGCTGAAATACGCCTCGCCCCATGTCTGCGCCACGGCCGCCTGACCAAGCGGCTCGCCTTCACACAATACTGTCAGGCTCTGCTCCGGCGGATACGACATCACACTGAGTCTGAGACGCAGATCGGCCGGCGGCAGCAACACGCGCAGCGAGGCTTCTGCATCAGCGCCCATCCAGCGCGCCAACACGCCGCCAATCTCTTCGCGCCGATGCCACCCGGCCAGCACAAACCGCCCATCCTGAGCTGCGCCGATGTGAATCAGGCCATCGGGCGGCAAGGCGAAGTCGCGCACAGACAGGCTGCTCAGCCGGCCATACACATTCGCCGTGACAGAGGCGTGTTTGGCGTGGACTTGCGGATCGCGTTGAAAGCGAAGCGTTTCGATCTCCACAAATGCTTCACCCGGCGTCAACGCTTCAGGGTCGGCAATGATGATATAGGCAGCGGAAGCGCCGGCCATGTCGCGCGCCAATACATCCGGGTCGTAAGCGTCGGCAAAACGCACGTCCCACTCCGGCAGAAGATAGGCCAGCGCGTTGTACGATTGGCGCGCAACAATCAGCGTGTTATCCGGCTGGAAGCGCAAAGCGATCGCGGCTGCCAGTTGATCGGGAGGGGCCGGGACAGTGTGCAAAGTGTCAGCCAGGGGCAGCGCCTGCGCCCCGACGACAGCCGCGAATAGCAGCGCCACCCCCAAGGACACCGTTTTGCTGCGCGCCGGCCATAGCCTGCGGGCTGCAACATCTACCCCGTTGGCAACCAGCACTGCCGCCGGAATCAGCATGGCCAGGGCATAGCGCGTTAGCTCCGGGTTGAGAAACACCCCATGCAGCGCCGCCTGAGGAATCCACCAGCTCCAGCACAAGACAACGCTTGCGCGCCTGGCGTCACCGGCAGGTCCGGGCCGGCGCTCCAGACTGCCGGCCAGCGCCAGTATCAGCGCGCCGGCGCCAAGTGCCGCGCGCGCGTAATCAGGCAACGCGCCGAACAGCGCCCGGCTGCCCCAGTCCCAGATGACCTGCCAACGCGCGGCAACCGTTTCAGGCGTGACAGCCGCAGCGAACAGGGACTCCTGGCCGGCCACAAACGCCGTCGCGCCACGGAAATAACCGAGTATGGCGTCGAGGTTCCAGTTGAACGCGGCCAACGTCGGCGTCAGCCATGTCAGTGCCCCCGCTGCAACAGCGCCCAGCGCAGTCAACCAGCGGCGCACGCTCAGACCCAGCCAGAGCCAGGCGAGCGCGCAGGCAACACCCAGACCAATGACCGCCTGTGGCCTGAAGCCGGCAGAGATGCCAAGTAGAAGCCCCGGCAACCAGGCCGGCAACCGACGCGTGACGGCCAGCGCAATGCCGGCAAAGCAGACGGCCTGCGCCAGCAACGCCGGCGCGTCTGACAGCGCCTTGTCTGCATTGAGCCAGAGCAGCGGCGTTGGCGCCATCAGCAGCGCAACCGTCAAGCCCGCCCGCGCGGAGAACAACGCGCTGACCGCCAGAAAGGCCGCGCCGCAGGCCAGCGCCGCGCTTACGACGCTCAGCGAGACCAGGGCCAGCCGCGCGTCGCCGGCAATCGCCAGCGCAATCTGCCCCAGCCACACGTACAACACGTAGCCGGGCGGATGCGGCTGAAAGCGCGCGGGCGCAAATTCTGTCAACGCGCGGGCAAAGTTGTATGAGTCAAAGTCGTCCAGCGAGGCGCTGCGAAATTCCCAATAGATCAAGCCGGCGCACAGGCTGATCCAGCCGGCAGCCAACAGCCTGCGGGCGATGACATACGACAGATGCATGGTGATGGTCAGTCAAGAGGATATCACGCGCGGGCAGAGTCAGGGTGCCGATTCAGGCTATACTCGCCCCAGGCTATTTAAGCATCTTAAACCCGGTCTCTGTCAGTGATTCGCGCAAGATGAAAACCATGCTGCAGTCGGGCATTCTCCGCGCCCTCATCGTCCTCGTCCTTTGCGCCGGCATGATGCCCAAAACTGCCTTTGCTCAACCGCCCACGCCGAACACGCCCCCGCCTACCCCCGAGCCGACTTCTATCCCGCCACCCCCGCCGCCCATGCCGCTGATTAAACTGCCCGAAGGGACGATCAACATCGCGCTGCTGGGCGTGGACAAGCGCCCCACGCGCAGCTTCGCCAACACCGACGTGATCATCATCGCCAGCGTCAACCCCGACACGCCGTCGGTGGTCATGCTGTCCATCCCGCGCGACACGCCGGCCTACATGCCCGGCTTCGGCACATCCAAAATCAACACTGCCTTTGCGCGCGGCGGCGCCGATCTGTTCAGGCAAACCATCCTCTATAACTTCGGCATCCCGATCGACTACTTCGCAATGGTCAACTTTGAGGCGGTCGTGCGCGCGGTGGACACGCTGGGCGGCGTTGACATCGTGGCAACCTGCCCGATCCACCACGTCTTCCCGCGCGACCCGTACTACATGGGCGGCGCGTATGTGGCGCAGGATTACGTGGACACGTTCACCGGCGAAGTGTGGAAGCGTGGCGCGAAGGCGCCGACACTGGAGATCAACATCCCCAAAGCCGGCGTGTACACCCTGAACGGCCTGCAAGCGTTGGCCTATGTGCGCGCCCGCTATGGCATCCCCGGCGGCGACGTAGACCGCGGCCGGCGCGAGCAACGCCTGGTGCGCGCCCTGTTCGCCAAAGCCAAACAGATCAACATCCTGCCCAAAATCCCCGCCCTGCTCGATCAATATCAGAAGCACATCCAGACCGACATGTCGCTGGAGACGATCCTGTACTTTGCGTCCATCGCCAATCGCTTCAACACCGCCATCATCCGCAGCCGCTTCCTCGACTGGGGCGGCGCCAATGGCGCGGTCGGCGCCGATGGTCTGGTGGCCCTGCCCAGCCCGGTCGATCGCGCGCGCTACCTGCAACAGGTGTTGTCAATCGCGCTCAACCAGCGCCCCAACGACGGCATTCCGATCGAAGTCTGGAATGGCACCAACGATCCCGGCTTTGGCGCAGCAGCGGCAGATCGACTCGCCGAACTGGGCTTTCGCATCGTGGACCTGCGCGCGGCCGACCGGCTCTACGATAAAACGATCATCTACGATCGCGCCACCTCCAGCAAGGGCAGCGCCATGCCGCTTTTACTGCGCACATTCAACCTGAAACAAAGCAACGTGGTGTCCGATCCCAACCCCGATGGCCCGCGCTATCGCATCATCATCGGCCCCGATTTCAACACCTGCTACTACGCGCCCTCGGCCACAGCAGCCGGCAATCGCAAGATCGGACCGGAAAGTCCCGAAGCAGCCGACCTGCCGGCGGAGCCGGCCATCGTCGTCGAAACGCCAATCACGCCCACAGAAACCATCGCGCCAGTCGCGGCCCTGCCAACCGAAATCGTGACCCTGGCCGGCAACGTGGTCAATGTGCGCAGCGGCCCAAGTCGGCAGTACCGCGTGCTGGGCCGACTGGCCGGCGGCGACACCGCGCCTGTTTTGGGCAAGAGCCTCGACGGTCAATGGTGGCATATCCGGTTCAGAGGCAAGCTGGGATGGGTTCACGGTGACTACGTTGCGCCGGTTGGCCCGCTAGAAGCGGCCGGCGGCGCTGGCGCCCCGACAGACACCACACCACCGGCAGAGGCTGCTGCAGCGGGCCTGCCCGCGCCGACCATCGTGATTCCCGCCGGCGACATGGTCAATGTCCGCAGCGGACCCGGAGTCAAGTACGCCCTGTCAGGCCGGCTGGTCGGCGGACAGCGCGCGGAGATCACTGGCAAGAACGCCGATCAAACCTGGTGGCAGATTCGGTATGGCAGCGCCGCCGCCTGGATCTCAGCGCGCTTCGTGCGCGCCGAAGGCGACCTGTCAGCCGTTCCAATCCGCGAGCCGTAATCCTCAACGCTCAGAAACGCGAGAGGCCGGTCCAGGACCGGCCTCTCTGCAAGCTGCCTTCGGGAGTTGAACCCGAAACCTATCACTTACGAAGCGATTGCTCTGCCGATTGAGCTAAGGCAGCGCGATGACAACGCCGGTATCATACCCAAAGCGCATGAGAACGTCAACCGAGCGAGCCAGGAGGCGCCAGGCCACCGCGCGCCGCAAGTCCCCGCCAGCCGACAACGCGCCGGCGACCGCGCGCCTGCAATCGGCCTTGCTGAAGTGGTTTGCCGCGCACCGGCGCGACCTGCCCTGGCGCGCCGAACCGCGCGATCCCTACCACGTGTGGCTGTCCGAGATCATGCTGCAACAGACGCAAGTCGCCACCGTCATCCCCTATTTCCAGCGCTGGCTGCAACGATTCCCAACCTTAAAAGACCTGGCCGAGGCGCCGATTGATGACGCGCTGAAATTGTGGGAGGGGCTGGGCTACTATGCCCGCGCGCGCAACTTCCATCGCGCCGCGCAGGTTGTCATGCGCAATTATGGCGGCAAGATTCCAGACACCGTTGAGGAATTGCTCAAATTGCCCGGCGTAGGCCGCTACACCGCTGGCGCGATCGCCAGTCTCGCCTTTGGGCGCGACGCGCCAGTGTTGGACGGCAACGTCAGGCGCGTGCTGTCGCGCGTGTATGGCATCGCAGATGCGCACTCGCCGGACGCAGTGGAAAAGTTGTGGCAGCTCAGCGAATCCCTGTTGCCTGCGGGTCGCGCCGGCCCCTTCAACGAAGCGCTGATGGAACTGGGCGCGACACTGTGCGCCCCGCGCGCGCCCCAATGCTCACGCTGCCCGATCCGCAGCGAGTGCCACGCCTTCGCCGCCGGCCGACCGGAAGCCTACCCGGCCCGCACCGCTCGCCCTCCGTTGCCGCACAAGGTCGCCGTCGCCGCTGTCATCGAGGATGTGGACGGGCGCGTGCTGATGGCGCAACGCGCGCATCACGGGCTGCTTGGCGGGCTGTGGGAATTTCCGGGCGGCGACCTGCAGGCGGAAGACAACGAAGACGACCACAAGCGCGCGCGCCGGCTGGCCCAACTCGTCCGAGAGCGCACGGGCGTCTCGATCCGCGTCGCGCCGGGCGATTTTATCGGCGTTGTGCGACACACCTTCACCCATTTCCAGCTGACGCGGTGGGTGGCGCGCGTTCGGCTGGCCGGCGCCGACACAGCGCCACAGCACGGCGCCGGCTACATCGCCGCGCGCTGGATCGCCCCTGAAGCGATGTCAGAACTGGCGCTCACGCGCAGCGACCAGAAAATCCGCCAACTGGCGTTTGGGCAACTCGCAGGCGCACCACGTTTGCTCTGAACCAACCCGCGCGCTCACTCTTGTCGCACCGCCGAGGCAATCTCGATGCGCCGCATGCGCAGCATGGGATAGATGGCCGCCAGCAGGGCGGAAGCCAGCGCCACCAGCATCGCCTGCGCAAAGGTGATCCATTCGAGTTCGAGCCGGATGGTCCAGCCAAACGAGCGCAGGTTGATGATGTAGACCAGAATCAGCGCCAGCACGAAGCCGGTGGGAAAAGAAAGGAGACCGGCTGTGCCGCCCATCAGCCCTGTTTCCAGCAGGGTCATGCGCCACATCTGGCGCAGGGTCATGCCGTTGGCGCGCAAGACACCCAGTTCGCGCGTGCGCTCGATCTGCAACGCCATGAGCGCGCTGAGCACGCCGATGAACGCCACCAGCGTGGCCAGCAGGTTGAGCGCGCCGGTGATGGCGAATGTGCGGTCGAACACTGCCAGCGCATTGGCGCGCAATTCGCGGTTGGCCGAAATCACCAGTTCGCGCCCGGCGAATCGCGCGCGCAGCTCGCGCACAACTTCGGCGCTTCGCGCCTGCGCCGCCGGCTCCAGGTGCAGCGCCAGCGAGGAAATGCCGCCATCGCGCCAGTAGCGGTCATACAGATCGCGGCGCATCAGCACGACCCCTTGATCGGATCCATAGTCGTAGTACACGCCCACCACCCGGAAGGCGCGCGGCCCCTCGTCGGTGCGCAGTGTGATAACGCTGTTGGGGCCTTCACGTGTGATGCCATGCCGGTTCGCAAACGGCTCCGACACCTGCACTTCATCCCTGCCTTGCATCTCCACCCAGAGGCGAGAGGGGTCGCGGGCTGCCCATACGAAAATAGCGGCCTGACGCTCGATGGAGGAGTCGATCGCCAGCAACGACGCCGGGCGCCATGCTTCCTCGCTGCCGGCGGCGACATCCGCTGCCCCCACCACGAACTCGGCCGGCGCGCGGCGCAAAGTGACTACCTCGGCTACACCGGGCGCTGCGCCGAACTCAGCCGCCAGGCCGGGGTCGATGTTGCTGCTCCCGTTGAACGCGCCGCTGCCGGTCGAAGGCGGCGAGACGTACACATCGGCAATCAGC
>Ga0272446_1002217_pt1 | contig 26935 bp, 31 predicted proteins | sample YNPCB0061_FD_194587 | JGI IMG/M metagenome (GOLD analysis project Ga0272446, IMG submission 194587) | Hot spring microbial mat communities from Yellowstone National Park, WY, United States - YNP-CB-006-1 | ecosystem: Environmental > Aquatic > Thermal springs > Hot (42-90C) > Sediment | place...
GTGCAGCCGTGAGCGCGCGCGGGCGATCGAGCGGGCGCTCGACGGTGGCGGGCCTGATCATCGCGCTCGGCATCGTCGTCGGAGGGCAGCTCCTCGAGGGCGGTCGCCCGGCGGCGATCCTGCAACCGGCGGCGGCGCTCATCGTCGTCGGCGGGACCCTCGCGGCGCTGCTGGTGCAGTTCCCGTTGGCGTCGCTGCGCATGGCCGCCGCCGCGCTCGCGGAGCTCTTCCGCGGGAGCGCTCCGGGCGAGGCGAGCGCGGCGCTCCTGGCGACGCGCCTCGTGGCGCTGGCGCGGCGCGCCCGTCGCGATGGGCGGCTGTCGCTCGATCGCGAGCTGGCGATGGTCGACGATCCGCTGCTGGCCGCGGGGCTGCGCGCCGTCGTCGACAACCTGCCCGCCGAGCGGCTGCGCGCGCGTCTCGAGGCCGCCGCCATCGCCGAGGAGGAGCGCGCCCTCACCCCGGCTCGCATCCTCGAGGCCGCCGGCGGCTATGCGCCGAGCCTCGGCGTCCTCGGCGCGGTGCTGGGGCTGATCCGCGTGATGGACCACCTCGACGACCCGAGCCGCCTCGGGGGCGGCATCGCGGTGGCCTTCGTGGCGACGGTGTACGGGGTGGCGTTCGCCAACCTCATCCTCCTCCCGCTCGCGGGGACGTTGCGCCAGCGGGTCGCCGCCCGACGGCTGGAGGCCGACGTGATCATCGAAGGCTGCGTGGCCATTTCCGCCGAAGAGGCGCCGCGCGCGCTCGAGGAGCGGCTGGCCGGGCTGGTCCCCGAGGGGTTGGCGGCGTGACCGCGCGGCGCCGTGGGCGCGGTGGGCCCGACGGGCGAGACGGTCGCGAGGGCGCGCACGCCGGCACCGGCCACGAGCGCTGGCTGATGTCGTACGCGGATCTGGTCACGCTCCTGCTCGCGCTGTTCACGGCGCTCTACGCCATCAGCCGCGTCGATCGGAGCAAGGCGGCGGTGGCGAGCCGGTCGGTGGCGGACGCCCTGCGCCGCTCGCACGAGGGCGCGCGGCCCGCGTCGCCCTCGCCGCCGTCGACGAACACGCCCGCGGCGATCGTGGCGACGGCGGAGGGGGGCGGGGCGAGCGTGGTCGCGCTCGACTTCGACGCCGCGGTCCAGCGCGCCGTCGAGGGGACGTCGCTGCGCGGGCGGGTCAGCGTGCGCGCGCACGGCGACGGCGTCGCCATCAGCGTCGACGACGCGGCGCTCTTCGCCTCCGGCAGCGCCGAGCTCGGGGGCGACGCCGAGGCGGGGCTGGCGGCGCTCGGGCGCGCGCTGGCGGAGCGCCCCTTCGAGCGAATCGTCGTCGAGGGACACACCGATGCGCAGCCGGTCAAGGGCGGCCGGTATCGGTCGAACCTTCAGCTGTCGACGGCGCGCGCCGAGCGGGTCGTCGACTTGCTCGCGCGTGCGGCCGGCATCCCGTCGGAGCGGTTGGTGGCGAGCGGGTACGGCGAGCACCAGCCGGTCGCGTCGAACGAGACGCCCGAGGGGCGGGCGAAGAACCGGCGCGTGGACCTGGTGGTCCGCGTCCCACAGAAGAGGAGCAGCCATGAGTGAAGCTGAGAAGCCCGCGGCGCCCGCGGCCAACAAGGGGTCGTCCTCGAAGCTCGGGCTCGTCGCGGCGTTGACCGGGATCCTCAACATCGGCGGCACGGCCGCCGTCGCGGCGAAGGTGTATCGCGCGCCGAAGCATGTCGAGGCGCCCGCGCCGGGCGATGGCCACGGCGGGGGGCACGACAAGCCGCACGCGCCTCCTCCCGTCGTCGCGCTGGAGCCCTTCGTCGTCAACCTGAACGAAGAGGGGTCGACCCGTTATCTCAAGACGACCTTCGAGCTGGAACTGGAGAGCGACAAGGTGCAGGGAATGCTCAACGAGAAGAAGCGCGCGGTGCGCGACGAGATGCTGCGCTATCTCTCGTCGCTGTCGGTCGCCGACACGCTGGGCGAGGCCAACAAGAGCAAGATCCAGGAGCAGATGGTGGCGCGGGCGGCGAAGGTGCTCGGCAAGGACGCCGTCACCCACGTCTTCTTCACGGAGTTCGTCGTTCAGTAGGCGGCGCTGACGCCGCCAGCGCGCGCCGGAGGGCAGCGTCCCACCGCCGCTCCCGCGCCTGCAGCTCCTCCACGTCCCCCGACAGATCGCTCGGACCGTCGAAGTGGCGCACCAGCACGCGCGCGCGCGCGCGGATCATCTCCTCGGCGCGCTCGACGAGCTCGGCCGGCTCCGATGGGGGCTGGGGCGGCGTGCAGGCGAGGAGATCGTCGACGAGCGACATCGCTCACTTCCCCTTCGCGGGCGGCGCGCTCGCCTGCTGCTCGATCGCGGCAGAGAAGGCGCCGTGGATCTCCTCGATGACGCGCTCGGCGCGCACGATGGCGGTCTCGTCGAGGTGCGCGCTCGCGCGGAGCAGCTCGTCGCCGACGTAGTTGTAGAGGCGCGCGAGCGTCGTGCACAGCTCGGGCGCGATCGAGAAGTCGAGCGCCGCCGAGAGCTCGGAGACGATGGCGATGGCGTGGTCGATCGCGGCGCCCTTGCCGACGAGGTCGCCGCGTCCGATGCAGGCGCGCGCGTCACGACAGTCGCGGCGCAGGCGATGGAAGAGCTCGTCGAGGATCCGGCTGGGCGGCGCCGATTCGAGGTAGACCTGCCGATACGAGCCGACGGTGCGTGCGTACATCGTCACCCTCCGTTGTTGCGCGCGTTGGTGAGCGCCGAGAGGTAATCGCGCTGGCTGTTGAAGGCGTTCATCGCGGTGTCGAGGCGGGCGTAGATCGCGCGCAGGCTCGACTGGAGGCGGTCGGCGCGATCCTCGATGCGGGCGATCTGGTCGTCGTAGCCGCGGACCTTCGTCTGACGCGAGCGCTGCGCGGCGGTGATGAAGCCCGTCGACGAGTCGGTGTACTGCTTGGTCATCGCCGACACGGCGGCTCCGAGGCCGGTGGCGCCGGAGAAGAGCTTCTCGACGGCGAGCGGATCGGCGTCGAGCGCCGCGCCGAGCTTGGCGGCGTCCAGCGACAGCGTCCCGTCGCTGCCGAGCTTGAGCCCGAGCTGCGCCGCCGACGCGGTCCCGACGACGGTGCCGGCGATCGTCCCGCCGAGGCGCCGCGCGAGGCCGGTGAGCATCGAGTCGCCGAACAGCGTCTCGGGGCCGCGCCGCTGCCCGGTGTAGGCGAGCTGGCCGCCGACGAGGCGCGCGACGGAGTTGTAGGCGTCGACGAAGGTCTGCAGGCGGCCCTGCAGCGCCGCGCGGTCGGTCCCGACGGTGACCCGCACCGACGAGCCGGCGGCGGTGGTGCCGTCGAGCCGCAGGGTGACGCCGGCGATCGCGTCGGAGACGGTGTTGGTGGCGCGCTCGAGCGCGAGGCCGTTCACGCTGAGCTGCGCGTTCTGCGCGCCCTGGACCAGCGCGCCGGGATCGCCGAGGCCGAGGCCGCTGCCGCTCTCGACGACGGAGAGCGCCTGAGCGCTGCCGGTCTGCTTCGTCGTCACGAGGAGCCGCGGGCCGCTCGCGGTGGTCACCACCGAGGCGTTCACCAACGAGCCGCTCGTCTGGGTGAGGCGCGCGGCGATGTCGGCGAGCGAGTCGGCGGTGGTCCACGACACCGTCATCGACGCCCCGCCGCTCGTCGAGAGCGTGACGCTGCCCGCGCCCGCGGCGCCGGCGCCGGTCGATGCGAAGGCGGCCGACTGGCGCGTCTCGGCGCGGGCGAGCTGCGAGACGGTCACGTCCCAGCTCCCGGCCACCGCTCCGCTGGTGGAGCTGGCGCCGACGCGCGTGGCGTCGCTCGAGCTCGCCGCCGTCGGGCGCAGCGCGCCGCTCGCGCCGAGGGCGTCGGCCTGCGCGCCGAGCGCGGAGAGCCGGCTCGCCAGATCGCCGAGCGTCGAGAGCTGGGTGGTGACGGCGCTCTTGGCCGTCGTCAGCGTGCCGATCGGCTGCCGCTCGACCTTGACCAGCGAGTCGATCACCGAGTTCGCGTCGAAGCCAGCGCCGAGGCCAGTGAAGGTGATCGTGCTCACGAAGACCCTCCAGAGGAAGAAGCGGGCGACGCGTGAGTCGGGGGAAACGTCACGCGCCGCCCGCTTCCGACGGTCATTCCGACGCGAGCGCGATCAGCCGCGCAGGAGCGACAGCGCCATCGACGGCAGCTGGTTCGCCTGCGCGAGGACCGCGGTGCCCGCCTGGACCAGCACCTGGTTGCGCGCCATCGCCGAGGTCTCCGACGCCACGTCGACGTCGCGGATGCGGCTCTCGGCGGCCTCGGTGTTGGTCTTCATCGTCGACACGTTGTCGAACGCCGCGGTGAGGCGGTTCTGCGCCGCGCCGGCGTTGGCCTGCGCCACCGACAGCGTGCCGAGCGCGGTGTCGATCGCCGTCAGCGCCGCCTGGGCGTTGGCCTGGCTGGTCGTGTCGAGGCCGGCGACGCCGAGCGTGGTCTTGTCGGTCTTCGACAGCGTGACCTTGATCTGGTCGTAGGCGTTCGCGCTGGCGCCGACCTGGAAGGTCACCGCCGAGCCCGAGGTGAGCAGCGCCGTGCCGTTGAACTGCGTCGAGCTGGCGATGCGATCGACCTCGTTGATGAGCTGCTGGAACTCGGTGTCGATGTTGGTGAGGTCGGCGGTGCCGTAGGTGCCGTTCGACGCCTGCGTGGCGAGCTCCTTCATGCGGGTCATGATCTGCGCCTGCTGCGCCATCGCGCCCGAGGCGACCTGCATCATCGAGACGCCGTCGTTGGCGTTGCGCGCCGCCTGCCCGAGCGAGCGGATGGTCGCGCGCATCGACTGGCTGATGCCGAGACCGGCCGCATCGTCGGCCGCGTCGTTGATCCGGAGACCGGACGAGAGCCGGGCCATGTTGCCGTCGAGCGCGCGACGGTTCACGCCGAGGTTGACTTGTGCCTGGGTGGACGTGGCGTTGTTGTAGATGGCGAGCATCGTCGAGCCTCCTTCGTTGGCTGCGCTTTGGGGTGTCGCGCGTGTTCAGGAAGGTGGTTCGTCCGCCGTCGACGAACGTTGAGGGCTGATTCACAGGGAGAGGATGCAGGCGCTGGTCGCCAGCACGCTGGCCTCGTCGGCGGCGAGGTGGCGCTCGATGTGCTCGATGAACGCCGTCGAGTGCTCGACCGCCCGCGCGAAGGCCCACACCGCCTCGACCGTCACCTCGTCGGCGAGCGCCTGGCGTCGCTCGGGCGAGAGCGCCTGCGCGTCGTCGAAGCGGGGATTCGAGTAGACAAGATATCGCAGCAGCGCGATCGACGACAGCAGCCGCTGCACGTAGACCGGCAGCGACGGCGAGCGCGTGTACCAGGTGCGGAGGACGTGGTTGCCGGCGTAGGCCGCGAGGCGGCGATCGACGTGCGCGGTGACGTCGGCGAGCGCGGCCCGGCGCGCGCGGTAGCGCTCCCACAGGCGCTGGCGATCGAGCTCGACGCGCTCGTCGTCGCCGACTCCGTGCCGCGTCCCGACGCCGGCGGCGAGGTTGGCGTCGAGGATGGCCAGGCAGAGCGCGCGCAGGCGACCGGCGGGGAGCGACTCGAGCCGCTCCTTGAGGACGCCGAGCGCGAGGCGCACGCCGATGTCGGCGACGCGGTCGGCGGCGCGCGTGCGGAGCGCGGCCAGCTCGGCGCACCAGGAGTCGAGCGCCGCCGGGTCGTAGAGGCGGGCGATCTCGACGGCGAGCGCGGTCTCGTCGAAGGTGGCGGTGCCGCGGTGGAAGAAGGGGTGGAGCCGCTGCGCGAAGCGCGCCAGCACCCACAGCCGCTCGTCGAGCGGCCCCTCGAGGCGCAGCACGTGGAGCAGCGCCGCGCGCACGTCGTCGAGGTGGCGCTCGAAGGGATCGCGGGCCTGGGCGCCCGCCGAGGACTGCGTGGTGAGGCCGTGGCGGAGGTGCGCCAGCGTCGCGTCGTCGAGCGGATCGAGCGCCAGCGCGTCGTCGTGGAGCAGGAGCTGGCGCGCGAGCTCGGGGCAGCTCGGCGAGCCGGTGAGCTCGACGCGCGCGCCGTTGCGCGAGATCACCCGCGGGTAGGTGGCGCAGGTGTCCGAGAGCAGCGCCTCGCCGAAGCGCGCGTGGGTGGTGCAGCGGCCGGCGCGGTCGAGGAGCGGGCATCTGCCGTCGGCGTCGCGCGGCCGGATGTGCGCGTACTCCTGCAGCGACGGCGCCTTGCGATTGCGCTGGTGCGACTCGCGGAAGCGCTGGCGATCCGCCGCCGAGTGATCCATCAGCACCTTGAGGCGGCGGTAGGATTTTTCGTCTACTGTGATTGTCCACCCCTGGCAGCAGGTCTCTTCGCAGTCGCCGCCGATGCAGCGGAAGCGGGAGAGGTAGCGGGGGGCGAAGTGGCCGAGAGCGTCGTTGGACATCAGCGCACCTGGAGGAGCTCGAGGATTTTGGAGGCGACCGCCTGCGCGCGCTCCATCGCGTCGCGCCCGCGGGCGAGGTCGTCGGCGGCCTTCACCGGGTCGGCTTCGAGCGTGCGGACGTGGACCTCGACGAGGTGCTGCCCGAGCGCGCGCTCCGTGTCGATGGCCGCGTCGAGCGCCTGGAGGTGGCCGCCGGTCTCGGCGCGGGCGAGCGCGATCTGCCCGACGGCGGCGTTGAGCGGCGTGAGCGCGGCGGCGATGCCGGCCGGGTTGTTGGCGCCGAGCGCGGTGGCCAGCGCGTCGAGCGTCCCGATGACGTCGACGCCGCTCGCGGTGGTCAGGCGGGCGCCCGGCAGCGACGAGGCCGCCGTCGAGCCGGCCTCGTTGATGGCCACCGCGCGCGCGCGGGCGTCGCCGCCGTAGCCGTAGGGCGCGGCGGTGGCGAAGGGCGCGGCGGCGGAGAGGCTGCCGGCGAGGAGGAAGCTGCCGTCGAGCCCGCGGGCGTTGGCGGCGGCGATCGCCTGATCGCGGAGCTGCCCGACGGCGATGGCCAGCCCCGCGCGGTCGCTCGCGCCGTAGGTGGCGTTCATCGCCTGCGTGGCGAGCTCGAGCGCCCGCTCGACCGCGTCGCCGACGGCGCCGAGCGCCCCGTCGGTGGCGGCGAGCTCGTCGCGGGCGTGGGCCTGCGCCGCGGCGCGCGCGTCGGACGCCTGCTTGCGGACGTCGGCGCGCAGCCCCTCGGCCCAGGCCGCCGGGTCGTCGGAGGGGCGGGCGACGCGCAGGCCGCTCGAGAGCTGACCGGCGGCGCTGGCGACGTCGCTGCGCGCCTTGCCGAGGCCGGCGGTGGCGAGGTCGTGGAGGTGCGATTCGGTGACGCGCATGGCCGCTCCCTCGGAAGGTTTGAGGTCAAAGGTTCTTGACGAGCTGATCGAGGAGCTCGTTCACCGTCGACAGGAAGCGGGTCGCGGCCTCCGACGCGTGCTGGAAGGCGGCGAGGCGCTGCAGCTCGTCCTGCGTCGAGACGCCCGAGATCCCGTCGCGAACGGCGGCGAGCGCGTCGCTCTTCGCCGCCGCGAGGTCGCGCGCCTCCCCGACGGAGCGGGCGCCCTGGCCGACCGCCGAGAGGAGCCGGATGGCCTCGTCGCCGGCGGTGCGGCTGCCGGCCGCGGCCAGCGGCGCGTCGCGGAGCGCCGCCAGCGCCAGCGCGCCCGCCTGATCGCCGGGGCCCGCGCCCACCGTCGAGGCGGCGACCAGCCGCGGGTCGGCGCCGACCGCCGGATCGACCGCCGCCGCCGCCGCCGCGCCGCTCACCGCCGCGGGGGCGACGAAGAGATCGCGCCCGGCGACGCCGTCGAGCCCGGCGTAGCCGCGGTGGACCGTATTCACGCTGGACATGAAGTCGTAGGCCAGTTGGTCCAGATCGGCGCGCGCGCGGGCGGCGTCACCGTCGCGGAAGGCGAGCTCGCCGCCGATCCGGCCGCTGGTGGTCGCGCCGAAGCGCGCGGTCACGTCGTCGCGGCGCGCGCCGTCGACGATCTCGAGCCGGGAGAGGCCGCCGCGCGCCGGGTCGGGCGTCGCCTCCAACGCGTAGGCCTTGCCGCCGTCGACGAGGACCTGCCCCCCGTCGAGCGTGACGCGCATCTGTCCGTCGGGATCGAGGCGCGCCTGCGCCCCGGTCAGCTCGGCCAGCTTCTTCGCCGCCAGGTCGCGCTTGTCGGCCAGCACCGGATCGCGCGCGACGACGAGCGCGCGGTTGGCGGTGGCGATCTCCTGCATGAGCGCGGTCGCCTGCTTGGCGGCGTCGCCGATGCGCGCGTCGGCGTCGCGCTGGGCGCCGTCGATGGCGCCGGCCTGCGCGGCGAAGCGCTCGGCGACGGCGCGCGCGGCGGCGACGACCTTGGCGCGGAGCGGCTCGCTGGTCGGCAGCCCGGAGAGCTCGGTGAAGCTGGAGAAGAGCGCGCCGAGCTGGCCCACCAGATCGTCGCCGCGCGGGACCAGCTCGCGCTCGAGGCCGGAGAGCGCGCTCGCCTGCGCGTCGGCGGCGCCCAGCTCCCCGGCGGTGGTGCGCTCGCGCCCGGCGAGGAGGCGATCCTCGGCGCGCGACAGCGTCTCGGCGCGGACGCCGCCGACGAGCGGCGCGCCCAGCTCGGAGCGGAGGTCGATCTCCTCGCGGGAGTAGCCGGGCGTGTTCACGTTGGCGGTGTTGCGACCGACGGTGGCGATGCCGGCGTTCTGCGCCTGCAGCGCCCCCGAGCCGAGCGAGAGCAGGCCGAGGAGGCCCGACATCAGATCGCCCCTCGGACGGCGGAGGAGGCGGCGCGATCGCCGTGGAGGCGCGCGCGCGCGTCGTAGGTCGTCGGACGTCGCGACGGCGGCGGCGCCACCAGCCCCATCGCCTCGCCGAGCGCGGCGAAGGCGGCCTGGTAGAGCGCCAGCTGACCGCGGAGGAGCCCGCGCAGCCGCGCCAGCTCGGCCCGCGCCGCCGCTCGCTCGCCGTCGGAGAGGCCGCCCGCACCGACGCGCGCGCTCACCGCCGCGAGGCTCGCTTCGCGCTCGTCGACCAGCGCCCGCAGGCGGGCGTGGTCGAGGGTGGCGATGGAGGCGCGCTCCGCCTCGAGCGATTCGCACAGCGACGAGAGCAGAGCGACGACGGCGGACATCGGATGCTCCTTCCTATCCTTGCGATCCGGGTGAATCTTCGGCCCCTCCGACGAGGAGCCGCTGCAGGCGGTCGCCGTCCTCGGAGACCATGCGCTCGGCGAGCGCGCGCAGGTCGACGCGATAGGCGCCCGCGCGCACCTGCGCGGCGATGCGGGCGACGTGCTCGGCGCGCGCGGCGTCGGCGTCGGCGGCGCGGGCGTTGAGCGCCGTCACGCTGCCGGCGACCACCGCGGCTGGCTCCTCGCCCGCCGCTCCGGCGCGTGCCGGGGTGGTCGAGCGTGCCGACGACGACGATTCCAGCTCGAGCGATCCGATCGCAGGGGGTTCGACGCGCATCACGGACCTCCACCTACCCGGATCGGCCGTGTAGGCAATCTCTTGAGGAGCTCCTGCTCGACGGCGGAGGCCGACTTCGGTCCGTCGGCGGCCTTGTCGAGCTGGGCCGTGAAGAGCTCGCGGAGGCCGAGCCCGCGCCCCTCGGTCGCCTTGTCGGCGATGGCCTCGTCGAGCATCTCGCGGAAGGTCTCCGCGCCGGGGCCATCGAGGAGGCCCGCGCCCGCGCCCGCCTTGCGGACCTCGGCGAGGAGCTGGCGCACGAGCAGCGCCTCCATCCCGCGCGCCGCCTTGTCGATGTCGTCGACGCCGCCGCTCACAGGACCACCAGCTCGGCGCGCAGCGCGCCCGCGGCCTTCAGCGCCTGGAAGATCGACATGAGGTCGCGCGGACGGAGGCCCAGCGCGTTGAGCGCCGCGGCGACGTCCCCGACGGTGGCGACGCCCTTGATGGCGGCCATCCGCCCCCCGCCCTCGTCGACGTCCACCTGCGACTCCTGCGTGGCGGCGGTGGCGCCGGTGGAGAGCGGGTTGGGCTGCGAGACCGCCTGCTTCTCCGACACGCGCACGGTGATCGAGCCGGAGGCGATGGCGGCCGGCCCGACGGTGACGTGGGCGCCGACCACCACCGCGCCGGTGCGCTCGTCGATCACCACGCGACCGGCGGAGTCGGGCTCGGCCTCGAGCGCCTCGACGGTGGCCACCAGCTCGACGACGCGCTCGCGGTAGTCGGGCGGAGGCTTGACCACGATGGTCCCCGGATCGCGCACGCGCGCCGTGCCGACGCCGAGCGTCTTGTCGATGGCCCGGGCGATGCGCGTCGCGGTGGTGAAGTCGGGCTCGCGGAGGAGCAGCGTCAGCGCGTCGGTGGGGACGTGCGACGGCGCGTCGCGCTCGACGGTGGCCCCGCCGGGGATGCGCCCGACCGTCGGGTGGTTCTTCTTGGTCTGCGTGCCGTTGCCGCCCTCGGCGATGAAGCCGCCCGTCGCCAGCGGCCCGCCGGCGAGGGCGTAGATCTTCCCGTCGGGGCCGGCTAGCGCCGTCGAGAGCAGCGTGCCGCCCTGGAGGCTCTTGGCGGTGCCCGCCGACGAGACGATCACGTCGAGCTTCGCGCCCGACCGCGCGAACGGCGGCAGCACCGCGGTCACCATGACCATCGCCACGTTGCGCGCGCGGATGTCGTTGGGATCGACGCTGGTGCCGAGGTGGCGGAGCGCCGCGGCGAGCGGGCGGCGCGTCTGCACCGAGTTGAGGTCGTCGCCCGTCCCGGCGAGGCCGACGACGAGGCCGATGCCGGTCAGGCCGTTGCCCCGCACGCCCTCGACGTCGACGAGCTCCTTCACGCGCGCGGCGTGCGCGGGCGCCGCGATCGCCGCCGCCGTCGCCGTCGCCAAGAGGAGCGCTGCTGCCAGACGCGTCATCGTCGTCACCTCTCACCTCCCTTAGAACGGATTGATCTTGTTGAGGGTGCGCGTCAGCCACCCGGGCCGCTGGTGATCGCTGATGTCGCCGCGGCCGGTGTACTCGATCTCGGCGTCGGCGACGCGCGAGCTCGGCACCGAGCCGTCGGTGCGGATGTCGACGGGGCGCACGATGCCGCTCACGTAGAGGTGGCGCTCCTCGGCGCCGATCATGACGACCTTGGTCCCCTCGACGAAGAGGTCGTCGTTGGGGAGCACCTTGCGCACGCGCACCGGCAGCGTGGCGGTCATGCGCCCCTGGCGGCGGTAGCTCCCCGCGCCGTCGAAGCCGTTCTGCGCGTCGATCCCGAGGAGCTGCGCGAGCTGCACCGCCGGGATCGCCTTCTGCAGCGCCTCGATGAGGCCGCCCGAGAGGCCGAGGCTCGACTTGGTCTTCTTGGACAGCTTCGACGTCGAGTCCTGGCTGGCCGAGTCCTGCTCGTCGACGGCGATGATGAGGACGTCGCCGGGGCGGCGCGGGCGGTCGTCCTCGACGAGCGGCCGGCCGCCGGCGTAGAGGCTGTTGCCGCGCGAGCGCGGGGCGTCGGCGTAGTCGTCGCCGAGCTCGAACGCGCGCCGCTTCGCCGTGTAGGGCGCGATGTGCATCGCGCAGGCGGCGAGCTCGACGGTGGCCACGAGGAGGATCAGGCGCGTGCGGATCATCGGAGGGCTCCCAGCTCGGCGGTGTGATCGTCGCGCAGGCGTGCCGTCACCAGCCGCGCCGACGGGCCGGTGAGTCGGATGGCGGCGAGGTCGCCCGGGCGGGCCGCCTGCTCGAGGAGCCCGGGGGCGGTGACCACCACGGCGCCGGCGCGCACGCGGACGGTGATGGGGGCGCCGCGCGGGAGCGGCGGCAGGCGCGCGATCACCGACGACGCGATCGGGGCGCCGCTGGCGATCGGCGCGAGGAGGCGCGCGCCCACGAGCGCGTCGATCGAGAGCGGCTCGCCGTCGGTCGCGGGACGACGGACGAGGAGCACGTCGTCCGGGCCGAGGATCGCGCCCGCCTCGAGCGCGCGCGCGGCGACGGGGAGCTCGCGCAGCGGCGCGAGGTGGGCGACCACCCAGCCGCGCGCCACCACCGCGCCCGACGGGCGGCGCGCGGTCACCAGCGCGGCGGCGGCTCCGGCGCGCGGCGCGGTGGGCCACTCGGCCTCGAGGAGCGCGGCGCGCGCGCGGGCCAGCGACGGGGTGGGCTCGACGGAGAGCAGCGCCAGCCCGGGCGGGAGCGTCGCGCCGATCGCCCGCGCGATCGCGTCGTCGGCCTGCGCCAGCGACGGGAGGAGGGCCACCACGACGAGGGTCAGCGCGCGCATCAGCGCAGCCTCGACGTCTCGTTGAGCATGTCGTCGGCGGCGCGCACCACGCGGGCGTTGATCTCGTAGGCGCGCTGCCCGGAGATGAGGTCGACCATCTCCTCGACGACCTTCACGTTCGACATCTCGATGGTCCCCTGCGACAGCGTCCCGGCGCCGCCCTCGCCCGGCTTCTGCGTGACCGCCGCGCCGCTCGCCAGGCTCTCGCGGAACTGGTTGCGCCCGGCGGCGACCAGGCCGGCCGGGTTGGCGAACATGAAGAGGTCGAGCTTGCCCACCTCGACGGGCTGCGGCTCGCGCGGCATCGTCACGGTGATGGTCCCGTCGGCGCCGATGGTGACCTGCTGCGCCTCGGGCGGGATGGTGATGTCGCCGACCAGCGGGTGGCCGTCGGCGGTGACCAGCTTGCCCTCCTGGTCGAGCTTGAAGGCGCCGTCGCGCGTGTAGACCTGCTCGCCCGACGGGAGGCGCACGCCGAAGAAGCCGCTGCCCTCGATCGCGAGATCGAGCGCGTTGCCGGTCTGCTTGAGGTCGCCCTCGGTGTGCATGCGGGTGGTGGCGACGAGCCGCGCCCCCATGCCGACCTGCGTGGCGACCGGCGCCTTGGCGTTGCCGCCGGTGGTGGCGCCGGCGGCGCGCAGCGTCTGGTACATGAGGTCCTGGAACTCGGGGCGGCTGCGCTTGAAGCCGGCCGTCGAGACGTTGGCGACGTTGTTGGCGGTCACGTCGAGGCGCGTCTGCTGCGCGTCCATCCCCGTCGCCGCCGTCGAGAGTGCTCTGAGCATCGCTCTGCTCCTTTGTTGTCTATCGGTTAACCGCCGCTGCCGAGGCCGCGCGCGGTGCGGTCGTCGAGCTCGCGCTGCGCCTCGATCAGCCGGTGGGTGGCCTCGTAGGCGCGCGACACGCGCACGAGGTCGACGACGCCGCGGACCACGTTGAAGCTCGACTGCTCGAGCGCGCCCTGCACGACGGTCGGCGGCGGCCCGGCGGCCGGCTGGCCGCTGGCGACGAAGAGCGACGCGCCCTCGCGCTGGAGCTGCGCCGGGGCATACCGCACCAGCTCGATCTTCCCGACGACGGCGCCGTTCGCGCTGACGGTGCCGTCGCTGGCGATGGCCGGCGCGCTCGCGCCCGGCGGCAGGAGGATCGGCCGGCCGTCGCGGGCGTCGCGGATCGGATCGCCGGCCGCGGTCACCAGCCGCCCGGTGCCGTCGAGGCGCAGGTTGCCCGCGCGGGTGTAGCGGACGCCGCGCGCCGTCGCCACGCCGATGAAGGTGTCGCGATCGGGCAGCGCCACGTCGAGCGGGTTCTGCGACGGCGACATCGCGCCCGGCGTGGGGTCGGCGACGGTCCCGGTCGCGGAGACGAAGGCGCTGTCCTTCGCCCGCCCGCGCGCGCGCCCGAGCACCTCGGCGAAGCGCACCCGATCGGCCCGGTAGGCGACGGTGCCGGCGTTGGCGACGTTGTTGGCGGTGACGTCGAGCGCGTGCGACTGCGCCACCGCCCCCGAGAGCGCGCTGTAGATAGCGTTGCCCATCAGGCGCTCCTCCGCGCCTTCGGCGCCGGCATCGGCCGCGCGTTCGTGTTGGCCGCCACCGGCAGCTCGTCGTCGAGCCGGCCGCGCAGGAGGCCGAGCGCGCGCCCGTGGAGCTGGCAGATGCGCGACTCGCTCACGCCCAGCATCCCGCCGATCTCGGAGTAGCTCAGCTCCTCGACGTAATAGAGCGAGAGGATGAGCGCGTCGCGCTCGGGCAGCGTCTCGAGCGCCTCGTGCAGGCGCGCGACCATCTCGTGGCGCTGCGCGAGCGCCGCCGGAGAGCGCTGCTCGTCGGCGCGCGCCGCCGGATGATCGAGGTCGTAGGCAGGCAGCGGATCGATCCCGACGTGCGTCAGGTGCTCGAGCTCCTCGCGGTAGACCTCGACGGTGACGTCGAGCTCGGCGGCGACCTCCTCGTCCTCGGGGGCGCGGCCGAGGCGCGACTCGAGCGCGCGGATGGTGCGGGTGATCTTGGACGCCATGGTGCGCAGGCGGCGCGGCAGGAGATCGCCGCGGCGCAGCTCGTCGAGGATCGCGCCGCGGATGCGCCGTTCGGCGAAGGCGACGAAGGGCTCGCCGTGGTTCGGATCGAAGCGCTTGGCCGCCTCGGTGAGCCCGACCATCCCGGCGGCGACGAGGTCGTCGCGGCTGATCCAGGCCGGGGCCCGGCGCGACACGCGGAGCGCGATGCGCCTCGCCATGTCGATGTGCTCCGCGACCAGGCGGTGCGAGCGCTCCTCGTTCTCGTCGCTGATCTTCGCGTACGCTCTCATTCCGCATCTCCGGTCTGGGGGGCACCGCCGAGCGCGCGCATCCACTTGCCGATGAAGCCGCCGACGCCGGCGCTGGGAGGCGACGAGAGCGCGTCCAGGCTGCGGGCGATCTTCGCGAGCGCCCGCGCGGCGGGTGACTCGGGCGCGTGGAGCACCAGGGGGACGCCGGCAGAGGCGGCGGCGCGCACTGCGGGGTCGAAGGGGACGGCGGGGAGCTCTTCGAGCTCGACGCCGAGGAAGCGATCGTTGAGGGTGCGGAGGCGGTCGACGACCTCGTCGGCCTCCTGCGGCGTCCGCACCGCGTTCGGGATCACGAAGGCGCGCTGCAGCCCGGCGCGCGTCCGCAGCACCTTCATGCAGGCGTAGGCGTCGGCGAGCGACAGCGGCTCGGGCGTCGCGACGATGATCACGTCGGCGGCGACGCCGGCGAAGGCGACGGCGTTCTGGCCGAGGCCCGCGGGGGTGTCGATCACCAGGGTGTCGAAGCGCTGCCCCAGCGCGGCGACGCCGTCGAAGATCCGGCGGCGCGCGACGTCGTCGAGGTTGGCCAGCGCGTAGCTGCCGTTGAGCGCGGGGATGAGGTGGATCCCGTGCGCCTCGATGAGCACCTCGTCGGCGGGGACGCCGCGCACGACGTCGAGGAGGCTGCGCTCGGGCGCGACCCCGAGGAGGATGTTGAGGTCGGCCATACCGGCGTCGCCGTCGAGCGCGAGGACGCGCCCGCGACGGCGGCTGTAGGTCACGGCCAGGTTGATGGCGATGGTGCTCTTGCCGACGCCGCCCTTGCCGCCGGTGACCGCGATCATGCGCGACCGCTCGTCGTGGAGGGTGATGATCGGGGTCTGGGCGCGCAGCGTAGCGGCCTGATCTTCGCGCTGGGACATCAGGCGACCTCCTCCATCGCAGCGAGACCGGCGCGCGCCAGGGCGCGGAGCTGCGGCTCGGTCGCCACGCTCAGGTCCTCGGGGACGCGCTGACCGGTGGCGAGCCAGGCGATCGGGGTTCGGTGTCGGGTCGCCGCCGCCACGACCTCGGAGGCGTCGATCGCCTCGTCGCACTTGGTGAAGAGCAGCCGCGCGACGTTCGCCGCCGCGTGGCGCTCGACGAGCGCATCGACGCCCTCGGCCGACGTCGACGCGGGGAGCGTGAGGTGGACCTCGACCTCGGGGAGCGCCGCGAGCGCGAGATCGACCGCGCGGATGTGGGCGCCGTCGCGCGGGCCACGCCCGGCGGTGTCGACGAAGACGCGATCGACGCGCGCCAGCGTGGCGAGCGTGGGGGCCAGGCGATCGGGGCTCGGCAGGACGATGAGCTCGCAGCCGATCAGCTCGGCGTAGGCGCGCATCTGCTCCTCGGCGCCGACGCGGAAGGTGTCGAGCGTGATCACCGTGACCGTGTGGTGCTCGACGAGCGCGGCGCGCGCGGCGAGCTTGGCGATGGTGGTGGTCTTCCCCGCCCCCGTCGGGCCGATGAGGGCGACGCGGCGCGCCTCGCTCGGCAGCGCGATCGAGAAGCGCGTCCGTCGCGGCGGCGCGACGCGCGAGGCCGCCGCCGGCGTGGGCGGCCTCGGCGGGGTGCCCTCGACGAGCGGCGCGATCAGCGCGCGCAGCGCGGCCAGCTCTCCGCGGAGCGGCGCGACGAGGCGCTCGAGCTCGCGCGCGCTCGCCTCCGTCGCCGGCGCGGGCGGGGGCGCGGCCGGGGGCGACGCCAGCTCCGCCTGGTCATCGTCGCTGTCGACCGCGGCGGTCACCTCGACGCCCTCGCCCAGCGCGCCGCGCCGCACCGGCCGCGTCGTGACGATCACGGCGTCCTCTCCCAGCGCCTGCTTCACCTGCGCGAGCGCTTCGCGCACGTCCGCGGCGACGAACTTGCGGAGCTTCATGGGGCCTCCCCTCTGTGGACCTGGACCGCACCCGGCGCCGTCATGGAGACGACGCCGCGCGTGATGAACGGGACCGCCGGATCGAGCTCGCGGTAGCTGAGGACCGTGAGCCCCGGCGCGTAGCGCTGCGCGATCGCGGCGACCGCGCGGCGGACGTCGGGCGCGACGACGAGGAGCGGCGGCTCGTCGCGCTCGACGGCGCGGCGGGCCGACTCCTCGATCGCGCCGGTGAGGCGCGAGAGCGCCTGCGGATCGTTGCCGCGCCCGCCCTGGCGCACGAGCTCCTCGGCGCGCGGGTCGAGCACCAGCGCGCGCAGCTCGCCCGCGCCGTCGACGTAGGCGGCGGTGATCTGCCGCGCCAGGCGCTGGCGCACGAGCTCGGTCAGCTCGGCGGGGTCGCGCTGCTGCGGCGCCGCGTCGGCGAGCGTCTCGAGGATCGTGCGAAGATCGCGGATCGAGACCCCCTCGGCGAGGAGGTTGCGCAGCACCTTGATGACCTCCCCGACGGGGAGGACGTGCGGGATGAGCTCCTCGATGAGCTTGCCGTGCTGCTTCCCGGCGAGATCGAGCAGCTCCTGCGCCTCGCGCCGCCCGAGGAGCTCGTGGGCGTGCTTGCGCAGGAGCTCGGCGAGGTGGGTGGCGATCACCGACGAGGGATCGACCACCGTGGCCCCCACCGCCTCGGCCGCGGCGCGATCGCCGGGGAAGATCCACTTGGCGGGCAGGCCGTAGGTCGGCTCGCGCGTGGCGTCGCCGGCGATGGCACCGAGCGCGCGCCCGGTGGGATCGATCGCGAGGAGGCGCCCGATGCGCAGCTCGCCCTGCGCCACCTTCGCGCCCGAGATCGAGACGCGGTACTGCCCGGGGCGGAGGCGCAGGTCGTCCTTCACGTGGATCGGCGGGACGATCAGGCCGAGCTCGAGGGCGACCTGCTTGCGCAGGCCGGCGATGCGCAGGAGGAGCTCGCCGTTGCGGTCGGCGTCGATGAGCGGCAACAGATCGAGGCCCACCTCGAGCGCCAGGAGCTCGACGGGCATGAGCTTCTCGATCTCGGCGCGCTGCTGCGCCGGATCGCGCAGGCGCGCCTCGGTGTGCGCAGGCAGGGCCATCGCGCCCGCGCCGCCCGCGCCGCCCGCGCCGCCCGCCGCCGCCGCCGTCGCCACCTCGGGGGTGAGGCCGCCGCGACGGGCGAAGGCCGCGACCGCCCCGGCGAGCGCGAGGAGCGCGAGGTGCGGCATCCCCGGGATGAGCGCGAGGAGGCCGATCACCCCGGCCGCGAGCATCGTCGGCTGGCGGTCGCCGAAGAGCTGGGCCCCCAGCGAGCGGCCGAGCGTCGACGACTGCGAGCCGCGGGTGGTGAGGAGCGCGGCGCCCGTCGAGACCAAGAGGCCGGGGAGCTGCGAGACGAGCCCGTCGCCGATCGACAGCGTGGTGTAGGTGCGCGCGGCGTCGCCGAACGAGAGGCCCTGCTGGGCGACGCCGACGATCATGCCGCCGACGATGTTGATGGCGACGATGAGCAGCCCGGCGACGGCGTCCCCGCGGACGAACTTCGCGGCGCCGTCCATCGCGCCGTGGAAGTCGGCCTCCTCGGCGATCTCCTTGCGGCGGGCGCGCGCCTCGACGTCGGTGATGAGCCCGGCGCCGAGGTCGGCGTCGATGGCCATCTGCTTGCCGGGCATCGAGTCGAGGGTGAAGCGGGCGGCCACCTCGCCGATGCGGTCGGCGCCCTTGGTGATGACGATGAAGTTGACGACGACGAGGATGAGGAAGACCACCGCGCCGACGACGAAGTTGCCGCCGACGGCGAACTCGCCGAACGCGCGGATGATCCCGCCCGCCGCCTCGACGCCGCTGCCGCCGTGGAGGAGGATCCGCCGCGTCGAGGCGATGTTGAGCGCCAGGCGGAGCAGCGTCAAAAGGAGGAGGAGCGACGGGAAGCTCGAGAACTGCAGCGGCTTCTCGACGGAGAGCGTCACCAGGAAGACGATCACCGTCAGGCAGAGGCTGACCCCGAGCAGCAGATCGAGCATCACCGCCGGGAGCGGCACGATGGTGAGCGCCAGCACGCCGACGAGGCCGGCGGCGCCGAGCGTGTCGCCCAGCCTCACGACCGCCTCCCGCTGCGCAGCCGGTAGACGTAGGCGAGGACCTCGGCGACGGCCTTGTAGAGCTCGGCCGGGATCTGGCGGCCCTCGGGGACGAGCTTGTAGATGAGGCGGCAGAGCGGCGGCTCGCTGACGACGGGGATGCCGTGCTGGCGCGCGAGCTCGCGGATGCGGGCCGCCTCGGCGTCGACGCCCTTGGCGACCACGCGCGGCGCCTGCGCCTCGTCGGAGCGGTAGCGCAGCGCCACCGCGTAGTGCGTGGGGTTGACGATCACCGTGTCGGCCGAGGCGACGGCGGCGGCGAGGCGGCGCTTGGCCATCTCGCGCATCCGCTGGCGCCGGCGGCGCTTGACGTGGGGATCGCCGTCGAGCTCGCGCGCCTCGCGGCGGAGCTCTTCGGTGGTCATGCGCATGCGCGCGGCGAGATCGCGCCGCGCCTTCAGGTACTCGAGCGCGCCGAGGACGACCAGCGCGCCGACGGCGGCGCCGGCCACGCGACCGACGGCGCCGGCGAGGCGCGGCCCGAGGGCGGCCGCCGACAGCGCGGGCGCCTCGAGGAAGCGGCGCCACTCGGCGGCGAGCACCGCCCAGGCGACCGCGCCGACGGCGCCGAGCTTGACCAGCGCGTAGAGGGTGCGGAAGGCGAGCTGCCGCGGCGAAACGAGCTGGCCGAGACTGGAGAAGCCGAAGACGCGGCCGATCTCCAGCTTGAGGCCGCGCAGCGACGGGGGCCAGCCGAGCTGGAGCAGCCCCGCGACCGACACCGCGACCGCGGCGGCGATCACCACCGGCTGGGCGCAGGCGACGATCACCTCGCCGGCGACGGAGACCAGGGCGCGCGGGGCGATGGCCACGCCGCGCTCGAGGCTGCGCAGCGCGCCGACGGTGAAGCCGGCGATCTCGGCGGCCGCGCGCGGGGCGGTGAGCGCCAGGGCGGCCACACCGGCGCCGAGCGCGAGCGACGCGGTCAGATCGCGCGAGAGGGCGAGCTCGCCGCGCTTCCGGAACTCCTCGACGCGCCGAGGCGTCGGAGGGTGGATGCGCTGATCTCGATCGGGGACGCCGCTCATCGCGAGTGGGCGTTGTGCAAGTGGAGTGCCCTCGCGAGCGACGGCGCCACGCGGCGTCCGGAGTCGGCGAGCTGCCCGAAGAGCGCCGGGGTGCCGGCACGATTGACGACAGCTCCCGCCAGGAGGACCGCCGCCAGCACCAGCGAGAAGACGTTCAGCGACGGGGCGGCGCGCGAGGTGAGGGCGACGGCGGCGTTGATGACCAGCGCCGCGATCACGACCGGCGCGGCGAGCGCGACGGCGGCGGGCATCACCTCGATCGCCGCGCGGAGGAGCGCGCCGCCCAGCGCGCGCAGGGTGCTGGTGTCGGTGAGCGGCGCCGTGAGGACCACGCGGAGGAGGCCCTCGAGGCCGTGCGCGACGAGGAAGGCGAGCGCGCCGAAGGACCAGGCCAGGCGGCGCGTCGGCAGCGCCTCTTCGCGCGACGACGGATCGAAGGTGCCCGCGAAGCCGAGCTGCAGCGAGAGGCCGATGAGCTGCCCGCCCGCCTCGGCGGCGCCGAGCACCAGCCGGAGGAGGAGGCCGGCGCCGAGGCCGAGCGCGAGCTCGAACGGGAGGAGCCCGACGAGCTGCGCCGAATCGATCGGCGGGCGCGCCGGGGCGACCGTGAGCGCGATGACGACCGCCGCGCCGACGCGGACCTTGGCCGGGGCGCGATCCCCGAGGAGCGGTGCGGCCTGGAAGAGCCCGGCGGTGCGCGCGAAGAGGAGGAGGAAGGCGGCGACGTCGCTCACTTCGCGCTCTTGCCGACGGCGGTCCCGGCGCTGCGCCCGACGTGGGCGGCGGTGCGCATGGCGCGCTGGCTGAGCTGAGCGAGTCGATCGAGCACCCACGGACCGAGGACCAGCAGGACGACCCCGAGCGCGAGCACCTTGGGGACGAAGGCGATGGCGGCGTCCTGGATCTGCGTCGCCGCCTGGATCACCGCGACGACGAGGCCGACCACGATGGCGGCGGCGACGAAGGGGCCGGCGACGGCGACGATGGCGTCGACGGTCGCGCGCAGGAGATCCCCCACGGCTCCGTCGGTCACAGCGCGCCCTCGACGAGCGAGCGGGTGACCAGCGCCCAGCCATCCACCGCCAGGAAGACGAGGAGCTTGGCGGGCGTCGCGATCACCGACGGCGGCAGCATCACCATCCCGAGCGCCGACAGGATGATCGCGACGACCAGATCGATCACCAGGAAGGGCAGGAGGATCACGAGGCCCATCTCGAACCCGGTGCGCAGCTCGCTCAGCACGAAGGCCGGGATGGCGATGCGCAGCGGCACGTCGGCGGTGGTGCGCGGGCGCGGCTGGCGCGACACCTCGTAGAAGAGGCCGAGGTCGGTGGCGCGCGTCCGCTTGAGGAGGAAGGCGCGGAGCGGCGGCGTGGCAGCGGCGAGCGCGGCTTTTTCGTCTAGCGCGCCGCGCAGGTAGGGCTGGAGCGCGCCGTCGTAGAGCGTCTGTCCGACGGGCGCCATGACGAACATCGTGAGGAAGAGGGCGAGCCCCACGAGCACCTGGTTGGGCGGCGCGCCCGGCGTCCCGAGGCCGTTCTTCAGCATCGAGAAGACCACCAGGAAGCGCGCGAACGAGGTGCAGGTGAGGATGATCGCCGGCGCCAGCGTGACCAGCGAGAGCAGGAGCGCCAGCTGGAGCGCGCTCGTCGGGCCGGAGGCGGGCGTGGCGCCGGCGAGGGGGAGCATGGTCAGCGCCCCACCGTGTTCATCGCCGCGAGGAAGCGCTGGCGCCAGTCGTCGGTGAGGGCGACGCCGTCGTCGTCGGTGCTGGACGGCTCGGGGTTGCGGAGGCGGAGCAGCCCGGCGATAGCCGCGCTCTTCGGCGTCGACGTCGGCCGCGGCGCGGGATCCGCCTTCGGGGCCGGGCGCGGCGCGGGGATGCGCGGGACGTTCTCGAGCGTGTCGAGCGTCGGGCCCTCGTGGTCGCCGTCGCCTTCGCGGTCGTCGTTCGCCTGGGCCTGCGGCGTCCACTCCGCGAGGAGCTGCGCGCCGCGTTCGCCGACGCTGAGGAGCATCTCGCGGTCATTGACGGCGACGAGGACGAGCTGCGCCTTGGCGTGGAGCGACTGGGACGACAGCACGCGCACGACGTGCGGCTGCGCCGTCGGTCCGCGGCGGCGGCGGCGTACCCACCACAGCGCGCCGAGCGTGGTCGCGGCGATCGCACCGACGGCGACCACGCCCATCGAGGAGCGCGGGCGCTCGTCGATGAGGAGCGCGACGGGGGCCGCGGCGGGGTGAGGGGTGCTCGTGCCCAGCTCGACCGCGTCGACGAGCGGCGTGGGCGTCGTGCTGGCGGGGGCCGGGGCGGCCGTCGGAGTCGGAGTCGGAGTCGCCGTCGCCGTCGCGGTTGGAGTCGTCGCCGTCGGAGTCGTCGTCGCCGTCGGAGTCGTCGTCGCCGTCGGAGTCGCCGTCGCCGTCGCCGTCGTCGTCGCTTCGTTCGCCGCTGGCGGCGCGCTCGTCGCCTTGGTCGCGTACTCCCGCCGCGGCACCTCGATCACCAACGCCCCGTCGGCGCTCCGCACGATCGTCGCGCGCGCCAGCCGCTGCGTCGTCTCGCGCGAGTGGTGCACCTTGACCCGCACGCGCCCCGCGCCGACGTCGACGCGCTTCACCGTCGGATCGTCGACGTCGACCGACGCCCGCAGCCCCTCCGCGCGCGCGATCGGCACGTCGATGAGGTCGCCGCTCGCGCTCACGCTCCCGCTCGCCGCCGCCGCGCCGGCGATGCGCACGCGCACCACGCGCTCCTCCGGCTCGACGCGCACCGGCGCCCCCGCCGCTTGCGCGGCCACCGACGCGACGGTGGCGACGACGAACCAGACCAGACCGAAGGCAGGACGCAGCGTCATCGGTTCCCTCCCGAGTGTCCATGCGCGGGGACGAGCACCTCGGTCACCCGCACGCCATAGCGATCTCCGACGGCGACCGCCTCGCCACGCGCGACGAGGTGATCGTTCACGCGGATATCCAGCTTCTCCCCCGTCAGCCGATCGAGCGTCAGCACCGAGCCCGGCCCGAGGCGCGCGAGCACCTCGCGCAGGCTCAGCTTCACGCGGCCGAGCTCGACGGAGATCTCGACGGGGACATCGGCGAGGAGCTCCTCGAACGGGCGCGCCTCGTCCCCTCGTGCGACGGCATCATCACTCACCAGCGCGCTCCTTGTCGGTGGTCAGCGCCGCGATCTCGACGGCGATCGATTCGCCCTGGACCAGCGGCCGCGCCACCGCCTTCAGCAGCCCCCCGACGGTGAGCGGCAGCGGACGGTGGGTGGTCCGGTCGAGCGCGATCACGGTCCCCGGGCGGAGCGCGGCGAGCTCCGTCATCGTGAGGCGCGCCCGCCCGAGCTCGACGCGCACGTCGAGCGGGACCGGCGACATCGCGCGCAGCACGGCCTCGGTCGACAGCGGCACCGTCGTCGGCCCGCGCCGCGGCATCATGAGCGCCTCCGGCGCGGCGACGAGCCGCACGCGGGCCGGGCACTCGCCCTCGACGGTGATGGTCACCGCGATCACCAACTCGCTCGACAGGAGGGCCCGCGCGCGCGTCGCCTGCTCGGCGATCGGCCAGCGCAGCACCGTCGCCGCCTGCTCCTCGGCGAGCGCGGTCGCGAAGGCGTCGACGATCAGCTCGCCGGCGGTGGCGAACACCGTCAGCGACGCCGGCGACGGCGGCTGATCGCGCGGCGGCTCCACCTTCGCGCCGAGGAGGCGCGCGGCGAGGACGTCGATGATCGGGCCGCTCACCACCGCGAGGACGTCGCCGGAGCGCCCGTCGACGCGCAGGGCGCGGCTCCAGGCGCGCTCGTGCTCCTTCTGCAAGGAGGGGCCGTCGACGATCTCGGCGGTGACCCGCTCGCACGACAGCTTCAGCGACGAGAGCCGCGACAGCCGCGTGGCCACGATCCCCGCCCAGCGCTCGCCGAGCCGCTGCGCGTCGGGGCGCGCCCGCTCTGCCGCGCGGTCGTCGGCGATGAGCGCGATCGACTGCGCGGCCACCGGCGGCGCCGAGGGGGCGCGGGCCGCGGGGCGCTCCGCCATCACGCTGCGGAGCGCGTCGATCTCGTCGGGAGTGAGGGTCGCGCCATCCATGCGCGACGGCCGTTGTGCAAGGGGAAGGCCACGCGATCGGGCGCGTTCGTCGCGCCGTTCGCGTCAACCCAGCGCGCGGATGCCGTCGATTCTGACGACGGCCGCGCCGCTTCTCCGCGCCGCGCCGCCGCCCACGCCTGGCACGTCGGTCGCAGCACGCGCGGGCACCATGTTCGTCATCATCGGATCGTTGGTGGTGCTCGGGAGCGTGGTCGCCGGCTACACGATGCACGGCGGCCACCTCGAGATCCTGTTCCAGATCACCGAGATGATCATCATCTTCGGGGCGGCCCTCGGGTCGCTGCTGATCTCCAACCCGCTCAGCGTCACCAAGCGCGTCTTCAAGGGCGCGATCTCGACGCTGAAGGGGCCGAAGGTGAGCCGCAAGGCCTACGAGGAGCTGCTCGGCGCCCTCTACGAGCTCCTCCAGCTCGCGCGCAAGGAGGGCGCCGTCGCCCTCGAGCGCCACTTCGAGCAGCCGACGCAGAGCGAGATCCTCAAGAAGGCGCCGACGCTGCTCGCCAACCACCACGCGCTCGACTTCCTGTGCGACACGCTGCGCACGCTGGTCTCGGGCAACGTCGAGCCGAACGATCTCGACGATCTGATGACCGAGGATCTCGAGACGCTGCACCACTGGGAGATGCAGGCCCCGGCGGCGCTGCAGAACGTGGGCGACTCGCTGCCCGGCCTCGGCATCGTCGCCGCCGTCCTCGGCGTCGTCATCACGATGGGCAAGATCGATCAGCCGCCGGCGGTCATTGGCCACAGCGTCGCCGCCGCGCTCGTCGGGACCTTCCTCGGGATCCTCATGTGCTACGGCTTCGTCGGCCCCGTCTCCAAGAACCTCGAGCACGCCATCCACGCCGAGGGGCGCTACATGGCGACGATCAAGTCGGCGGTGCTGGCCTTCGCCAAGGGGCAGGCGCCGGCCGCCGTCGTCGAGAGCGCGCGCCGGGCCATCGACGTCGACGATCGACCGACCTTCCAGCAGCTCGAGAAGCTGCTCAAGAAGGCGTAGGCGCGCGATGCCCCCCAAGCTGAGCGCCAACGACAAGCGCCCGATCATCATCAAGCGCAAGAAGGGCGGCGGTCACGGCGGCCATCACGGCGGCGCGTGGAAGGTCGCCTTCGCCGACTTCATGACGGCGATGATGGCCTTCTTCCTCGTCATGTGGGTGTGCGGCCTCTCGGAGTCGAAGCGGCGCGCGATCGCCGGCTACTTCCGCGAGCCGGGCATCTTCAGCTTCACGACCGGCAAGGCGCTGCCGACGGAGATCTCGGAGGGCGCGCGCCATCAGGGCGACGGCAGCGGCTCGGGGGACACCTCCACCCACGGGCGGCTGTTCGAGCTGTCGCGCGAGCAGAAGTGCGGCACGCCGAACCGCTCCGCCGACGAGAAGCGGCGGCTCACCAAGCTGGCGGAGGACATCCGCAGCAAGCTCGAGACGCTGGCCAAGAAGGATCGCGAGCTCAACCTGATCCTCGGCTCGGTGTCGCTCGAGATCACCAACGAGGGGCTGCGCATCGAGATCGCCGAGTCGAACGACCTCGCCTTCTTCGACGTCGGCGGGGCCAAGCCCAACCGCGTGATGAAGGAGGTGCTGGCGACGCTGGCGCCGCGCCTCCAGCAGCTCGGGAACAAGCTCGGGATCGAGGGGCACACCGACACGCGCGCCTATCCGGCGGGGGCGACCTACACGAACTGGGAGCTGTCGGCCGACCGCGCCAACGCCGCGCGCAAGATCCTCGTCGACAACGGCGTCGCTCTGGCGCAGGTCGAGGGCGTCACGGGGTACGGCGATCGCCGCCTGCGCAAGCCCGACCACCCGCACGACGTCGTCAACCGCCGCGTCAGCATCATCGTTCGCTATCCCGAGACGAAATAGGCCCGCCCCCGAGGCGGGAGCGGGCCTGTCGGCGCCGAGCCCGACTAGCGCTTGAGGTTGGCGATCTCCTGCAGCATCTCGTCGGCCGTCGAGACGGTGCGCGCGTTCGCCTGGAAGGCGCGCTGGTAGGCGATCAGGGTCACGAGCTCGGAGCCCAGGTCGACGTTCGACCCCTCGAGCGCGCCGCCGCTGATCGCGCCGCGCGCGCCCGTCCCCGCGGCCCCGACGAGCGCCTCGCCGGAGTCGTGCGTCGCGGTGAACAGCTGCCCGCCCGCCCGCACCAGCCCCTCGTCGCTGGCGAAGGACGCCACCGCCACCTGCGCGATGGCGCGGCTCTGCCCGTTCGAGAAGCGCCCAGTGATCTTGCCGTCGTCGCCGACCGACACCTCGACCAGCTCGCCGGCCGCGTAGCCGTTCTGCGACTGCGCCTTCACCGTCGACGCGCTGGCGAACTGGGTCGAGCCCGCCATCCCCGTGCCGCCGGTGGCGATGGGATCGCCGAAGCTGAAGGTGATCGCCTGGTTGGCCTGCGCCCCGACGAAGCTGGCGCTCGACGACGTGGTCGTCTGCGACTGCAGCGCCCCCGCGGTGGTGAAGGCCAGGGTGCCGGAGGCGATCTCGGTCGGCGTGCCCGCGGTGCCGCCGGTGAGCTCGCCGCCGTCGACGACGGCGTGCCACTCCCAGGCGCCGCCGCCCTGCGCGCGGAAGTAGACGTCGACGCGGTGCCCGTTCCCGAGCGAGTCGTAGACCGTCGTCGACGTCGAGAAGTTGGAGGTCCCGGCGGCGTTGGCGACGCTCCACGCCGCCGGCGGGGTGGCCGTCGCGTCGAGGTTCACCGACAGGTCCATCTGCGTCGTCGGGTTGGGCGGGCTGGTCCCGCCGATCTGCAGATCGCCGAGCTGCGTCCCGACGGCGCCCGCCGGGTCGATGAGGTAGCCCTGCAGCGCCAGCCCCTCCGGGTTCACCAGCTTGCCACTGTTGTCTAGCGAAAATCTCCCGTCGCGCGTGTAGTACGAGCCGTCGATCCCGGCGTGCTGCCCCTTCACGACGAAGAAGCCGCCGCCGCGCAGCGCGAGATCGAGCGGCCGCCCGGTGTTCTGGAGCGACCCCTGGCCGAAGAGCGTCTCGACGCCGCCCATGCGCACGCCGGCGCCGATGCGCTGGCCGTTGGGGGCCGTGCCGCCGAGGACGTCCTCGAAGTCGGCGCGGCTGGCGCGGAAGCCGGTCGTGCTCGTGTTGGCGATGTTGTCTCCGACGACGCTGATGGCGTCGCCGTGCGCCCCGAGGCCGCTCGAGCCGCTGTAGAGCGAGGTCCAAATCGACATGGGGTCTCCTGTGCGCCGGTCAAAGCCGGCGAGGTGAAATGGTGAAAGTCCAAACAACGAAAGGAATAGCTATCCACGTTGACCCCGAGTCATGCGTCGCTGCCTGCGAGGGCAGAG
>Ga0272446_1002218_pt1 | contig 26930 bp, 30 predicted proteins | sample YNPCB0061_FD_194587 | JGI IMG/M metagenome (GOLD analysis project Ga0272446, IMG submission 194587) | Hot spring microbial mat communities from Yellowstone National Park, WY, United States - YNP-CB-006-1 | ecosystem: Environmental > Aquatic > Thermal springs > Hot (42-90C) > Sediment | place...
CCACAACCTAGATACTTCGGGAGAATTTTATCCCCAAATTATTACGACCCGCACCTACACCGATCGGTTAGAGACCATTAAAAACATTGCCCAAGCCGGCATCCAAGTTTGTTGCGGCGGCATTATTGGCATGGGGGAAAGTCACCAAGACCGGGTGAAACTACTCCATACCCTCGCCACCCTCGATCCCCCGCCAGCCTCGGTTCCCATCAACGCCCTTGTGCCCGTGGCGGGTACACCCCTAGCTGATTCTTCCCCTGTCCACCCTTTCGACCTAGCCCGCACGATCGCTACTGCCCGGATTATTATGCCCCAAGCGACTATCCGGCTCTCAGCGGGGCGGCAACAAATGAGTAGTAGCGACCAAGCACTATGCTTTTTAGCTGGCGCTAGTTCTATCTTTACAGGAGAAAAACTATTGACTACCCCCAATCCAGGCATAAATAAAGATCAGGAATTGTTTCAGCAATTAGGGTTGCAGCCCCTATGCTAAGCTAGTAAGAATGCGTCGTCGAAACTACTACTACCGTTCCCCTCAAAGACCTTGGTGGCAAGTAGGTCTACTTATTTTGGGTGGATTACTGGCACTAATTTTAGTGTTAGAACTTCTCCTCCGCTTATTTGGCGGCAATTTTCTGAAAATTAACCCGTCCCTCAAGGAGCGCTACGAACTCTCCCTAGCAACCTCTCAGGGTGAACCAATTTTGGGTAGCCCCCCCTACGGACTAAAAGTTAAATTTAGTTCTCCTCTGCCCTACGAATTAGTCCCAAACCAGACTAGCCCCTTCTGGCAAATTAATCCCCAAGGTATGAGGGATGGTAGACCCGTGCCCCAGGTAAAGCCCCCCCAAGAAGTGCGTATTTTTTTGTTGGGTGGTTCCACTGCCTTTGGTTCCTATGCCCCCAATAACGAAAGCACGATCGGGGCATTGCTAGAAAAAAAATTGCAGGCTAGGGTAGCGGAACAAAAGACCGCGCCCCAGAAATTCCAGCCCCCCGTCTTGCCTTTTTTTGTAGAGCAGGTAGAAGCGGCTCTTGCCCTCCCCTCCCGCATCCCCGATCGGACTTATCGAGTAATCAATAGCGCCGTGCCTGGCTATACCTCCCAAGAGGAGCTATCTTTGTTGTCCCACGAAATTTTACAGCTCCAGCCCGATTATCTAATTTTGTTAGATGGCTATGGGGATTTGATGCCCCCCGCCCCACTAACCAAGCAACTAGACTTTTGGCTCCAACATCCAGGGGTTTACTTCCGTCATACCCTCAGCCAAAGATTGGGACGTTTCTGGAGGGGACTTTACCTCAACCGTCTCATCCAAAAGCTCTATCCACCCCCCGCCATCCCCCTTGTTAAACCCAAATTAGACCCGAATTGGCTCGATCGGTGGCAAAAATACCGCTTCCATCTCAAGCAGATGGGCAAGTTAGCTCAGGGTAAGCCCTTTCTGCTCATTATTCAGCCGGAAATCACCGGTAATCTCCCCCGTAGGGATGAATCAGAAACCAAAATATTAGATCAATTGGACAGCGACTATCGGCAGGTGATCAATCAATCTCTGGGTAGTATCACCCCCGAAACTTTGAAGTCAGACTTGCCCCAAGCGACGGTACGCAATTATTACAGCATTTTTAAGCAGTTCCCGCAGCCCGCCTTTGTAGACCCCATCCACCTTACCCCCGCAGCAAATGAATTTATTGCCGAACAAATCTTTCATGAGGTAATTAAAAGTTTCCGACTTAACCCCGAAGCTCCCCCGCCTGTTCCCGATTTTGTAGAAGAAAATTAGGATAATCATTAAATCTTAATCCGGTCGCAAAATGCTGTTATTCTACTAGCTAAATTACAAAGGATTTAATCTTTTTTAATCTAACAAATTCCTACTATTTGAACAATGCTTAGACTAGGACAAAAAATTCCCCTCATGATCGTTGACCTTGCTGATAATGGTAACGGGGTTGGTCGTTATGAAGATTTTGTTGTGTTTGTGCCTAATACCGTACCTGGGGATAAACTGTTAGTCCAACTCGATCGGATCAAAAAAAATTGGGCTGAAGGAAAGCCAATCGAAATTGTTAGTCCATCTCCCGATCGGGTTCGCCCCCATTGCATTGTGGCGGATAAGTGTGGCGGTTGTCAGTGGCAATTTGCCTCCTATAGTTATCAACTCCAGAGCAAACAAAATCAAGTTTTGCAAGCATTAGTACGCTTAGGAAAATTTCCTGAAGACACTATCAAAGCAAAGATAGAAAACATTTTAGGAGCACCCCAGCCATTTCATTATCGTAATAAAGTCATTTATCCTATTGCTCAGAATCAGGAGGGCAAAATTAAAGTTGGTTACTATCAACCCAACACCCACAAAGTTATCAATCTCAATCAATGTCCTGTGCAAGACCAGCGCCTCGATCCTATTTTGTTGGCAGTCAAACAAGACTTAAACCGATCGGGTTGGTCAGTTTACAATGAAGCTAATCATCAGGGCAATTTACGCCATCTTGGTTTCAGAATTGGTAGGCATAGTGGCGAAATATTGATCACGATCGTGAGCCAATCTTGGGAGTTAGAAAATATTGAGCAATTTGCTAAAAATTGGTTGACATTGCCAGGGGTAGTTGGTGTGATCTTAAACCGTAATTGTCAGCCAGGTAATGTAATTTTTGGCAGTGAGTCCCGTTGTATTAGCGGTAGAGACTATATTGTGGAATACTTTGCTGACCTTACTTTACATTTAACTGCTGATACTTTCTTCCAGGTTTATACAGAACAGGCTGAATTATTAGTGGAATTACTATCAGATTTACTGGACTTGCAAAACACCGAAACGATCGTGGATGCCTACTGTGGTGTTGGTACTTTTACCTTACCCTTAGCCCGCTATTCCCGTAAATGTTATGGTATTGAAATACAGGAGCAAGCTATTAGGCAAGCCCAAAAGAATGCAATCCTTAATAAATTAACCGATCGGGTAGAATTTACGACTGGCAAAGTAGAAAAATTATTACCAAGTCTAGCCACCAATCCTGATATTTTAATTTTAGACCCCCCCCGTAAAGGTTGTGAATCAGAAGTAATTGAATTTATTGTCCAAAGTAAAATCGATCGGGTTGTTTATATCAGTTGTAACCCCGCTACATTAGCAAGAGATTTACAATTATTATGTGCTACCGATCGGTATGAAATAAAGACAATCCAACCGATCGATTTTTTTCCCCAAACCGCCCATGTAGAAACAATGGTATTATTAAATCGAAGCAACAATGAATAAATTCAATGAAGATTTATTAGCAACACATAATAAGGTCAAATTTCAAGTATTAAAATAATCAGTTGAGTGGAGAAGGGAAACAAAAGATCAACAGACTTTGTGTTAGAGAATATAAGATAGATGATCGAAAGATGTAAGAGTTTGATAAATAACTTTGAAAGTACATTAAAGTACCCAGATTGAGTCTTTCTTTTACCTGCCTCATGCTTATTAGAATTACATCTAGTTGATTTCAGGCAGTTTCTAAAGAGAAATCTCATTTGTGTAGGAGGTTTATTGCATAGTTTGATTCAGCAATGGATATTACTACTGACTATTCTTGAATCACATCTTGCTAATTGTACTTTTTTCATTTGAATTGGGCAATAATAAAAATACAAGAACGGATTAGAATTAGATTGATAATTGGCTGTCCTGATGTTAAAATAAATCAAGTTCCTTCATAGACACTTATGGTTTTTGTTACTGAAAGGTTGTTGCGCGGCTATAAATTGAGCATTCTTTTTATTCAGGTAGGTGAAAATGAATCGGTCAGACAATTTCTTAGTTTCTTAGATGATGACCTAGAAAAATTGGGTGCCCATGATCTGATTGATGCAAAGCCCTGGGAGGCTATCAGACAAACCAGTTTATCTGCTTTCCTGGAAGGCGCTTTAACTGATTAGTTGATAAGAATATAAGTTGCCATTTATTTAAGTTAAGCATTAAAATTAAAGATGCTTCAACAATTTCTTGCATAAAGATGTATTCTTGTTTACCCTCGAAATCGAAAACCTTGTTTTCAAGAGTTGGTCAGCAGGAGTCTTTTAACACTCATCTTGCTTAATCTAACCTTTCAAATCATCATTCCAATCGATCGTTGTTTGTTTTTTAAGTAAAACGATCGGTCTTTTTTCAAATGATCGAGTTAAGATAAAACATAGAGAATAGCAAAAAAACGATCGGGTTATTTGCATATGTTAGGATTAAACAAACGATCGGGATAAAATTATGACTCAAGAAGAATTTATGAACCTAGTCCTCATCAAACTCTCGGAGATGGACAAAAAGATTGAAGTCGGCTTTGCCCAAATCGACACCAGATTTGCTGAAATGGACAAAAAAATCGATGTTGGCTTCGCTGAACTGCGTGGTGAGATTAAAGCCTTAGACACCAAGTTCACCCTCGAAATCAAAAACCTTGACTTGAAGTTCTCAGCAGAGCTTGTAAAACTCGACCAGAAGTTCTCGGCTGGGCTGGAAAGCCTCGATCAGAAGTTTTCGGCTGGGTTAGAAAATCTCGACCAGAAGTTTTCGGCTGGGCTGGAAAATCTGGATCAAAAGTTCACAGGTGAGATTAAGAACCTTGAGACTAAGATTGAATCATCTAATCAATCTTTCATGGGTGAAGTTAAAAATCTGGAAACTAAAATTGATGGATTTAATGCCCGACTTGGTTTTCAAGAGTTTGTCAGCAGGAGTCTTTTAGTTGGTGGGTTAGTTGCTGTCAGTGCATCTGCTGTAAAGTTTGCTTTTTTCCCTAACACTCCTCTTGCTTAATCTAACCTTTCAAATCATCATTCCAATCGATCGTAAGTCTTGTAATTTAGATTCCTTCATCAAAGTAATCACTGTCTATCTTTTTGACAGGATAAAGAGATATGGTTGAAACGCCGACATCATTTTCTATCATCAGACTGGTTAACTGTTCACCATCAATCAAGACAATCTTGCTACCAATTTGCGATACATAACTTCTCGCCTCATCCGTAAATCGGGATGTAGTGATGAAGATTCCCTTGTTGGCTCTTTGGGCTTGTAGTGCTCCAGCAAACTGCATCACATCAGGACTACCTACAGGCGTATTATTCCAACGCCTTGCCTGAACATAAACAACATCAAGACCAAGTTTGTCCTCTTTGATGATACCGTCGATACCACCATCACCACTTTTACCGATCGCTCTGCCGGCATCCGATCGTGAACCACCATAACCCATTTTGACCAGAAGATCGACGACTACACGTTCAAAAAAAGTAGGTGAAGTTGACTTGAGTTTGTCAAGTAGTTCATTTGCTAATTCATCTCTGAGGTTTTTATAGGCTTCTTCCAAAGCCTCAGATGGAGTGATTGGTTTTCTTTCATCAGTTTCTTTATTATTACTTACTTGTGTTCCTTTCGACTTCTTGAATTCCATGAATTCAGGGTATCTTTCCAGGGTTTTAACGTTTATGAGTTTTGGTTCTTTAGCAAGAAGTTCACGCCCTCTTTCGGTAATTTGATAGTATCCTCTACGAGTAGTTTTTAGTAGTCCAGCTTTTTTCATATAGGTTGCTGCCCAGCCGACACGATTGACAAAAGTATATTGGGTTCCACTCGGAAGTATTTCTCTTAAGTCTTCTTCGGTCAGATTTAATTCTTTTGCTAAAGCATCTACTGCTTCAGTTGTAGTTATTTCTGTGTTTCGATTTCCTGCATATTTGAGCAGAGGCAACATTAGAGCTTGATAGTCTGGTAATGTCATTGAGATTTGTCTCTCTTATCTTTCTGTTAAAATGAAGTATGAAAGATAGGGTATGTTTCAATTACCATAGGCACGTCTCGCCCTCGCTGCATCTGCTCTGAGGGATTCTAGTCTGGTTTCTAGGATTACCTTTTGCCTACCCTTAACTTGGCTTGCCATAGTTTTGAGGGCGGTTCCCAAACTTTTATAGGCATCGGGGAGCTTGTAGCCGTTTTTAACAGCTAAACGAATCGCCCCTTGGTCTGCTTCAATAAGCCGCCTTATATCTTTTTTGCTGGTGCCCTTCCGCCACAATTGAAAACCTGCTACCCCGCAAACTGCTATGGCAGCTAAAAACAAAGCGCCATTTTGTACCCATAGTTCCCCTACGGCTCCCCCTAGCCCCACCGCCAGGGCAGCAATTTCCCAGCCGTCTTTGGGGACATTATCATTTTGAATGCGGGCAACCTCATGCCAAAACAACAAATTCCGTTGGTCTTCTGGTAATCGTTCCCACTTTGGCATATCGACCAAAATTACTACCTCGTCACCCCCCGCCTCTTCGCAGGAAATGAGCTTGGGTCGTACTCCATCCGCCTGAATTACTTTTACCCATGCCTGTAGCTCAGGGGGCAGGAGGCTCTGCAATCGCATCGACTCATAGCGGGCAAAGGTATTACGGAGGGAACGATTAGGGGCTGGCATGGGCTTGGATTAACACGTCTCTTTAGGTTACTACCCATCGCTTTCCAGAGCAAGGGTCAGGAAACTGTAGAGGCTCCTGCTACTACTTCGAGGATTTCTTGGGTGATGGCGGCTTGGCGGGCTTTGTTGTAGCCTAGAGTTAATACTTTGGCTAATTCGGAGGCGTTGTCGCTCGCATTGCTCATGGCAGTCATCCGGGAAGCTAGCTCACTGGCAACGGATTCCTGGAGGGCACGCAGTAGTTGATTGTTGACATAGAGGGGCAGGAGGGCATCGAGTAACTGGGTGGCATCCTGTTCAAAAATCATGTCCCTGGGTATATCGGTGATGGTGGTTTCTAATGCCTGATGCTCTACGGCAAATTTGCCTCCGTTAATCACAAGGCGGAAAATTTCGTCGTCTTTGGGTTCTAGTCCTTGGGGTTCTAGGGGCAAGAGGGTCTGAATGACTGGTTGGGAGCTAATTAGGGAGATGAAGCGGCTGTAGATTAACTCTAACCGATCGATTTTGCCGGCTAAAAAACTATCGGTAAATTGGGTAGCGATGTTGGCGGATTCGGTGGCGCTAGGAATTTGGGAGAGGTTGGTAAAACTAGCCACGATCGGTTGGTTGCGTCGGCTAAAGTATTGCACAGCTTTTCTACCAATCAGGAAGAACTGATAATCTAAGCCCATCTCCTTGATTTCTCTGGCACGACTTTCAGCCCGCCGAATTATGTTGGCATTATAGGCACCACAAAGACCCCGATCGCCAGAAACTACCAAAATACCAACGGTTTTAACTTCCCTCTTGTCGAGGAGGGGGAGGCTTACATCTTCGATTCTAAGGCGGGTCTGGAGGCGGTAAAGTACCTGCGCCAACCGATCGGAGAAGGGGCGGGCATCCAGGACTTGTTGTTGTGCCCTGCGGACTTTGGCGGCTGCCACCAGGCGCATTGCTTCGGTAATTTTTCTGGTGTTTTTAACACTGGCGATGCGGTCACGAATACTTTTAAGGTTTGCCATAATGCGATAACTAGAATCCCTTGATCATCATAATATCGATCGTCACTTTAGCCTAGAGTATCTCTTACCTCTGCGCCGTCGTGGTAGGCAGCAAAGATGACGGCACAGGTCTTGTCCCAAGCGATTGCCCCCGATCGATCGATGCCGATCCCGCCGAAGTCCCGTTTCCTTGCCCTTGCTTCGGCAAAGGACTTACGGAAAGCATCCTGGAGGGTCATGCCGTCCGTTACTCTGGTCACAATTCTGACAGCTAAACCTTCGTCTAAAATGTCTTCCCCTACTCCAGTACAACTAATAGCAGCCCATTCCGTGGCATAGTTGCCCGCTGGTGTGGCGGAGTCACTCACCCTGCCGATGCGTTCAAAGCCCCTACCCCCAGTGGAAGTGCCGGCACATAGCCCGCCGGCTTGGTCTAGGGCAACAGCCCCGATCGTGCCCCTAGTCACTGTTGCCATTTTGCGGGTGAAGTTGGTCTTTCTTTCCTCTAGCCATTCCTCTAGTCTTTGGTCTGTGAGGGGGTTATAGATGGGAATGTTAAGCTCCCGCGTGAGTTCCATCGCCCCAAAATCCGATAAAACCCGATCGGGTGACTGTTGTAAAAATTTCGCCAAATCGATCGGGTGTTGGACTCGACTGACATTGATCACCCCACTAAAAGTTTGACTTTGCCCGTTCATCAGGGAGGCGCTCATCCGAATTTGTCCATCGGACTGGAGGACGGAGCCGGTACCAGCATTGAAGCGGGGTTCATCTTCTAGTAATTGACAGGCATAGACTACTGCTTCTATGGCACTTGCCCCCGACTGGAGGAGGGGATAAACCCGGTTAACAATTTGGTGGAGACTAGCTCTGGTGGATTCTATGTCTCCTTTGTCGTTTGGGTCATCGCCTGCCCCCCCATGAATGATCAGCTTGGGCATCATTAAAAATCGTCCCCAGACATAGCTTCACTTTCTTTTTTGGAGGTTAATAACTCTAACTGATCGACTCGAATGACGGGCTTCGATCGGTCTTCACCGGTGTTTTTATCTTTCCACCGCTCGATACGGAGAGAGCCAATAATACCAACCATATGCCCTTTTTTGACAAAGTTGGCGGCAACTTCTGCCGTTTTGTCCCACAATTCTAGGTCGAACCAGTCCGGCGGCTCATCGCGGTTGCTGGTGCGGCGGTTGACTGCTAAAGTGAAGTTACAAACGCTCTTGCCGGTCTCAAAAAATCTAATTTCTGGGTCCCTGCCCGCTCTGCCGACTAGATGAATTTTGTTTAGCATAAAATAATTTCTCCTTGGTTTAACATTTGTAAAAGCTTAAGACCCGATCGTGAGTTTCTGTACCTCTTCTTGGTACTGTTCTGGCGTAATTTTGCCTGCTTTGAGTTCGGCAGTAATTTCCTCTAGCTTTGGTTCTAGCTCTCGGCGGCGGGTAGCAATCGAGTCAGCATTTTCTTTATAGAGGGACTCCCCTTCCTGTTTTGCCAGTTTGAATGCCTCTTGGAGCTTGAATTGGTCCATTTTGCCCCCCTCGGCATAGTACTGGTTGGCAACCTTCCCGATCGCCCAGGTAGTAGCATAGGCAGTGGTGGCACCGGCGACCATCCCCACTATAGGAATTAGTTTAGTGAAATTACTAAAGGCAATCCGGGCACCTGTTACAGCTAGGCTACCAAAGAGGGCTTTTTTGAGGTCTTCATTCTGGGCAGTGTAGCCCCACCGCTCCCCGATCGTCTGCACGAGGCTTAATTGGTTCCAGTAGATCAGCAAGTCCAACAAAATCGCTACCCCAGGGAAGGGGAAAGCGCCAAACACCGCATTAAAAAAGCAGTAATCCATAATGACCCGATCGACTTCGATGCTGCGTTGCTCCCGATCGGCGATCTTTTTCATCTGATGAGCCAAGCTAGACTGCATCGCTCTATTTTCTAGGTTTTCTAGCCAGGATTCCGTCCCAAAGGGTTGAAAGCCAGCGAATTGATGGGCGATCCGATCGAGGAGCTTTTGTTCCTCATTGGAGCAATTGCCGTCGATGTGAGCCATCAGGTAAGCCGCCTGATAGACAGACTCCCTAGCAGTTTCGCTGGTAATTTGGGGGATAATTTGCTCTGGGTCGAGATTCTCCTCTAGTAGGCTATCTAGGGTGATGCCCTCCGGCAAAGAGAGACTTTCCAGGGATTGGATTAAGCCCAAGCGCTCTTCATCAAGGAGCTTCCCATCCGCCTTTGCCATACATACCAATAGTTTGATGCTAGCGAGAATTTCATCCTGATTGATCGTTGCCATAGTTTTACCTCATGTCCCCTGCCCTAAATATAGCGAAAGACTGCTCACTTTTTCCCAAAACCAAATTTTTGCATAAACCGCAGGATAGGGCTGGCAAGGTTACTATCCTCAGAAGTGGGTTTAATAGGTGGGGGTGCTTCTCCCTCTAGGGCGATAATCTCATAGACCGGCATTTCGGTTTTGCCAATTTCGACTATGCCGCTCTTGCCTACCTTGACACCCTGACCCAACTCCTGTTTAACGGGGGCGGAAACCAATAGTTCTACATTGAGGTTCCGGCTAGCTGCCTCTAGGCGAGTTACTTGGGTGATGGCATCCCCGATCGGGGTGGTAAATTCGGGGCGTTTGTGGTCTACGGGCACCATTACCGCACTGCCGACATGGATAGCAAGTCTAACCTGGAGGGGGTTATAGTTCAGTTGTTTGAATAGCTGGTTTAGTTCCTCTAGGGAGTGCCGAATTTCTAGCGCGGCATGAACCGCTCTTTCTACCGCCCGGTCGATCGTTTGGGTGTCGAAGGTCGCCATCCACCAGCCTGCCATGTAGTTGTTGAGCTTGCCCCCCTGCTGCTCTACTAGGCGGCGGGTACGATGGAAGTATTTCCCCATCACATAGAGAATGTCTACCGGGAAGTTGACTTCATCAAAATTATTTGCCCCCATGATCGATGCCATCAGCACCACAATTCTGGCTTCGGCGTTACTGCCACCGGTCAAAAGCTGTTCATCGACTAAATCCAGGTCGTCACTGTCGATTACAAGGCGGCGGACTTGCACATCCCCCGTTACCTTGGTTTGGCAGGCAAGGCGGACATGGACGGGGAATTGGAGCTTGTTGGCAAGGGACTTCTCGGCGGGGGTGGGATTAGTACAGTTCTTAATGCCGTCTAAAATCATCACGCGGCAGGTAGAGCAGTAGGCATTGCCGCCGCAGGCGTGGGTATGGGGAATATCCGCCTGCAAAAAAGCCTCTAACATGGTTTGGTCAGGCTCGATCGGGACAGACTTACCATCGGGATAGGAAAATAATTTTGCCATCAGGTCAACTCCTAGATATAACTATGTAATATACTTTTCTCACTTCTATTTAGATTTGTTAAATTTAACCGATCGGGGACATTATCCGTCACGATAAATATTGGTTATTAGTTTTGGTAAGAATTTATGACTCCCATCCCTCCTTCAATTACTCCCCAACAGATGAACTTGTTGCGTATTGTTGCATCTATGGCATGGGCAGATGGTCAATTAGAACCCAAAGAAATTGCTTTATTACTAGAAAGACTAAGTAGCTTATTTGCTATTTCTTCTGACCATCGCGCCCAATTAGTCAATGAGTTACAGGAATATATCCAACAAAAAATTCCCCTTGAGCAACTAATTCCTAAACTCGAAAGCCAATCGGAACGAGAATTAGTTCTAAAATTAGGCTATGAAGTGATCTACTGTAGCACTCGTAATCCCGATGAACCCCGTATCAATATGGAGGAAGCGGCTGCCTACCAGAAACTGGTAAAATTCTTGAATCTGCCTGGTGAAGTTGTAGAGAGACTAGAAGAAGAAGCTATTAAAGCTGTTGAACAGGGGGGCGAAATATCTGATATTGTCTCCCAAACCATGTCTGATTACTTCCAAAAGTAATAGATAGTCATGACTCGATCGGGCTCAGTTTCCCTATTATCAGGTTGGAGTTTAGAGCAGTTAAAAACTCTAATTGAAAGTAGTGAACAAAACACCCGATCGGTTTTATTACAAGTACAAACCGACTGTAAACTAGGAGAAGAATACCTAATTAAAATGACAACTAACCCACCATCCTACCGTCAGCAAATTGAACAAGAAACCCAAGCTCAAAATATGGTATGCGGGCAGTTAGTTACCCAGTTATTACAAATTTTAATTAGAATTAGCGGGGCAAAAACGGTCTTAGAATTAGGCACTCTAACGGGCTATTCTGCCCTAGCAATGGCAGAAGTAATGCCCCCAGACGGTTGTTTAATTACCTGCGATCGCTATGATTCTGCCCTCTCTAATTTTGCTAAGGTGCCTTGGGGGACAAAAATTAAGCTCAAAGTTGGTTTAATTGCCGATACTTTACAGGAATTAGTTAGGGATAGCTGGCAGTTTGATCTAATTTTTTTAGATGCAGATAAGCGTAACTATTGTAATTACTTTAAGACAATCATAGAGCAAAATCTAATCCGATCGGGTGGCATTCTTTGCGCCGATAACACTCTTTTTCGGGGGGAAGTATGGCAGTCCAAACTAAGCCCCTATGCCCAAGCCATCCATGAATTTAACCAACTTCTTGCTCAAGATAGCAGGGTAGAGCAGGTTTTACTCCCCTTAAGAGATGGACTAACAATTGCCTATCGTTTGTAGCTTGGCTATATTGAATAAATCCAGTAAGATTGTCGAAATTTTGCCTTTTTTCTATGGAATCGAACCAATCGAAACTCATCGCTCAAATTGTTGCACTACAACAAAGAGTCCTAACCCTAGAGAGCGAAAAAAGGGACCTAGAGTTACTCCAGGAAACGACGCTCAACCACGCCGATCGGGTGGAAGAAGAACTATTTGAAACTACCCAACTCCTCAAACAAGAGATTGAAATTCGCAAAGAGAAAGAAGCCTCCCTCCTCAATTCCGAGTATATGCTCCGCTCCCTCGTAGAGGCTTTGCAGAAAGATATGAATGACCTAGAATGCCTCTTGGAAAATGCTACCAGCCACGGAGACGCAATCGAAGATATCCTCTACGATGAAGTAGTTATCTCCCAATCTGAAAGACAAAAACTATTTAGTGCCCTCGCCGAAACTGTGCCCGTCGGAATTATGATGGTGCGTTCTTCCGATCGGCATATTATCTATGCTAATCAGAGTTCTGGGCAGATTTTTGGAGAGCCAGCCCATCAACTAATTGGTAGACCGGTTATGAATCTTTTTTATGATGAAATCGGTGCCCGCAATATTATTAGCAACCTCTTAGAAAAGGGCTTTTTAGAAAACCAAGAACTCTACGCCCAAAAAACTACAGGCAATAGATTTTGGCTCAGTCTCGCCCTCCGTATTTTAGAAGTTAATCATCAAGCTACGATCCTAATTGCCTGTCAAGATATTACCCAAAGAAAGCACGCTGAATTAGAGCTTAAAGCGGCAAAAGTTGCTGCCGAAAATGCAAATCAGGCAAAAAGTACATTCATGGCAAATATGAGCCACGAACTCCGCACGCCCCTCAACGCCATTATCAACTATAGTGACCTCCTCCAAGAAGAAGCATTACTAGCAGGCAATGAAGATTTGAGTCAGGATCTACAAAAAATTACCAAAGCCAGTAAACATCTCCTCACGATCGTGAACGATATTTTAGATATTTGCCGCCTAGAAGCTGGGGACATATCTGTAGATTATATTCCCTTAAAATTAGAAAAATTTATTGAAGAAACTATTACTCAAATGCAGCCAAACTTCGATCGATCGGGTAACAGTTTCACCCTCAATTGTGAGCCAAATATACCAACCGTAAGAACCGATCCTATTAAATTAAAACAATGTTTAATTAACCTGCTTAGTAATGCAAATAAGTTTACCAATAAAGGTCAGGTTAACTTAAAAGTTTATGCTGATAATCGCCGTATTTATTTCCATGTAATTGATACAGGGATTGGTATTTCTGAAGAAAATCAAGCCAAGTTGTTTCAACCCTTTGTCCAAATTGATGACTCTACCCGCCGTAAGTATGAAGGTACGGGATTGGGTTTAGCAATTACTAAAAAATACTGTCAACTAATGGGGGGAGATGTATTAGTTGAAAGTAAATTAGGAGAGGGGTCAAAATTTACTATCACCTTACCCCTATTTGCCCATCCCTAGTTGTTGTGCCTTCTGATATACCTTCCCTTCCGTAAGGAGAGAAGGAGCAATGACAACTTCTACTTCCTGCATTTCCCTAAGGGTCTTTGCTCCTAGAGTGCCCATACTGGTTTGGAGCGCCCCTAGCAGATTGTGAGTACCGTCATCTAGGGCAGCGGGTCCCCGTAAAATTTGTTCTAATGTGCCGGTAGAGCCTACTTTGATTCTTGTGCCCCGCGGTAAAACAGGGCTAGGGGTTGCCATGCCCCAATGATAACCCCTGCCTGGTGCTTCCTTTGCCCTTGCTAGAGGAGAGCCGATCATTACCCCATCTGCCCCACAGGCAATAGATTTACAGATGTCCCCCCCCGTAATTAAGCCGCCGTCAGCCACGATCGGGATATATTTACCAGTCTGGGCGTAGAAATCATTCCTTGCCCCAGCACAGTCCGCAATGGCAGTGGCTTGGGGAACGCCTACCCCCAAAACGCCCCTGGAAGTGCAGGCAGCCCCTGGTCCAATTCCGACTAAAATCCCTGAAGCCCCCGCCTTCATTAGTTCTAGGGCTACTTCGTAGGTGACGCAGTTGCCCAAAATGACGGGAATGGGCATGGAAGCACAAAATTCAGCTAAATCTAGTAATGCTACCGATTGGGGTACTAGATGATTGGTGGAAACAACCGTAGACTGGACAAAAAATAGATCACAGCCTGCTTCTACCGCAATTTTGCCATATTTTGCCGCATTTCCTGGTACAGCACTCACACAGGCAATCCCTCCCCTGGACTTTACTTCTTGAATTCGTTGGCTGATTAGTTCTAACTGGACTGGTTCTCGATAAAGCTCCTGCATGAGGGACACAAATTCTTCTTTCCCTACTTGGGTCAACCGATCGAGGATGGGGTTGGGGTCTGGGTAGCGGGTCTGCAAGCCATCTAGGTTAATGACCCCCAAAGCGCCCAAATCTGAGAGCAGGACTGCCATATTTACGTCCACTACACTATCCATCGCACTGGCAATAATAGGTATCTCCCGTTGGATATTGCCGAACTGCCAAGTTGTATTGGTTAAACGGGGGTCTATCGTACGATTTCCTGGTACGAGGGCAATTTCATCAATACCGTAGGCTCTGCGCGCTTGCTTAGCCCTGCCAATTACAATGTCCACTGCATTTGTTCCAAACTTTTAGACAGCCTAGCAAAAAATATCCCCGATCGGTCTAAAATTTAGCGGTCGCTCCCCCCAATAAGGTCAACATAATACTGATAGCCAAGGGATGAATGCCCATTGCCCAGGCAGGGGGCACCTGAATTAGGGGCAGATTAATTAAAAAGTAGCCCAAAAGACCATTAAGGCTAAAAAACAGGAGTAGCCATACCCCGAACCCTGATTGGAGTAAAACTAGGAAAAACCACAAGATTCCATTGCCAAGAGTCAATATAGCTAGACCCTGGAGCCAGCCCCAACTCGATACTAAAACTTGGTTGCCCATCCATACCATCAAACCCCAAGTGAGGCTAGCAAACACACCACTCAAAATACTGCCCAAGAGTTGCTCATACCACCAAGACATGGCTTACTCTAGCTGGGCGGGGATGTCTTTTTCCAGGAGAGTCTCAATCAGGCGTTTGGCATCTTCCACATTTTCAAAGGCTGCCACTTGCACTATGCCATCACTGGGGCGGATAAAGGCTCCCGGTTCGATTTGTTGTACCCGATCGAGGTATTGCCTATCCACTACCACTTTGTAGACCACAATGGGTTGGTCTTTTTCCAGGACTGTTTCCCCTGGAGGGGGGGCTGCTTCCACGGGGGGGAGTTTTTCAATAGTGGGGTCGGGCAAGGGGGGGCGGACAGATACGGGGGGCGTAGAGGGGGGCGGGTTAATTGCCACTGGAGGTGTAGGGGTTTGACTTTGGGGCTGGGGCGGGTTTTGACTCTGAGGGACTGGCTGGTTCACTGGTGTTTGTTCCAACAACCGATCGATGCTGAGCATTTCGGCAGCAATGTAGCCTATCGTACCAAGCAAGATCGTGATGACCACTGCAGCAAAACCAGTCTGCCAATCAAGCCAGCTTTCCTTAATAGCTTCAGGTTGAGGGGCTGGGGGAGGGGATATTTCCGGCTCTGTTATGTTTGTTTCCGGGGGCTTGGTAGGAGGCTCCACTATGGGCGGTGGTAAAACCGGCTTGACTCTTTGGGTAAATTTGAGAGCGGTGCTGGGAGCGCGACCATGTTTCCGCCAATACTGATAGCGGCTTAGTTCTTCTTCTAAGTTTACATCTAGCTCACTAATTGCCGTTTTGAGTAGTTGAGGAATTTCCATTAGGCAGTAATCCGATCGGGGTTAAAATAAATTTCCTGAATATCTTCCGGCATAATATTTAACACATTTAGATAGGCTTCTTTCAGTAAATTTAGCACATCCTCTGGTGTGGTATTTGAACCTTCCAATTGTAAGTAAGCTGCAATGCGGACAGAACTCCACTTAAAACTTTCTGACAACAATAATACAAGGCGCAAATCCCCTGGTAGCTGCTGGAGTGCCTGGTCTAAGTAGCACCAAAATACGGGGGGGGTAGTGCTTAAAGAATATTGAATTTCTTCGACCGCTGGTACTTTAGTCCTATTCAAAACAACCCCCGTTGCATCAATAATCCAACTCTGTAAATTAATATTAGTTTGGTTAGTAAGGAGTCGCAATTCATTAAATATGTATTCCCATACTTTTAGGAATAAAAAATCCCCCTGAACCATCGATCGGGTGGTGCGGCTAGTCAGGGTATAAACTACCTGTCCATAGCGACAGAAAATGGCGGCAAAATAACGTCCTGTAGTGGGGTATCGTTGGAACAGGGATAGTAATTCCGAGTCCCCTTTAAGGAGCAGGGGTTTAATTAGGGGATGATGAACTTCTGGCAAGTCCGGCAACTGCACCTATAATTTACCTCAATGGCGGATGTTGACCCCATAATACCAGTATTGCTTTAGAACGCAACCAATGACCAATTCCCCTATTCTTTCTGTTTCTGATGTTTATGGCGGCTATGTACCGGAAGTTAATATTTTGCAGGGTGTAACGCTCTTTGTAGGGAGAGGGGAACTGGTCGCCATCATCGGGGCAAATGGGGCGGGGAAGTCCACCCTAGCTAGAGCGGTGTTTGGTTTAATGAAAATCAATCAAGGACAAATTCTGTTTAATGACCGTGAGATTGGGGGCATGGCACCGGAACAGTTAGTAGGCTTAGGGATGGGCTATGTCCCTCAGGTAGCTAATGTTTTTCCTTCCCTTACTATCAGTGAAAATTTGGAAATGGGGGCTTTTATCAATCCCCAAAATGTTAAGAAAAAAAAGCAAGAAATATATGATATTTTTCCAGTTTTAGCCCGCCGTCAAAAACAAAAAGCAGGTACTCTTTCAGGGGGGGAACGACAAATGTTAGCGATGGGCAGAGCTTTAATGGTTTCGCCCCAGTTGATTATTTTAGATGAACCTTCGGCGGCTTTATCTCCTATTTTGGTCAAGGAGATTTTTGATTTAATTGTTAGGGTTAATCGCCAGGGTACTGCAATTTTATTGGTTGAACAAAATGCCCGCCAAGCCTTAGCAATTGCCGATCGGGGTTATGTGATGGACAGTGGCAAAGTTGCTTATACTGATACAGGAAAAGCCCTGTTAGATAATCCCAAAGTGGGGGAACTTTATTTGGGTTTTAACCGATCGACTTCTTCATAAAAATCCATTAGTAGGCTCTTAAAAAATGAGAAATTTCAACCTATTCAGAAACATTTGGCGATTAAATGCAATTTTAATTACATTGATCTGTATTTTGATTTTTTCCTTTTTAGTTTTAGGTATTTATAGAGATAGAGTAAATAGAGTTGCTGATAGGGGCGTGGTTGTAGTTAATCAAAATATCAACCTTGAAGAGACATTTTATCTGGGCAAACTCGATCGGATTAAAGGATCAGAGTTTGTTATTGTTCCCCTTTATGCCCGTCAAAAAACAGACTTAGGGCTTTATCCCGACCAAAAAAGTATATCTACCAGAAATATTCTATTTGCTGATGTGAATAAAGGAATTAATAAATGGCTTTTACCGAACAACAATACCTTAATTTCTCACTATGATTTAATTAGCAGTTTGGATGACAAAGACCAGAGAGTTATTGCTTTTTTGTATCAGATCATTTCGGCAGATACAAACCAAGATGGTAGGCTAACCGAAAATGATGCCCTTAGTGTTGCTTTGTCTTTGCCTGATAGTAGTAATTACCGCAAAATATTAGATAACATCAAAAGCGTTGTGGGCTATGAATTGTTGTCTTCTGACAGATTGGCAATACTTTATATGAAAAACGACCAGGGTTTTATTTGTTATGTTAAATTGCCGGAATTTCAGATTATTAAAGAAATACCGATTCCCCCATTTAATTCTTAATTCTGTCTGTCTTGCTATTACCCGATCGGGGTTGTAAAATAGTCCTGCTGATAGCGTAAAAAATATGAAGAAGAATGCACAGCTAATTTGGGGTCTTGCCTCGATCGTTGGAGCAGTTGTTATCGTTCTTTGGGTCTTTCGTTTTTTCAGAAGATTTTTGTTCTGGTTACGTTACCAATTAGTACCTGGTATGTTTTTAATATTAGTCTTGATCGGCATTGTCTATCTTGCTTGGGTAATCTTCTTCAAAAAAGAGGAAAACTAATAACGAATACGAGGATCGATCAACCCATTAACAATATCGATCAAAATACTAGCGATCGTGGCAATGACGGCAAAAAAAACGACAATACCCTGCACGACTGGATAGTCTCTGCCACTGATGGCGATGAAAAGACGATTGGCTAAACCAGACCAAGAAAAGGTGACTTCTGTAATTACTGCCCCGCCTAACAAAGCAGCAAAGGTAAGCCCAAACACTGTCACCACAGGGATTAGAGCATTCCGAATACCATGACTCCAAAGAATCCGCCCCTCTGGAATGCCCCTTGCTCTGGCAGCTTCTACATGATCACTTTGGAGGGCTTCTTTCAAATTAACTCTCATCATTCGTTCAAAAATGCCACTCAATCCTAAACCTAAAGATAAAGATGGTAAAAATAAATGATAAAGACTAATAAAAAATAAAGACAAGTCACTCTGTAAAAGACTATCGATCGTGTAAAGACCGGTTATAGTTTTAATCCCACCGATCGTGGCTGGAAGCCTTCCCCCCAGAGGAAACCAACCCAATTTCACGGCAAAAAATAACTGAAAGATCATCCCCACCCAAAACAAAGGCAGCGCATAGGTGATGATGCTAAATAGTCTGCCTGGTAATTCCCAAAAAGGATTGACCGCTGTGAAAACACCAGTCGTTAAACCGATCGATAAAGCCACGATCGTGCTGTAAATCGCTAATTCAGCCGTAGCCGGAAAAAAATCCTTAATAATTTTCGTGACTGGTTCTCCCTTTGTCGATAAAGATTTACCTAAATCAAACCTGAATAGCCCCCCCATATAGCGGAAATATTGCTGAGGGATGGAGCCTTCTAAGCCGCTCTGCTGGCGCAACCTAGCCTTGACAGATGCCGGCGCTCTTGTCCCAACGATCGCATCGATCGGGTCACCAGGAGAAAGACGCATCAAACCAAAAACGATCGTGGCAACCACCAAAATCATGACCGGTGCAAGAGCTAGCCGAATTAAACAATACCTAAATAAAGAACGCCAACGCTCCAAGACCAAACCCCATTAACACTCAAAGATAAATAATGATTTCTCTAAAAACGAAAGAATGATTAAAAATTAGCATTCTTACGATTACCTATTTATACAACTAACTTACCTTTGTACCAAAGATTTTAATACCCAAGTCGCTCCTATATTAGAAATAATCGTAAATCTTGCCCAAAGACTTGGCAAGAAATTACAGTCCATCTAACCCCTCTTTCCCAAAATATGGTCTATTACAACCCCGATCGTTTTCTTTTTTGCATTCGCGAAACAAGTGACAGACATAAAACCAAAAATTATATCCATACGTTAAACCGATCGGTTACTGATGGGCAAAAATATCTTCATAACCTAATAAATCCATTTCTACTAGAGTTGGTAAAAAGTTACAACAAGTGATTGCTAAATCGTAGCGTTCTTCTCGTTTTAACATTTCCACTAATTTATGATACAAGCTGATTAAATAAATCACATCATTAGAAGCATAGACCAATTGTTGTTCCGATAAATCATAAGGATTACCCCAATCTGAGCTTTGTTCCGTTTTATCTAATTCTACTTTTTCAAGTTCTCTGACTAACTCTTTTAGTCCATGTTTTGGTGAGTAAGTGCGGGCAAGTTTGCTGGCAATTTTAGTACAGAAAAATGGTTTTGTTTCTATACCCAAATGATATTTCAAGGTGCCAATATCAAAACGGGCATAATGAAAGAGTTTTGTTACTCCCTCTGCTTCTAATAGTTTCTGTAAGTTAGGCGCAGTTTTAACACCCCGATCGAGTTTGACCATACTAACTACACCATTTTCATCACACATCTGCACCAAACACAAACGATCGCGACGGGGAATAAGCCCCATTGTTTCGGTATCCACTGCCAGGAGGGGGCTTTGCAGGTAATTCTGCAACATCTGTTCCGACAGATCGTTCTGAAAGATAGAAAATTCCTTAGTCATGGCTGATCACTAAAATAAAGAGCGGCGCTCACCTTCCGATCGGGCGCTGGTATCGACAGTGGAAAGGTTTTCGTTGACTTGATAGAGCCTCTGACTAGCTTCTTTACCGGCAATAATAGCGTCTTGTAATCTCTCTAGGGTTTCTTCCCAAGCTTTTTCAGCCAGGATAGGAATTTGTTTGGCGGACTTTTTGAGCATGGAGCGGGTCTCTTTACCCGATCGGGGGGCGACCAAAATACCCGTAATTACACCTATACCGGTGCCAATTAACATACCCCCAAAAAATTTACCGATTCCCTTTGCCATGACTTCCCTTGCCCCGTTGAAATAATGATAGTAGGAAAGTCCCCATTTTGATCAGTTTCTGTCCAGCTTGGTAGTTTTGTCCGATTTTGATTAGATATAGACGGTTGCGATGGGTTCTAAGGGTAAAAAGTGGGAGATGGATCGATAGATATTTGACCCACCCCTCTAGGGTTCTATGTCCCCGCTTGGTGCCCCTACGCCACCGCCAACAATGCCAGGTCATCCACCCCAAACCAGCACTAAGAGCCAGATTGAAGCAGAAAATCATCCAGATCACTGGTTTATTAGACCATCGCCCTGGCGGAGAATTTCTTGCAGGAACCACCGCTGTTTTTGATGCCTCTGGACTAGCCTGGTGAAAAGGTCGGCGGTGCCGATGTCGTTGCCGCAGGCTGTTGCATCTTGATGGAGTTCGGTAATGACCCGATCGTGGTTGGCGACCGCCTCTTCTACCATTGCTTTAAGGGTTAGTTTGCCAGTCGAAGGTTTGACGGTGGCAATTTTGAGGTACTCATCAGGATCGGCAACGGGGGCACCCCCCATAATAAGGCTCCGCTCTGCCAACTCATCGATCGTGGCTAAAATTTCGTTGCCATGCTCCTCAAATAGAAGATGCAAGTCCCGAAATAGCGGACCATAGCTCAACCAGTGATACTTTTTGTAGTTGAGATAGGTGATCAGGGCGTTGGCTTGTTGTCGATTTAGACTTTTAATGATGTCGTTCATAGTGGTCTCCTTAGAATAATTTAATTTTAACTCAGAATAATTCTGATTTGCAATTCTTTAGGTAGCACTCAGAAATTGCCTAAGTGCCATGAGTTTGTCCCAAGCTGCCCCCGATCGGAGGATGTCCATGGCTTTGGGGTAGGCAGCCTGCCAACTATCCCCTTGTCCGGCTAGGTGGAGGGCAAGGGCGCTATTGAGTGCCACACATTCCATTTGGGGATTTGTCCCCCTACCCTGCAAAACCTGGGTCAAAATCAGGGCATTTTCTGCTACATCTCCCCCCAAGAGGGCATCTAAGCTGGTAGGAGCAAGCCCGATCGTGGTTGGGTCTAACACTAAAGCAGTCATAGTCCCCTGATGGAGGTAGATCAAATCTGTGGGGGCACCGAGTCCTACTTCATCTAGTCCTTCTCGGCTATGGAGAACATAGGCTTGTTTAATGCCCAAAATTTGCAGGGCTTCAGCGACTGGTGGCAATAGGTTGGGGGCATAGACTCCTAAAACCTGGGCGGTGGGCTGGCAGGGATTGACCAGGGGACCAAGCAAATTAAACACCGTCCGGATGCCGAGATTTTTGCGGAGGGGTGCGACCGCCTTCATCGCGGGATGCCAGTGGGGGGCAAACAAAAAAGTGACCCCGATCGTTTCTAAAGCGCCCTGCATTTGGGGTAAGGGAGCATTCAGATTTATGCCTAGCGCCTCCAACACATCCGCCGAACCCGATCGACTCGAAACCGATCGGTTGCCATGCTTAGCGACAGGGATACCAGCCGCCGCTGCCACAAAAGCCACTGCCGTAGAAATGTTAAAAGTATGTTTGCCGTCCCCGCCAGTGCCGCAAGTATCGAGGAGGACTTCCTGACTAGGTTTAGAGAGGTGATGGGATAGGGCATGGAGGACTTCTGCCATAGCCGCTAGTTCAGTTCCGGTAATGCCTTTCATTTGGAGGGCGGTCAAAATTGCCCCAGACACTTCCGGCAGAATTGCCCCCTCTAGCCAGCCTTCCATCAACGTCCGGGCTTGGGTGGGTTCCAAAGGTTCTTGGTTAATAATTTGTTTGAGGAGGTCTGTCCAGGTCATAGTAACGCTAAAGAAATATTACAAAACATACTCTTTTTTTGTCCTATTATTTAAGCCAAGTTGAATCTAGCTGTAGAATATTAGCTATATTTTAAGTAGAGAACAGGAAAAATTATTATTTAATGAAGATAGAATTATGACTGAGCTACAGAAATTATCTGAAGAAGAATTATATGATTTTTATCAGCTTCTAAAAAATCGTAACCCAAATCAAAAATTAGAAGAACAAATAGAAGAGTGGGATATAATTATCAGATACTGTCAGATGCCGCAGGCATTATTGATTTAGCTTATCAGTAGCATCATTATATTCATGGCACCAAAAATTAGTAGGAAATATCTTAGTTCTAGTTAAATGGGAATTGAATTTGGTATTACCTATGGAATTTCTATGTAGTTGTTTGGGATTACTTTTGGCGGGAGCTTCTTTAGCTCAAGCCCTCACGATCGCTACTTACAATGTGGAAAACCTCGATCCCAAAGTGGAAGAAATTGCGAAGGTCGATCGGCAATCAAAACGCAATGTTGATGACGACACCCCCAGATTTGCCCTCCTCGGTCAGCAGATCGCTGGTATCCTGAATAGTCCCGATATTGTGGCATTGCAAGAAATCCAGGACAACGATGGGGCAGAAATTAGTCAGGTGGTCAGGGCTGATCTGACGGGTAGAACCCTGTCCCAAGCCGTCCGATCGGCTGGTGGAGCTAGCTACATCTATGCCGATATTCCTCCCCAAAATGGCACTAGCGGGGGGCAACCAGGGGGCAACATTAGGGTTGGTTTTTTGTATAACCCCGATCGGGTGCGCCTAAAACGTCTTTTTACCATCGATGATCCCGCTTTTATTGATAGCCGCCTGCCCCTGGTGGGGGAGTTTGAAAACCGATCGGGGACTTCCTTCACCGTGGTCAATGTCCATTTTGTTTCTAAACGGGGAGGGGAGCCAGCTAATCAGACCCGCATCGCTCAGGCAGAAGCTGTCCATAATTATGTCCGGTCTCTCACTAACGTCATTGTGTTAGGGGACATCAACGATACGCCCCAGTCCCCCGCCGCCAAGGTTTTAGCCCGTACTCTGGTCAACACCTCGATCGGAATTGCCCCACCCGATCGGTTTACCTACTCTTTCCGGGGTATGAGGGAGATGATCGACCAAATTTTCCTGAGTCCCGCTCTGGCATCCCAAGCTACTACCAAAACCTTCAACCTCAATATCACTGAAAATGATAAAAATCCCGATCGGGCAAGCGATCATAACCCAGTCTTAACGATCCTCAACTTGCCCTGAGGTTGTACCATTAAGGAAGCATTAGCCAAAACTATGAATAGCCTGCAAACAGAAATCAACCGCCTTGAACTCACAGTAAATACGCTGTTGATGCTGACCAATTTTGTTTCTAAAAAATATGAAGTGCGGGACTTTTTAAGTTTAGTGCTCTCTAAAGCTCGCCTCCTGACCCAGAGTGATGCGGGCAGTGTCTATCTGATCGATCGGGAAGATAAAATCCCCTATATTTGCTTTGCTGTTTCCCAAAATAGTTCCTATCCGGAAAAATCTTTAGACCATTTTGCAGTGCCAGTGAACCAAGAAAGTCTGGTGGGCTATGTTGCCATTACCGGCGAAACCCTCAATATCCCGGATGTTGAGGATTTACCCCCCGATGCTCCTTACCGCCACAAAAAAACGATCGATTCCGATATTGATTACATTTCCCGATCGATTCTTACTCTGCCAATTTGTAGTTCTACTGGGGAAGTAGTAGGGGTAATTCAATTGATCAACCGCAAAACAGACCCCGATATAGTGATAGAAATTACCAACATTTTAGATGTAGTCCGTCCCTACAATGATAGTGATGTAGAACTATTAAGGAGTCTTGCCAGCTTAATCGCTGTTGCCCTCGAACGTCAGCAACTCCAAAGTAAAATCTATGAATAATGCCCAGACCCTCCTAGACATTGCTACCCTGGCAGCGATCGCCGGGGGGAATGTCCTCAAAAAATATTGGGGTAAGCTCAAAACGATCGAGGAGAAAGCCCCTGGCGACCTAGTTACAGCAGCCGATCGGGAATCAGAAATTGCCATCCTGGAAGTGATCAACCGCCATTGCCCCAGTCATGGCATCCTAGCAGAGGAATCGGGGGGGCAAGGTGACCGCCAAAGTTCTATCCTCTGGGTGATTGACCCCCTCGACGGCACTACTAACTTTACCCACCAGTACCCCATGTCCTCAGTCTCGATCGGGGTTTTAGTAGAGGGGCAACCCACGATCGGGGTAATTTACGACCCCTTTAGGGATGAGCTATTCCTCGGTGGCTTGGGTCTAGGAGCCTTTCTGGAATACCAGGGCGACCGGGTACCCATCCGCGTTTCCCAATGCCAAGAACTAAAACGGAGCTTACTTATTACGGGCTTTGCCTACGATCGAACCCAAACGATCGATAATAACTACGCCGAATTTTGTCACTTCACCCACATCACCCACGGCGTGCGTAGGGGCGGTTCAGCCGCCCTAGACCTGGCATACATTGCCTGCGGTAGACTAGACGGCTACTGGGAAAGGGGACTATCCCCTTGGGACATGGCAGCCGGCGTAGCCCTAGTGAGGAGTGCAGGCGGCATAGTCACCGCCTACGATGGCACCGACTACGACCTCTATTCCGGCAGAATTTTAGCCACCAATGCTACTCTCCATCCCCAGATGGTCACAGAACTAGCTAAAGTAAAACCCCTCAGCCAATCATTCCCCTTCCACTGAGACTGGTTCCGTTGCCTCATGGTGAGTTTTGCGCTTCGCAAAGCCCCAAATAAAACACAAAGCAATTAAAGAGAGCATCAGCCATTCCGGCGGGACATAACCCCTGGCAACTACCTTTATTAGAAGGCGCATTCCTACCAATGCCACAATCAGATAGCCCGCTGCCTCTAAGTTAGTAAAAATATCTAACCACTTAATAAATAAATCCGCCAAGAATCTCAAAGCAATAATGCCCATTACACCCCCCAAAAGCACCAGCCAAGTATCTTCTGCTACGGCTACCGCTGCTGTTACACTATCCAAAGAAAAGGCTAAATCTGTTAAAGAAACTAATAAAATTACTTCCCAAAACTTACTAGCAACCGGTATAAATTCTTCCTCTCCATGTTCTTTAGCATTGGCAACAAAAAACTTGCCCGACAGCCATAACAAATATACTGCTCCTGCTAATTCAAACTGCCAATAACCAATCACCCAAGTAGCAGTTAAAATTAACGCTACCCGCAGAATAAAAGCACCAATTAAACCATAGCGTAATGCCCATTTCTCCTGTTCTGGATCGGGTAAACTCCGCACGATCGATGCTAAAGCTACCGCATTATCTGCCGATAGAATTGCTTCTAATAAAATTAGTACAACCACGATCGGTAATACATCAGGGCGCAATACACCGGAGGGGAGGGCATCGAACAAATCAACAGTGGGCATAGGGCAATTACAGATTAAGTATTACGAAAACAGACAAATTACAAGATGGGACAGGAGTAGGAAATTCCCCTAAATTAGGATAAGCTACAGGAAGGTAAAGTAGCTCAAATATTAGGGCTTATTTTGATACTAAAGTGAGGATGTATGAACTTAAAAAACATGACCATTTTATTGCTGGGGCTGATGGGGATTACTCCTCAGTTGCAAGCTCAGAATGCTGAACACCTGCGTTACTTTTTAGCGAATCTCGAGTGCCAGAGATGTGAGCTAAGTCAGATTGATGCGAGTGGGGCAGACCTCAAGGGCGCTTTTTTGAATGGCACTAACCTGAGTATGAGCCGCCTTTCTAATGTTAACCTATTCAACGCTGAACTTACAGATGCAGACCTACGGATGTCCAACCTCCAGGATGCCAACCTACGGAACTCGGTCTTAGTCGGGGCAGACTTACTCAGCGCCAACCTTGTGGGGGCGAACATCCGTAACAGCCGCCTCAAATATGCCAACATGGCTAGAGCACGCATGGAAAAAGTAAATCTCATGGAAGCCGAGCTGGTCTATGCCAACATGAACAATGCAGATATGCCCCAAGCCAATCTCAGAAACTCTAGTCTCTATCGTGCCACCCTCGTGGGAGCTAATCTCCAGGGAGCAGACCTCTACCGTGCCAACCTAGAAGAAGCAGACCTCCGGGGGGCTAACCTCAAAGATGCCGATCTGTCCCGTGCCAACCTGAGCAATGCCAACCTAGATGGGGCTGACCTCAGTGGGGCAAACCTATGTAACGCAACCCTCCCCGGCGGCGAACTATCCAAACGGGGCTGTCCTCTAGGCGGCTGATTTCTTAACAATTAGCCTACTTTTTAAGAGTCCTGAGGACTCTTTTTTTATGGCATGATTTTTCTGCAATACGCCTTACTTAATTCAGTTTTTATTAACTTAGGATTACCAAAGTTGGTAATTTAACGGTAAGGCTTTGAAAACTTTTTCACTCTAAGATTAAAGGTTAGTTAAAAATTGAGAAAAAAACTTTATTTGTGAAATTTATATCCCCTATGGAGTTGGATAGGGAGTAAATCTGAGTTATATTATCCTC
>Ga0272446_1002219_pt1 | contig 26921 bp, 19 predicted proteins | sample YNPCB0061_FD_194587 | JGI IMG/M metagenome (GOLD analysis project Ga0272446, IMG submission 194587) | Hot spring microbial mat communities from Yellowstone National Park, WY, United States - YNP-CB-006-1 | ecosystem: Environmental > Aquatic > Thermal springs > Hot (42-90C) > Sediment | place...
TGGTTTTTGGTGATGATATGACGCTCAACAAGTCTCATTCGTTTTCGTGAAGTTCTTTGATGATGGCTTCGGTCTTGCGTTGTGAGCGACGCAAACCGTACAGACGCGCCGTAAAACTCGTGATAATAGCGACAAAATCTTGCATCAAGTCGTCTGCCATGGTTTCCATGGCGTTGTCTTGGACGTTGTTGATAATTTCAATCGTTTTGCCTTTTGCAATCTGTGTACCTTTGATAAAACCTTGCTTCCAATGACGGTGCGCTGTACGGTACGAAATCGAATGACGTTTTGCATATTCTGAAAGTTTCATTCGGCAAATATACGACTTATTTGCCTATTTATGACTATAATTGTCTATTAAATCATGGAAGTTATTTAATACCACGTGAAACACCACGCTCTCAATTAAACGGCTGCGGTGGCAAATTCCGAAAATCCACGCGAATATCGGCACGATTTTCGGCATTTGGGGTTACGCGCAACCGTGCTGGGCGGGTGTTGTCGCCATTAACGTTGTGTATGCCCACCACGCGCCACGAACTGGGCAGCAAAATTTGCGGGTTTACAAGCATCACCACAGCAATGTATTGCAGTTCTTCGGGCGCAGGGTCGGGGATTTCGATGCTGTATGCTGTACGTTCGGCAAACTTTGCTAAGGTGCTGTCTAACGTCAAGCCTTCTGGCGTGTAGTAGGCTCGGCGCATGATGATTTCGCCAAAAATGTCGCGTGGCGGAAATTCTTTGAACGCTACCAACCGCAGATTGAGGACGCTGTCGGCAGGGGGCCAGCTTGCTCGGCCGCCAACGTACGTAATCGTGCCAGAAAGTATTGTGGGCGGCGGCGGCGGCTTCAACCCTTCATCACAGCCAACAACGGCTGCTCCAAGCAGTCCGCACCACAGCCAAAGCAGCACAGCACGGCGATTGGCAATGAAACTGGCAGTGCAGCGCAACACCACGTGAGTAATCAAGCAAAATACACGCATGAGTTTGGAGAATCGTTGAGACAAAGGTGTATTCGAGATTTCGCATTTCGCATTGAGCGAAATTCTGTAACTTTGTGGCTATACTTGTTGTCATGCAAACACTGAGGTAGGCTTCGAACAACGCTACCGTGAGCAGCATGACGCTCTTTGAGTGCAGTTCTTGAGCAGCTCTTGACCACAATTCTTGGGCAAAGTTACGTTTGTTCAGACATTCTTTTGCAAAAAAATCGTAGAAACGCGCTGCCCTGCTGCGATATTACGGCAATATTACAGCATTACAGCAATATTACAGCAATAGTGCGCTCGATGTCCGTTGTTCAAAGATGTCCATTGTTCAAAAAATGTGTTCGAGAATGCCATAAAATGCCATTTTGCGAAAGTCCTACGCTGTATGTTCAACAGTCTGCACATTTTCCATTCCAAATATTTCGCTCAACATTCGCTGAACATCTATGTTTCAAAATAACGGTATTAACCGAGCATTTATTGTGCTGATTGCCGCAAACGGCGGTGTGGCTGTACTATTTTTGGGTACGTCGCTTGTTGTGAATAGCCCAATGATGCGCATTATGGGCTTCATTTTCTTGGCAGCAACCGCGCTTATGGTCGGTTTTATGATGTTTTTGCGCTCGCGCTTCAAAGACCTTTAGCAACACACATACGCATTTTCTTCACTTTCTATTTACTTGGTACCGCACATGTTCACAGAACTTTTTGCCAAACACCAACCAACGCTCGACCAAGCCATTCGTGCTAACGCTACGCGAGAATTTTACGCACATTGGGCGGAATCCCCAAGCAAAAAAATCTACGGTGAAACTGCTGCTGAAGATGGCGAAGCAGCATTCAAAGCCTGCTTGAATACCAAATTTACCCGCCTACGCCAAACGGGTGACCCGCAAAATTGGCACGGCGAAGAAACCTCGCCCTACGGATTTCCACTTGGTGTGGAGTATCCGCTGTATGACGCTGATGCGCTTGTGGCACAGGCACACACCGCCCAGCAGACATGGCGCAGCCTTCGTCCTGCCGACCGCGCCGCCGTGCTGATTGAATCGCTCGAAGAAGCCTCAAAACTCTTTTTCCAACTTGCCTACGCCACGCAGCACACGAGCGGTCAGGGCTTTGGCATGGCGTTCCAAGCCACAGGGCCTCACGCTTTTGAACGCGCGCTGGAAGTAGTGGCTATGGGCTATACGGAGCAAACGCACTTTGCCCCCCGAACAACGTGGAGCAAACCCACTGGTCAAGGAAGCCTCCACGTGCAAAAGGCGTTCCACATCGTTCCCAAGGGTGTGGGCGTGGTAATTGGCTGCTCGACGTTTCCAATTTGGAACACGCTGCCCGGTATGTACGCAAGTCTTATCACGGGCAACAGCGTCATCATCAAACCTCATCCAAAGTCTGTTCTGCCGATAGCGATGGTGGTGGCTGATGTGCAGGCAACGTTTGAACGGCTTGGGCTGCCCGCAAACATTGTTCAGTTTGCCGCCGACAGCAGCGAAGCACCGCTCAGTTTGCGCTTGGTGGAACACGCAGGCGTGAACATCATCGACTTCACGGGCGGTGCGTTCGGCAATACCGTTGAGGAAGTGGCTGCTAAACGTGGTAAAGTCGCCTTCACTGAAAAATCAGGCGTGAATGGCGTTATTCTGGAAAGCACGACGAATTTGGACGCAGTGCTGGACAACATTGCCTGGGCGCTTACGCTCTACAGTGGACAGATGTGTACGACTTCGCAAAACTTTTTTGTGAATAAGCACGGCGTTCGAGACGAAGCCACTGCCGGCGTTGTGCCGTTGGAAGAAGTCATGAAGCGTCTGGCAGAAAAAATTGATGCACTCGTGCATAATCCGAAAATGGGCGCAGGCGTGGCGGGCGGCATCCAAAGTGAAGCCACGCACAAACGAGTGCAAGAAGCGCGTGCGCTCACAAGCAAGGGGCTAAACCTTGTGCGTGATTCCGACGAAATACCGCAACCCGGCTTTGCAGGCGCACGCACGGCTTCTCCGCTTGTGTTGCAGGCTTCGGTAGAGCAACAAGACGTATATGAGCACGAATGGTTTGGTCCGATAAGTTTTGTCATTCCCACCAACGGTTTTGACCATAGCTTAGACCTTCTTGTTCGCAGTCTCAAAACCAAAGGTGCGCTGACGACGCTTGTGTACACCACCAATGCTGACGAACAAGCACGTGCCGAAGAACGCATCGTGTTTGAAGGCAAAGCACCAGTGGCGTTCAATTACGTGGGAGGGGTGTTCGTCAATCAAAGTGCGGCATACAGCGACTTCCACGGCACGGGTGCAAATCCTGCTGGCACGGCGGCATTTTCCGATGCCTCGTTTGTAACGAATCGGTTCAACGTTATCGGCTCGCGGACAGTGGCAGCATAAGCCTCAGAGAACAACCAGAATCTCCATCGTGGAGGTATCACACAGTTTTTTCACTTTTTATCAACCGCTATGGTAGCGCGCAGTTTTCGGAACTCCGTTGGACTGAGGATGCTGGTCATCGCCGTTCTGACGTTGCTCATGCTTACTCCAACAGTATTTGTAAGCGATTTGATAAACGAACGCCAACAACGGCGTGACGACGTTATCGGTGAAGTGAGCGAAAAATGGGGCGGCGTACAAACGCTGACAGGGCCTATTCTTTCGATACCCTACAAGACTTTTGTTTCCTCACAAAGCACCGACGAGAAAGGTGTGGTCAAAACCGTAACATCGGAGGTGATTCAGTACGCGCATTTGCTGCCCGACACGTTGCAGGTTCGCACTGAACTCAAACCCGAAGTGCGGTATCGCGGTATTTACGAGATTATTTTGTACCGTTCGGTGGTCAGAGTGCGGGGCATACTTTCTTTGGTGGGCTTGAAAGACGTGAGCGTTCCTGTGAAAGATATTCTCTGGAAGGATGTGTTCGTATCGCTTGGTGTGCAGGACGTGAAGGGTATTCGGGATTCGGTAACAATTTTGTGGAACGGTCAAAAGTTGCTGACCAATCCGGGCGTGCCATGCACAGACGTGGTAGCAAGCGGTATTAACGGTAAAGTCCCGATGAGCGAAGACGATTTTCAAGCCAACCGCCAATATGAATTTTCGGTCGAACTCAACCTCAACGGCAGTGGCGAACTCTACTTTATGCCTGTTGGCAGGGAAACAATCGTGCAGATGAGCGGTTCGTGGGGCAATCCCAGCTTTGTGGGCGCGTATTTGCCCGAAGAACGCAGCGTGGAGCCGAACAAGTTTCTTGCCTCGTGGAAAGTGCTGCACCTGAACCGCAATTATCCGCAGCAATGGATGGGCGCAAGCGTGAATCTGAAAGAATCAGCCTTTGGCATCAAGTTGCTCATGGGGCTGGACGAGTACCAAAAAACCATGCGGAGCGCGAAATATGCGATAACGTTCATCGTTCTGACGTTTTTGTCGTTTTTTATGGCAGAGGTGTTGAACAAACGCATTATTCACCCCATCCAATACGTGCTGATTGGGCTTGCGCTCACCATTTTTTACACGCTGCTGTTGTCCATTTCTGAGCAGACCAATTTTAACCGCGCTTATCTGTTGTCCAGTGCAGCAACGATTGCGCTTATTGGGCTGTACACCCGCAGTGTGCTAAAAAGCACGCTGGCGGCGGCGGCTATTGCGGGAATTTTGGTCCTGCTGTATGGGTTTTTATTTATCGTGCTGCAATTGCAAGACTACGCACTGCTTTTGGGCAGTATTGGCTTGTTCTTGATTTTGGCACTGGTGATGTACATTACCCGCAACATCAACTGGTTTGCTGTTGAATCGGAGGCAGGCGAACCGCCCGTACCGCCACCGCCTACAAAGCAGACAGTGTAAAGGTTTTCATAGCCTCAGGTAAGCACTGTCGGGCATTACAGCCCATTGTTCGAGCATCTGCACTGCACACGTTTTGTACTGCACACGTTCAAAACCCTGCAACTACGGTGAAAACCGTCTTGCAGGGTTGTTCTGTGCTCAAAGTGCGCCTAAAGTGGCTGAACTCCAAGATATTGGCTGTTTTTTTTCTGCATGGAGCCCTTTTTGGTTGATGCTTTTTTGAATATATTGCCAGCTCATCGGTTTCCGACTTGTACGTTCCATTACTTCATACACGGCACTTCATCCACCACGTCATACCACGCGCCATGAACGACGAATTGTCCACCTTGCACATCGAACACGGCTTTTCAGTACCAGCCTCTGATGCGTATTTTGACAGCGAGTTTTCGCACATCATTGTTCGTGGTGCGCGGGAACACAATCTGAAAAACGTGAATATAGATATTCCTCGCGAACAGCTTGTCGTGATAACGGGTTTATCGGGTTCGGGGAAATCGTCGCTGGCCTTCGACACGCTCTATGCCGAAGGACAGCGCAGATATGTCGAATCGCTATCGCCCTATGCACGGCAGTTTTTGGGCATGATGGAAAAGCCCGATGTAGATACGATTGAGGGATTGTCGCCTGCCATTTCGATTGAGCAAAAAACGGTCGGCTCAAATCCGCGCTCTACGGTTGGCACGGTAACAGAGGTGTACGATTATATTCGCCTGCTGTACGCCAAAATTGGCACGCAGTATTGCGTCAATCACCCATATATTGCGGTTCGCAAGCAATCACTGGAGCAAATCGTGGCAAGTTTGCTTGCACTCAAGGAAAATTCACGCTTGAGCATTCTTGCCCCGATTGTGCGCGGGCGCAAAGGGCATTACCGCGAGCAGTTCGAGCAGCTCCGCAAACAAGGATTTACGAGGGTTCGAGTGGACGGCAAAATGACTGAATTAGACGAAGGGCTGCAAGTCAATCGTTACCAAGTTCACACTATTGAAGTGGTGATAGACCGTTTGGTGGTCAAGCCTGAACAAGAGCAACGCTTGCGAGATTCTGCATCGCTTGCGCTAAAAATGGGCGAAGGCACGATGATAGTGCTGGCGGAAATTGAACCTGACGACGAAGAAGGCAAAACGGGCGTGGTGGGCATCCCCATTCGCAAAGAACTCTTTTTTAATCAAGCAAATGCTTGCCCCGAGTGCGGGAAATCCTACGAACCACTTGCGCCGAATGTGTTTTCTTTTAACTCCCCTTATGGCGCGTGCCGCACGTGCGAAGGCTTGGGGGAAATTCGTGATTTTGATGCTGCACTGCTGATGCCCGACCCATCTGTCTCGCTTCACAACGGCGGTATTGCGCCACTTGGCAGATACAACAGCGATGCGTTTTTGTGGAAACAGGTAGAAGCGGTGTGCCTGAAGCATAACATCAGCATCCACACGCCCGTTGGCAAACTCACCCAAGACCAGCTTGCTTTGCTGCTCAAAGGTCATCCGTCGGAAACATATGATATTCCTTATGCCTTTGCAACAGGCAAGCGCGTAACGTACAAACAAAAGTTTCTGGGTATATTGAAGGTGCTGCGCGACCAATACGACAAAGCACCAAGTTCTACGCGCCAACAAGCTGTGGAGCAGTATATGTCCACCGTGCCTTGTCCTGTGTGCCACGGAGGGCGTTTGCGGGCAGAAAGTTTAGCCGTGAGAATTGCCGGAAAAACCATTGCCGATGTGGTGCAAATGTCGGTGCTGGAAGCGTTGGAGTATTTTTTGACCTTGCAACTTACCGAACGTGAAGAAACGATTGCGCGGCTGATTTTGAAGGAAATCACCTCGCGGCTGAGTTTTTTGCAGGAGGTGGGATTGCAGTATTTGACGCTCAACCGCGCAGCTCGCACGCTGTCGGGTGGCGAGGGGCAGCGCATACGGCTTGCGGCACAGATTGGTTCGCAACTCACTGGTGTGATGTACGTGCTGGACGAACCAAGCATTGGGTTGCATCAACACGACAATCGCAAACTTATCGGCTCGCTCAAAAAATTGCGCGACATTGGCAACAGCGTCATCGTCGTCGAACATGACCGCGAAATGATAGAAGAGGCAGATTTCGTGATTGATTTGGGACCACACGCAGGAGTTCACGGCGGCGAAATTATGATAGCCAATGTGCCGGAAGCCCTCAAACAGCAAGCCGCAAGTTCGTCGCTGACAACGGCGTATTTGTCGGGCGCAAAGTCCATACCAACGCGCTCAACTGTCCGCGAAGGAAACGGCAAAGCTCTGGAATTGGTGGGCGCAAAAGGCAACAACCTGCACAATGTTACGCTTCGGATTCCACTCAACACCTTTACCTGCATTACGGGCATGAGCGGAAGCGGTAAGTCCACGCTCATCAATGATACGCTATACCCAATTTTGGCACGACATTTTCATGATTCCACTAAAGTACCGCTTCCATATGAAACAGTGCGCGGCTTGGAACACCTTGATAAGGTTATTGAAATAGACCAATCGCCGATTGGACGCACGCCGCGCTCCAATCCAGCGACCTATACGCAAGTGTTTGGGCTGATTCGAGACCTGTTCGCTGAACTGCCTGAATCGAAAATGCGTGGCTATCAACCGGGAAGATTTTCTTTTAACGTGCCGCCCGAAAAAGGCGGCGGACGCTGCGAAGCCTGTGAAGGCGACGGCGTAAAAAAGATTGAAATGAACTTTTTGCCCGATGTCTATGTAACCTGTGATGTGTGCAACGGTAAACGCTATAACACCGAAACGCTTCAAGTGCGCTACAACAACAAATCCATCGCGGATGTGCTGGAAATGACCGTGGAAGAAGCAACGGCGTTTTTTCACGATATTCCCAAAATTCACCGCAAACTCGACACGTTGTCCGAAGTGGGCTTGGGCTACATCAAACTTGGTCAGCAAGCCACTACGCTCTCTGGCGGCGAAGCGCAGCGCGTAAAATTGGCAACAGAACTCTCCAAAACCAGCACAGGCAATACGCTCTACATTTTGGATGAGCCAACGACAGGTCTGCATTTTGAGGACGTGCGAATTTTGCTGCATTTGCTCCACAAATTGGTCGAGCGCGGCAACACGGTGGTGGTGATAGAACACAACTTAGACGTTATTAAAACAGCAGACTGGATTATTGACCTTGGTCCGGAAGGCGGCAAATTTGGTGGTCGTATTGTGGGCGAAGGCACGCCAGAGCAGATTGCATCAAACCCCGAAAGTTTTACAGGCATCTATTTACGTGAAGAATTAGACCGTTACGAGCCTGTGCAATGCTAAGAAATCGTAGCCGAGAATCGTAGCCGGAATCGTAGCTGAGAACTGCACATCAATCTTTTGTGAATCAATTCCTGAACTCCTGAACAAGAGCAAGCCCAGAATAAGCCCAGAACCGAAGCACGGCAGAACAAGAAGATAAGCACTGAGTGGTCAGTACGCGAGTACGTGCAGAATTTTATCGAAACCTTATAGTGCAGAGCAAATGCGCATGGTTCATTATACCTGCTGTACGATATGGAAACGCTTAATCTCCATATCTCTACACACGCACTACGTGTGTGCGCTGCTCTGCGTACTGGCTCTGTTGCACGTGGGGATAGTGTCCAGAGCATCTGCCCAGCAAACACTTGCGCCTATGGAAGAGGAGCAGTTGCAAGCCTCGTTCATTTGGCAGTTTTTGCAACTTACGGAATGGTCTCCGCCACAAGCATTACCAGAAAACATTTTTACATTGGGCATAGTGGGAACAAGCCGCGTGGAAGAATTTTTAGAACACATCACCCGCAATCGCAAACTGCCCGACGGTAAAACTGTGGTCTTGCGAAAAATTACCACACTTGATGACATTGAACGCTGTCGCGCCGTGTACGTTTGTGTCTCAGAGACACTACGATTGCCGCAAATTCTTGCGCGGAGCAAAAACAAACCCGTACTCACTATTGGTCGAGACCCACAGTTTATTGAAAAAGGTGGCATTATCAATTTTTTTGCCGAAAATAACCGCCTCCGATATGAAATCAACCTCGACGAAGCCTCGACAAGCAGCATCACTTTCAGCTCCAAACTCCTTCGCTTTGGTCGTCTGTACAAGCGATAGCCAGCACAACGATTCAGCACTTCCCGTGAGGTTATCAAACCACGGACTTCTGCTTTTGTGCGTAGTTTTTTCAAGAATTTTTATAGCTTTGTAAACTGTACTACTTACTTAGAAGACTCTCGCCATCGTTGATGGTTGCGGGGAACAATAACGATGCCATCTCAAGTAGAATCTCAAGTAGATATAACACCATAGATTTGGCAAGTCCGCCGCGCTGTGTGTTATTTCGTATCACGAAAAACCGATGAACGTGTTGACAAACCTATCTATCAAAAAGAAACTGATAGCTATTATCCTTGTCAGTACCCTCACTACGCTGACGATTGGGTTCGTGTTGATTATTGTGCTGAATATCAATGCTCTGCGGCGCGATATGGTGGACAACACGCTCGTTGTTGCCCGAGTTGTTGGTGATTATGCCGCAAGCGCACTCAATTTCCATTATCAAGCCGAAGCTGCTGAGATTTTACGCAAACTTGAAGGTCTGGAAGGCTTTGATAAAGCCATACTGTATGACAAGGAGCATCAGCTGTTTGCAGTGTACCAACGTTCGCTGCCCACTGCCGTTCCTCAGGAGCGTATCCCCAACATCCTTGACACAGCACATATTCCCGTCTCCAGTTATGTGTTTGAGGATGGATACTTACACGTCTATCATCGCATTGTGGAAAACAACGAATACTCTGGCACTCTTCATTTGACGGCAACTACCAGCTTTTTGCAGGCAAAAATTCGTAACTACGTGCTGACAATGGCTGCAACAGGCGGTGGTCTCATAGCACTGGCGTTAGTGCTGGCACTACAACTCCAACGTGTTATTTCTCGTCCAATTTTGGATTTGGCGAAGATAGTCCGAAAAATTTCTCAGGATAACGATTATTCTGTGCGTTTTGAACGCCGCGCCAACGACGAAATTGGTGTGCTGACCGATGGCTTTAACACCATGATAAGCCAAGTGCAGAAACGCGAAGCAGAGCGCGACAAAGCCCAAGATGCCTTAGCCCGTGCGTTGCGCGAGGATTTCCGCGAGACCGTGCGAAACCTGCAAAACCTTATCTATAAAGTTTCACGGCGTTCAGACGGACAGTACATATTTACCTTGTTTGAAGGCAAACTCTCCGTCAATATCAACAGCGAAATGATTATCCACAAAACGTTAGCCGAAGCCTTTGGCAAGCGGTATGCAGAACGCTTTACTTCACTATTTGACCGTGCATTTTTGGGCGAGGCTGTGCAGTTTGAAATGATGTTTCGCAGGCACTACTATCTCAATGCGTTAGAGCCGATTATTGACAACGGCACAGTACGCGAAGTTGTCGGTTCGGCAGTGGACATCACTCAACTCAAACGCATTGAAAACCGCCTGCGTTTGAGTGAGCAACGCTACAAAGCTCTTGTGGAGGGCGTGCCAGTGGGTATTCTGCAAAGTGTCAAGCGGGGCTACGAAACACCTGAAATTCGTTTGGAGTTTGTCAATTCAGAATTTGTACGTCAAACAGGGCTTTCCATGCAAACGTTTGCTGAAATGATGCGAAGCGACCACCCTGCTCTGCCCTTTTATGCTGAGGACAAAGCCGAAGCCGAACGTGTATGGCGTGAATGGCTTGCTGGTTCTGCCGCACCAACGCTATACAGGACGTATCGTTTGCAAATCACCCCAACGACCTGTCGCTGGTTTGATGATTATGCCACAAAATTCTCGACTGAAGCTGGTGAAACTATTATCATTCAAGCCCTGCTTGACGTGACGGAAAAAAAGCAATCCGAAGAACGCCTGCAACAAGCACTCCGCAAAGAACGCGAACTGAACGCGCTCAAAAGCCGCTTTGTCAGTACCGTTTCCCACGAGTTCCGCACACCACTGACGGGCATTTTGTTGTCGGTGGACATCCTCAACCGCTACATTACCAAACTGAGCGACAAACAGCGCAATGACGAGTTAGATAAAATCCGTTACCGCGTGTCGGAAATTACCAATTTGATGAACGACTTTTTGGCACAAAGCGAAAGCGAGTCTATTGCAGGCAAATTTAAGCCTGTGGAAGTAGATATTGCCGCGCTCTGCAAAACGGTTGTTCAAGAAATGGAATCCGTTAGCCAAGCGGCGCATCACGGCAGCATTGAGCAACGGTTTGCTGTTGAGACAGCAGTGATGTTCGGCGATACAAAACTGCTGACACACGTGCTGCGGAACTTGATTTCCAATGCCATCAAGTACTCGACCGATGAACATTCGCTGGTGCGAATCTCATTGGATGTGCGCGATGAAGACGTGTGCATTGAAGTAACTGACAACGGTATTGGTATTCCTGCCGACGAGCTACCAAACCTGTTTACCCCGTTTTTCCGCGCCTCTAATGTCAGCAAAATTTCGGGTACGGGCATGGGGCTGTCCATTGTGAAAGAATTTGTAGAACTGCACAAAGGTTCTATCCGTGTTCACAGCATTGTTGGGATTGGCTCAACGTTTACCGTGTGCTTTCCGCTTGCCCAGACTGAGCGAGGCAAGCAAGTGGTGGAAGCAGCCCAAACCATGATTGAAGAAGAAACCTCACGGCTGCTTCACGACCGACCGTCGCACCATGAACGCGAGTCCAAAGCCTTGTTGATGTGAACTGCTGGATGCCTGCGTGTCGTTGCTGCTGCTATCTATTCTGCTGACTCTGAGCCTCTCCGCTATTGCAAGCATTTCATAGTGTACGAATGTTTCACTGCTTTTTGGGATTGTTATGAATCACTCAACACGTTGGAGTAATGGTTCTGCCGCCGCCCGCCATCTGACGCTTGTGGCTGTGGCTGTGTTCTGTATGCTGAGTTCGGCATTTGCTGCCCGACTCGATGAAGGAATGTGGACATACGACAACATTCCGCTCAAATTGCTGCAAGAAAAATACGGCTTTACGCCTACAAAAGAATGGCTTGACCACGTGCGGATGTCGTCGGTGCGGTTTAATGACGGCGGTTCGGGGTCGTTTGTTAGTGCAAATGGTTTGGTGATGACCAACCACCACGTGGCACGAGGACAGTTGCAAAAACTTTCCACCAAAGAACGCGATATTATCGCCAACGGCTACTATGCACGCACACAGGCTGAGGAGTTAAAATTTACCGACGTGGAACTCAACGTGCTGATGTCTATGGAGGACGTAACGGCACGAGTTCTGGGTGCAGCAAAGCCCGATATGAAACCTGCCGATATCGTTAAAGCCCAACGTGCGGAAATTGCTGCCATCGAAAAAGAAAGCACCGAAAAAACGGGACTGCGTTCCGACGTTGTGGAGCTTTATCGTGGCGGTGAATACTGGCTTTACCGCTACAAACGCTACACCGATGTTCGGTTGGTCTATGCTCCTGAGTCGCAGATTGCGTTCTACGGTGGCGACCCCGACAATTTTACCTACCCGCGTTTTGACCTTGACGTTACGCTTGTGCGGGTGTACGAAAACAACAAACCTGTCAGACCCGAACATTACCTCAAGTGGAATAATGCGGGTGCCGCGGAGAACGAATTAGTCTTTGTCTCGGGGCATCCGGGTTCGACCAATCGGCTGAATACCTACGCACAGTTTGAGTTTAATCGCGATTACTTCTATCCTGCACGGCTCAAACGCCTGCAAACCATTATTGACATTTACCGCCGCTACACTGCTCGCGGCAAAGAAGAAGAACGCCGCGCTATCAGCGAAATTTTTAGCCTCGAAAACGCAAAAAAAGCCAGTACGGGTGAATATAACGGCTTGCTGGACAAAGCCATTGCCGAAAAAGCCCGCAAAGCCGAAGAAGACCTTCGCGCAAAAGTGGCGGCAAATCCCGAATGGCAAAAACTCTATGGGGATGCTTGGACGACCGTAGAAACGACGGTTGCCAAAGAGAAAACAATGCTCAACAATGCCATTGTTACTTCGCTGGTGAGCATTCCCAAAACATTAGGCAAAGCCTTTGGGCTGTTGCAGTATGCTGCCGATGCCGCCAAACCCGCCGCCGAACAAATGCCCACCACACAACTTGAGGGCTTAAAAGCGCAAACACTCTCGGCTGCACCCATATATCCCGACATGGACGAAGCCTTGTTTGCTGGGCTGTTGGGGTATGCCTTGAGTGAACTTGGCGCAGACCATCCAATAGTGAAAACCATCCTTGCCGGACGCACGCCCGAAAAAGCCGCCAAAGACCTTGTGAGCGGCACAAAACTTGCCGATGCCGCTACACGCAAAACGCTGTGGGAGGGCAAAAACAAAGCAATTGATGCTTCAAAAGATTCAATGCTTGTGCTAGCACGAAAATTAGACCCTCTTATCAAAGCCATGAACGCAACGTTTGCTCAGGAAGTTACCAGCCAACGCACACCTGCCTTGCAAAAAATTGCCCGCGCACGCTTTGCCGTTTATGGCAAAAATGCGTATCCCGATGCTACGTTTACGCTACGCTTGTCGTTCGGCACTGTCAAAGGGTATCCCATGAACGGCACGATAGCACCGTACAAGACTACGATGTATGGACTATACGACCGTGCATTGAGTTTTGACAATAAGGGAGATTTCGCCCTACCCCAACGCTTTTGGGAGCGTAAAGACAAGGTAAATCTTGCCACGCCCGTCAATTTTGTAACCACCTGCGACATTATTGGCGGCAACTCTGGTTCGCCTTTGGTCAATAAAAATGGTGAAGTGGTGGGGTTGATTTTTGATAGTAACATCGAAGCACTCTGTGGCAGATTTGTGGTTAATGAAGTCGCAGGGCGTTCGGTGTGTGTGCATCCAGCATTTATTACGGAAACGCTTCGCAGCGTGTATGATGCGCCCGCGCTTGCCGATGAATTGGAAGGCAAAATGAATTGATGGGGCGGCACTCCTGATAATCTCTTACCAACGCCAGTGCTGATGCCGCTCGCGTCAGTACTGGCGTTCGTGTTCGCCAGAGAGAGAGGGAGGCTGTTTGAACAAGCCATCGGATGTGAATAATCAAGACAACAGTTTCAAGCACTCTACCCCCACAGGCTAATGACAACCACTCCCGCAAGCATCATGCTCGCACCCAACAGCCGCGACCGAATGTCGCGCTCGGCAAAGAGTAGCCGCCCGAACACCACGCCCATCACGACACTTGTGCGTTTAACCGAAATGGCGTAGGCTACAAACGTCATGCTGACAGCAGTAGAGAATGCTAATATCATCATAGCACTGATAATTCCTACGGGCAGCAAGTGTTTCCACGATGAACGCAAATGATGAACGTCTGCAGGCGAACGCCACAGGGCAAGTGGCAGCAACCACAGCGTGCCAAACAGCGCGACGGAAAACGTCCACAACACAGGCGACGAGGCTTGTACGCCGATTTTGTCAAAATTGGAGGAGATGCTCCACAGCAACGCTACTGCAAGCATCAGGCGTGTTCCACGGGTAGTAACGATAGCACGAAAAGGCTGCCAAAAGCCGTTTTTCGCCAGTCCAATGTTGAGCATATATGACCCCAACACAATGAGTGCAACGCCAGCAATGCCAGCGTGGGAAGGCATTTCACCATTGATAAGCGGCGAGGTAATAAGCAAAAACAGAGGCGTGAAGGCGACCATCGGCACAGTGAGCGATAGATCGCTGTGCTGAATGGCTTTCATGTACAGCACCAGCGATACCACGTTCAGCGAACCACTTACCACGAGCGCGAGCCAAAACTGAGGTTGTACCGACGGCACACCCGCGAGCAGTAGCAAACACGCCAGAAGCGGCAGCCCAAACAGCCGGAACGCCACAGCAACCACGTAAGGCGAGATGGAGCGCAAACTGCGCTTACTCACTACGTCTTTGAGTGCGTCAAACAGGGCAGCAGAGGCAGCAGGAACAAGCCAGAGCATAGATGATAATACGTGGTTAATTCCCGCCGTCAATCCTTGTACGGGTCAAATTCGTTTTCGCCCGCCATTGCCACACCAAGTGGTGTGAGTGTGTGCAGAATGCGAATCGTGTTGCTGTGGTGCGCTAAGACTTCGGGCAAACGTTTGTAGCAGTGTGGCGATTCATCTGTTCCCGCGCCGCGCAGTTCCACATGTTTTGACCGTACCCATTCGTGCATCATGGCTTTGCTCACCAAGCCCTCCGAAAGCACCTTGCCTTTGCGGTCAATTTTGCCCCGTGCTTTAGTACGGCTCATGACCCTGCCCGCACCGTGAACAGTGGAATACAGCGCAAGGCGAGATTCGTCGGAGTCCACGCCCTCTAAAATGACGGAAATATCGCCCATTGAGCCGCCCACAAAACCACGCTGACCCGGAAACGCTGGTGTCGCGCCTTTGCGAACAACCCAAAGTTCTTCGCCGTCGTGCGTTTCTTTCCAAGCGTAGTTGTGGTGGTTATGCACTTCGTCCAGAATGGTTGCGCCCAGAATCCCTGCCACTGTTGCACACACCCAATCGCGCCCAGCATAGGCGTACAAGCCTGCAAGGCGCATGGATTCCAGATAATCCGCGCCCAACGCCGATGATTCATCCAGCACAAGCGGTTCTACGTCCATGCCGTCTTTACCACCGCCTTCTTTGAGGTAGTATGATGCAATGGTATGACCCAAGCCGCGTGAACCAAAATGCACGCCAATCCAGATACGGTCTTGCTCGTCGGCAAAAATGTCCACATAGTGATTGCCGCTTCCTACCGTGCCAAGCTGATTGCGGGCTTTGTCTTTGATGCCCTTAGAAGGGCGGAGCTTCCACGCTTCATCGTCGAAAAGTTCGTGGTCAACCTTCGTAGCGTTTTTCTGACCAATGCCAAAACTGATATGCTGCCAAATATCATCCATGATGGTTTTGATGTTGCGCCGAACGTCCGCCGCATCTGCATCCGTAAGGACAGCTTTGTTGCCGCAGGCAATGTCGAAGCCCACGCCCGAAGGGCTTATCTGGTTTTTGTATGCCACCACGCCGCCAATTGGTACAGCATAGCCTTGGTGGTGGTCGCCCATAAGAGCGGTTTTGACAGCGGTTTTTGCACACGTGCGAATTTGTTTCAACGCGCCTTCGTCTATTGGGTCGCCCCAAATCGGGATATTGTCCAGTATGTGCATGATGATAACGTAGGATAATGGTCGCGTGCTTCGGCTGCTTGTTTCTTTGCGGTCTGCCGGCGGCTTAATACACTTCTTTCAGAAGTGCCCTCACCTGCCATCGTTACGATGCGAGGCGGAAAGCGGGTAAGGGCATTGTCAATTACATACTTTTGAGAGAAGTTTACTGTTTGAGCAGCGCGTGGGTGAAGCGTTCGCCGCCACGCTCAAGATGAAGGATGTACATTCCCGCAGGCAGGTTGCCCAACGACAAGTGCTGCACTGCATCGCCGCTAAGCGTCTGCTCCAAGCACACGCGCCCAAGCATATCCGCAACTCGTAGCCGCGCATGGTGCTGTAAGCCGCCTGTGGACTGCTCTGGCAGCCTGAGCGTGAACTCGCCCGATGTGGGATTGGGCTGCACCGCAAGCCTGTTGGTTGCAGGCGATTCGGATGACGCACCAATGCTCGTGGTGGTCATGGGCGGCGCGAGAATGGTGAACCGTTGTTCAGACAATACGCGACCCAAGCGGTCAGCGTTCATCACCAGCGTAATTTCGCCCGACTGATTTGCTACGCCGCCCGGTCCTACGATTGCCGTAATTTGCGTAGAACTGTCAATAGTGAACGACGAAGCCCGCACCGTACCGAAAAACACTTCTCGCGTAGAATCCAAGCCCGTTCCGCGAATAATCACCCGCGTTCCCACTGCACCTGCTTGTGGGGAAAAACTGGTAATGGTCGCTGGAAATATGCGCTGAATGAAGGTAAATTCTTGGTCGCTTTCGGCACTGAGTGAATCGGTTATCGTCCTGCCCTGAGCGCGAAATGTGGAATCGACGTTTGGCAGATACGAGCCGGGCGCAACGAGTTTGACGCGCCCAACCACACGCCCACGCACAAAGCCCGTTCTGCCGAGTGTAACGGTCATCGTGTTGCGGCCGTTGACGATGAACGATTGCGCGGGAATGTCGCAGACAAACACCTGCCGCACAGTGCGATAATCCACAAATTGGCTGCCTTGAAGCACAATCACATCACCTTCACTGCCCGACGTGGCAGAAACAGTCGCAATCGTGAGCGATGGTGCATTGAAGCGGAAATTTCCTAAGCGTGTGGGCGAACTTGCAAAGAGCGTATTTGCGCCACTAACGGTACTAAGAACATCGCTTAGGGGCTTGATATTGTAGTTTGGCACAATGCGTATCGGGCCTGAGGTATTCGCCGGCGCAAGCAGCGTGGCGTTGGGGAATCGGTCGTTGCTCAGTGGTGCGCCATTGGTAGAAATCATCAATCGGCGTTCGAGGTCGGTCAAATTCGTTGAAAACACCGTGAAACCGTCGGGTGTGGTGCGTTGCAGCGAAGCATTGATAACATTGGGGTCATAACCAATGGTTGCGCGGAGTTGTGTAGGGCTGTCCACCGTGACCGAACCTGCCAGAAGACCACCAACCCACACTTGCAGGTCTTGGGCATCGGTAAAATTGCGCCCTCGCACGGTGATAGTGGTGCCAAGATTGCCCGACTTCGGGAAAAAATCCGTGATTTCGGGCAGGTTGTACCTTCCCGTAAAACGATACACTAACCCTGACAGCTGGGGAAAAATAAACTCGCGTCGTGAGGGAATCAAAATTGTTGTATCTCGTGCTGGTAAACGCCCCATTGCTGGAATCTGTACGGTAATAGGAATGGGCGGACCGACTTCGCGGCGGCGCATGTTCACGGTTACCTCGCCCGAACGCACAAATCCGGGCTGCACGCGCAGTTCAAAACGGTTGCGCAATTCATAGCTCCGCACGGGCGCACCCCCAATATACACGCCTTCCACACTCAGTTGTAGTGTGTCAGACTGATACTCAAAACCAAATTCGTTGGTGCTGAACACGGTGATTTGTGTGTTTTCGTTGCCCGACGTTGGGACGAAATTGATTTCAGGGCGTTGAGCGTTGAAACTGCGCCGAATAATGAACAATTGTTGCTCAAAGCGGTCTTCCTGTGTAAACGAACTGTCCACCAGTGTTACGGGCAGTTGTGCAATCACCGTGTCGCGCTCGCGCTCCAGCACAATGCCTGCGTTGACCAGAAACTTGTTGTTATGACCAGTGAGGGTGATAAGGGAATCTACCGTTGCCCGAATAACAAAGCGGTCGTTTTGCACCAAACTCCACGAACGTGCCAGGCGATTGCCCAAAAACACTGCCAAGATGCGCCTGTACTCTGCGCCATTGACAAGTTGGAGGTCGAAGGTGTTTCTGCGCGAACCAACAATCGTGTCGGGCGTAACGCGGCTCAGCAGAGCGTTATTGACGCGCGTGGTGGCGGTGCTGCTCCACGCAAGCGTGTTCAATGCTGTGTAGTCCTGCAACTCTGTTGGCACATATCGCGTTGGCACGACGTTGCGTGGCGCACGGGAAACGTTCCAGAGATATTCTTGCGCTGTGGTTGTTGCAGAGGAAAAACTCTGTCCAAAAACCATGCAACAAAACAGGACGCAGCGAAGCATGGTGCGGGAGCGAAGGGTAGCAGAAGTATTCATGGTGGTTGTGAGATTGAAGTGTGTTGGTATTGTGTATGTGAGCGTCTTCAACGTGTGTTCAACGTGTGTAGGATGGTTGGACAGTGAGACGAGTGTTTAGTGCGAATATTGGCAAAGGACGTAAGCGGCGTTCATAAGCGGTGGTCGCAGGCAACGGTCATAAGCAAGAGTTGTGAGTGATACTGTGTCGTTGCTATTCTGTCGGTTGTTTTGTCGTTGTTATTCCTCCTCTTCAGTGCTGCTGCGTTCGCTGATGTCGCGGGTGTTGGTTACAATGCCGCCAATAAGCGGGTGGTTGAGCAAGTTTGTGGAAACGGATTCTACTCGCGCCCACGTGCCGTCAGCGCGGCGGTAGCGGTATTGGTAAGACTTCATGGCGTTGATAGGCAGTTCCACAAGCCGTGAATAGACTGCTTGGACGGCAGCGCGGTCGTCGGGGTGGACGTATGACAAGGCTTGCTTTCCCACAAGGCTTTCGGGCTTGTAGTAGAGCATACGCGCTATGGATGGGCTTGCGTACTGGAACACGCCTTCAGCATCAGTGATAACGACGGCATCGTTGGTGTGCTGCATCAAAGCGTGCAAGCGGGCTTCGCTGTTGCGAAGTGCTGTTTCGGCTTGTTTGCGGGCGGTAATATTTTCCACAAGCCCCAGCGCAAACACTGGCTGCCCTTGCGAATCCCGCACGTAGGACACGTTCAGATTCACCCAAATACGCTCTTGAGTTTTGGTAATAAACCGCTTTTCGATGCGGGCTATTTGCACAACGCCTTGCTTGAGCGATTCCACCAATGAAAGTTCTTTTTGCCAGTCTTCTTCGGGTGTTAGTTCAGCGATGGATGTGTTGCGCAGTTCCTGTTCTTCGTAGCCAAGCATTTCGCAAAACACAGCGTTTGCCTTCACAATACGGTTGTTCGCGCTTGCCAGTACCACGCCAAGCGGTGATTGCTCCAAAATAAACCGTAATTGTTCTTCGTTTTCTCGTAGTTGTAATTCCGTCGTCTTGCGTTCGGTGATGTCATAGACCAAACCGTCATAGCCCGTCATCACGCCTTGTTCGTTCGTGCGAAGCACAGGCGTGTTGCGTACCCAGCGCGTAGAGCCGTTTTTATGGATGATGCGGTGTTCGAGTGGATAGGCTCGCTGGCGGTGTAGGATGTCATCTGCTTGTCGGAGTACGTTTTCGCGGTCGTCGGGATGCACCATGTCAATCCACAACATAGGATTAGCGTAGTATTCTTGCGAAGTGTAGCCCGTTACCGCCACACAGTTTGCCCCGTGCTGTGTTTGTACCACGGTACCGTTTTCTACAAGCACCGTGAACGAATAATCCGTTACCGATTGCAACAACTGCCGATACCGCTGCTCGCTGCGCTGCAAGGCTTTAGCCAGCAACGACTCGGTGGCTTCGTGCGCTGCTTCCACAGCACGCGTGTGAAATATCACAAGGAAATATTCGTCGCCAAACTCTTCGCCAGACTGCGTACCCAGCGATGCGTTGGGCGTGGGCTCTTGTTGATGCTCACTTGTTAGGTTGTTCGGATTACCATTCGCAGTGTAGTCAGTGTAGTGCAGGATTTCCGAAAGCGCAAGCGGATGAACAGCAATGGTTACGTGTTCGGTGAACGATTCGCCGCACAAATATCGTGGCAATGCCTTGACGGTTGTGTGCTTGGCAACGGCTTGACGAAATGTTTCCACAAACGTTGTGCGTAAATCATCGCAAATGCTCAGGAGTAAGGGTTTGCCCCGTGCCGATGACGGCAAAATTTCGTCGTGTTCTCGTCCGTACAAAGCCAGCACCGTTCCTCGCGCATCCACTAATGCTGTCAGTGGCACATAGTGGCTTAACAAAATCGCCTGCACGGCAGCCTCGTAAAACGCAGGGGTGCCGCCATCATCGTACTTGGGAGTGGTTGCTGTGGGTATGAATGTGTCTGTTTCAGGCACAGCAGCACCGTCTGTTGGGCGTACTGGGCGTACTGATTGAAGGTGCGGTTTCATAGCTACCAGAAGTCTAATATCCAGTGTTGTCAATGCTGAGAAAGAGGAACGTTCTGCGTGAGCATTGCTGATAGTGCTGCTTGCAAAATACAAAAGACGCTGGAGAACGCAGCAAAAAATACTTCTAACAGCAAGAAATACTGTGATACATACCGCATGTTCGTCTCGCAGGAGTATTGAACCGAACTGCTCCTGAGCAACATACGTGTAATGGTCTGTACACAAAGGCGCAGTGCTTGAGCGGTGCTTAAGTGCCGCTCAAGCAGTGTTTGCCAAGTTCTTCGCAACATTTTCCGAAAGAAATAGTATATTGCGGTGTTCCACAGAGCGACGATGCAAAGCGACAACAACAAAGCGGTAGAGTGTGCAATTACTCACCAAGTTTTCTGCACCAACACTATTCCATGATAGACACACACTGTCATCTCGACCATAAACAGTTTGATGCTGACCGAGCAGCAATGCTTGAACGTGCTTTTGCTGAAGGTGTGGAAGCCATGATTATTCCAGCGGTAGAGCCTTCACGCTTCGAGGCGGTGCGTTCGCTTGTGGCAAGCGACGCGCGACTTTTTTGCGGTATCGGCATTCACCCGCACCACGCTTCGGAAGCCACGCCAGAGGCTCTGCGCCGCGTGGAAGAACTCAGCGAAGACGAGCGCGTGCAGGCAATTGGGGAAATTGGATTGGATTATCACTACAATTTTGCACCCCGCGATGTGCAACAAGAGGTGTTTCGCAAACACCTTCGTCTTGCAAAACAACGCGGGCTGCCAATTATCGTACATAACCGCGAATCTGATAACGACCTGTTTAATCTGCTGCACGAAGAGCAAGATGGCTCGCTCAAAGGCGTGCTGCACTGTTTTTCAAGCCCACCTGAACGCGCCCGCGAGGCAGTGGACTTGGGCTTTCACGTGTCGTTTACGGGCAATATTACCTTCAAAAGCAACGCCGCGCTTGCTGAAAGTGTTGCCGAAGTGCCGCTCGACCGCTTGATGATAGAAACCGACGCACCCTACATGGCTCCTGTGCCACACCGAGGCAAACGCAATGAGCCAGCATATGTGCGCCTTGTGGCAGAAAAAATTGCCGAAATTCGTTCCTGTTCACTCCACGATGTTCTTGCTATGACCACCACCAACGCCCGGACGCTCTTCCGCTTAGTTCTTGTGATGATTGTGCTCGCAAGCACCTTGTCAAGCAGTTTTGTGCTTGCTCAAACGACGGATGATGACGATGATGACCAAACCGTACAAGACCCGTATTTCAATCCGTATCCTAAAAAGTTTGGTCTTGCTCTGAGCGGTGGCTTGAACACGATTTCGGAATCGTTTTCCGAGGGCGGCCAGTCCACGCTCACACGGGGTGCTGCGCTGGGCATTGGGGCTTCGATGGTGTACAACTTCACGGACAATATCGGTCTGGGGCTGTCGTTCCTGACAATGCAGAACACAGCAGTTCAGCAAATTAACCCCGTAACACAACGACCATTTCAAGAATTTCCGAACTATCACCGTGCTGTGGATGCCTATGTGCAGTACACTTTTGTTCCCGGCAAAGTGGTGAACTTTTACGTACAAGGTGGTGCATCGTTAGTGGCAAACGCTTTTGATGCCAAGCCTACTACCCCGTTCGGACCGTGGATTGTTACGCCAAATTTCACAGGTGGTTTGGGAGTGAACATTGCCACATCGTGGGGAGTGCTGTATCCAGCAGTGGAGTACCGATTTAACGTTGCCTTTGGTTTGCAAGAACCGCGTGTGTTCTCGCAACCGGGCAGCCCGCCGCAAACCCGTATTCAGACGGGCTTTGTGTACAGCATCCCGCGCTTGTCGGTGTGGTTTTTTCCAACATTCGGTCGTTAAAAACAAGCAATTACCCCATTCCTACCAGCATTATGGTTACTATCGTTGAGCATCCGCTTATCAAGCGCGACGTAAGCATCCTGCGCAACAAAGACACTGCCACGCCAGAATTTCGTGCCGCAATGAAACGTATTGCTGCAATGCTGGCAGCAGAGGCGGCGCGGTACATCCTGTTGCGAGAAATATCCGTGCTTACGCCGTTGGAAGCCACCAAGGGGTATGAATGTTCTCACGACATTGTCTTGCTGCCAGTGCTCAGAGCCGGTGCGGGCTTGGTGGAACAATTTACCGATGTGATTCCCGACGCAAAAATCGGCTACATTGGTCTCAGACGCAACGAAGCCACGCTGGATAACGAAGAATACTACTTTAACGTTCCACGTTTGAAGCCCGAATCGCTGGTGATGATTTTAGACCCCATGCTTGCCACAGGCGGAAGTATCTGCTCAGCAATTGACCGCGTCCGCAAAGCAGGAGTGAGCCAGGTGCTGGTAGTGTCGGTCATTGCTGCGCCTGAGGGCATCAAGCGTGTGGAAGCCTCGTTTCCCGACGTGCCAATCATCGCTGCCGCGCTTGACCGATGTTTGAACGACGTTGGCTACATTTTGCCCGGACTGGGTGATGCTGGCGACCGCTATCACGGCACGATAGAATCTTGAGAGACAGCACCTTGGGAAACACACAATACTCATGCACTCACGAACACCTCCAGCTATGAGCAATTTTCAACTCACAACACCCGTTGCACTGATTATTTTTAATCGCCCTGAAACAACTATGCGCGTGTTTGAAGAAGTTCGCGCTGCCCAACCGCCCAAGCTGCTGGTAGTTGCCGACGGCGCACGCCCACACCGCGAGGGCGAGGCAGAGCGCGTGGAGCAAGCTCGCGCCGTTATCAAGCAAGTGGATTGGGATTGCGAAGTTCTCACGAATTATTCCGAGGTGAACTTGGGATGCCGAGGGCGCGTGTCGAGCGGCTTGGATTGGGTGTTCGAGACGGTAGAAGAAGCCATTGTGTTGGAAGACGACTGCCTGCCGCACCCAACATTTTTCCGCTTTTGCCAAGAAATGCTCGACCGCTATCGCCACGACGAACGGGTGGGCGTGATAGCCGGAACAAACTTCGGGCAAAATCTTCAGCAGCCGTACAGTTACTATTTTTCACGGTATTTGCCTATCACTGGCTGGGCTTCGTGGCGGCGTGTGTGGAAGTACTATGATGTAACGATGAAGATGTTTCCCGAAGTACGCGACAATGGTGTGCTGCAAGCTCTGCTTGGTGAACCATTTTTGGTGAAATACTGGATGAAAGTGTTTGAATCAGCATATCAAGGTCATGAAACCACGTGGGATTATCAATTTATCTTTGCCGTCTGGATGCAGAACATGGTTAATGTGATTTCTAACGTCAATTTGATTACCAACATTGGCTTTGGCACCGATGCCACACACGTTGCTGACCCCAATTTTCCTACTGCCAACGTTCCTTACGAGCCTATGGAGTTCCCGCTCAAGCACCCGCCTTACATCAACAAGGAAACGCATTTTAGCGAATACATCCGCAAGGTATTGCTGACATGGAGCATTTCGCACCGCGTCAAACGCAAAGTGAAATCTCTTGTGGCGGGCAATGGGCACTAAGAGAAGGATGAAGGATGAAGGATGAAAAAAAGACCGATGATGAAGTACGAAATCGAAGGATACAATACATCTCTTTCAAAAGTGCTTGTCCAAAAGTGTTTGTCGGTACCGCCCTCACCCGCTTTTCGCTTCGCTTCAAGCACCCTCTCCCAGTGGGGAGAGGATGCCATCGTAACGATGGCAGGTGAGGGTACTTATGAAAGAAGGCTAATCGAACAACAAAATCAATGCTTCGTTCTAAACCTGCTTCGGTGTAGGACGGGCCGCCCGCAACATTACGTTTTTACAACCGCTTTATGAATCTGCTCGCTGCTTTGGGACGCGCTGTGTTGAACGCACTGGCTGAGTTAGGGCGTTTGGTCATGCTGCTGGCAGCCGTTGTGCGATACGTGCCGCGCGTGTTCAAAGACCGAAAATTAGTGTTGGAGCAAATGTCCATCGTGGGTGCAGACTCGCTACCGTTGGTGCTGCTTATTGGCGCGTTTACTGGTGCTATTGCCGCACTGCAAGCCACGAATCTGTTTGCCAAATTCAACCTTATCGGCATTGCGCGTCCGTTTATTGGCGGTTCGATTGCTACGGTGGTGTTTACTGAACTTACGCCTGTGCTGACTTCGCTGGTGATTGCAGGGCGTGTGGGCGCAGCAATGACGGCACAAATTGGCACGATGCAGGTCTCGGAGCAGATTGATGCACTAGAAATGATGGCAATTGACAAAAACCGCTATTTGTCTATGCCGCGTATTATTGCTGCGCTCACGATGATGCCTGTGTTGGCGGTGTTTTCCAACGTCATTGCCATTGCAGGCGCGTATTTGCTCACCAATCTCAAATTTGGCTTCTCCGTGCCGATGTTTTTTGATTCCATCCAACGCTATTTTCGCTTTGGGGAAATCGCCACGGGCTTGCTGAAATCTGCTCTTTTTGGTGGTGTAACGGCGGTGGTGGGCTGCCATGTGGGCTACATGACCGACGGCGGCGCAGAAGGTGTGGGCAAAAGCACTGTACGGTCGTTCACGCTCTCGGCAGCAGCAATCCTGCTTTTGGATGCTATTTTGGGCGCAATAGTGTAAATCACATTTTTTCCCATTTTTTCGCTAAGTTTGCCCGCACAACTTGATAGGTCGTCTTAAACACGTCCTTTGGTGCATACTCGCTGCATACTCTCTTTTTTCACATTCTTTGTTTCACATTCTCTTGCAAACCTCATGTCAACACGCATCGAAAAAGACACGATGGGCGAAATTGCCGTGCCGAACGACAAATATTTTGGCGCGCAAACTGCACGTTCGCTGATTCACTTCGCCATTGGCACTGAAAAAATGCCCACTGAAGTCATTCGCGCTATGGGCATTCTGAAAAAAGCAGCAGCCATAGTCAATACGGAACTTGGCTTGCTGAGTGCAGAAAAACGTGATTTGATTGTCCAAGCTGCCGATGAAGTTATCGCAGGAAAACTTGATGAGCACTTCCCGCTTTCAGTATGGCAAACAGGCTCTGGCACACAAACCAATATGAACGTCAATGAAGTCATTGCCAATCGTGCTATCGAAATAGCGGGCGGCGAATTGGGCAGTAAAAAGCCTATTCATCCCAACGATGACGTAAACAAAGCGCAAAGTTCCAACGACACGTATCCAACAGCGATGCACATTGCCGCCGCCGAACAAGTGGTCAAGCACTTGATTCCAGCAGTAACCAAGTTGCGCGACACCTTGCAAGCCAAAGCCACAGAATTCAAGGACATTATCAAAACTGGGCGCACCCACCTCATGGATGCCACACCGCTAACACTTGGGCAGGAGTTCTCAGGCTATGTGCAGCAGCTTCATCAGGCTCTATCGCGCATCAATGCTGTGTTGCCGGGGCTATATGAATTAGCCTTGGGCGGAACGGCTGTGGGAACAGGCTTGAACACCCACCCGGAGTTTGCCGAAAAAGCTGCCCGGCAAATTGCCAAAGAAACGGGGTTGCCGTTTGTGTCTGCGCCGAACAAATTTGAGGCACTTGCCACGCACGACGCGCTCGTGTTTGCTCATGGTGCGCTCAAAACACTGGCGGCAAGCCTGATGAAAATTGCCAACGATGTGCGCTGGATGGCTTCCGGACCGCGGTGCGGTTTGGGCGAGTTGAGCATCCCTGAGAATGAACCCGGCTCTTCAATTATGCCCGGCAAAGTGAACCCCACGCAAAGCGAAGCCATGACTATGGTGGCTGCACAAGTTATGGGCAACGATGTGGCTATCAACATCGGCGGAGCAAGCGGAAATTTTGAACTCAACGTGTTCAAGCCGCTTATCATTTACAATTTTGTGCAAAGCACTCGCCTGCTCACCGACACCTGCATCATGTTTGAAGAGCATTGCGCTCGTGGTATTGAGGCTAACACGGCAAAGCTCAAGCACTATATGGAAAATTCCCTGATGCTCGTTACGGCATTAAATCCGCACATTGGCTATGACAATGCGGCAAAAATCGCCAAACACGCCCACAAAACTGGCAGCACACTACGCGGTGCAGGTATTGAGTTGGGTTTGATAACAGGCGAGCAGTTTGACGCAGCCGTGCGCCCCGAACGAATGATCATGCCCGGTATGGAGTGAGCGAACAGAATAGGTAAGAGTGATGTCGTACATGGCGACATACCGTCATTGTGGACTTACGGCATTCGTTGGATTTTACAGGAAAGCCCTGCAAGCACTGTTATTTCATGCTTGCAGGGCTTGTTGGTTTGTTCTTAAACGGTTTGTCCTTGAGCATAGTGACCCGCACAATGTCGTTATTCCCCACGCGTCATGGTCTTTTATCGCACAATGGTCAGCGGAGCAGAGACGAGACAGTGGCGGTCTTGCAAGAGCAGGCGATACGCCCCACTGGGCAGATGCCCCACGGCAAGAAGCAC
>Ga0272446_1002220_pt1 | contig 26920 bp, 20 predicted proteins | sample YNPCB0061_FD_194587 | JGI IMG/M metagenome (GOLD analysis project Ga0272446, IMG submission 194587) | Hot spring microbial mat communities from Yellowstone National Park, WY, United States - YNP-CB-006-1 | ecosystem: Environmental > Aquatic > Thermal springs > Hot (42-90C) > Sediment | place...
GCAATATAAATTCATTGCGATTATCAATTCATCCCTTGTCCATGATTTACCTTTACCCATGTGGCGATTCTTGACACTTTGTATGCAATAAACACAGGCAATACAAAATTACAAACGGCTGTTAATTGTGGTATTAGTACTTACAGCCCTTAAATTTATATTAACATAGTATTTCTTGACATCAGATTCATCCATATTTCCTGTTTGATAGCTACTAAACTTTTATGATGAAATTAATAACCCCCAACAGAGAGGAATGCTGAAGTTTTTTGATAGGGCTTTTATTGCTAAAGATTTAGGCGGTCAAGTAGAAAACTTTATTTATCCATTGTCCAATTTGATTCCATTTGTAATTGACCAACTTAGCTTAGGAGGGTAGATTTGGGGTAATGCTAAAACTTAGGTATGATTGCTGAAGGTCATGCTAGCTCCAAAATTAGATGCGTTTGGGATTATTTTTTGTTAAACCGAGCTGATTTACCAAAAGTTTTAGTTATCCAAAAACTAATAATACCAATAAGAAGAGTTGTAGCCATACAAATACCAATAGCAATAGGTATAACAACAAAAGCAGGAAATGCCCCAGAATCAAGAATCGCAAATACTATTAGCACAATTAGCGAGATGATACCACCAGCCAAGCGTGAAGAATAATCAGCAAGTACTGTTAACTTATTATCTACGAGATCAAGAGCGCGTTTTGCCATAAAGCACAACTCCCGATTTTGCGGATCGGCGTTCAGCGCCTTGGTGAGGTACTCTCTAGCTAGATTGGACCTGCCCTGCTGTAGTAGCTCGTTACCCCTGTGATAATAAGCGATCGCTTGCCAACGAGCTACTTCTGGATCATTGGGATAGCGCCTTCGCAATTCTTCAACAACCCAGACAGTATCATAGTAATTTCTTTCCTTGATCAGGTTTTGCACTCGCTTTAGCTCTTGCTTCAAGTCCTGATAGCGATTATTGGTTTTGCTGGTGTAATGGGAGGTGGCATTGGCTCTGGGCTTGTAATTAACCCTGACTTTCCTCTCTGTCTTTTGCTCTTTAGATTTAGTATGCGTTTTTTCGGGGGGTACTTGCTGGAGGATGATGTCGTAAGCCTCTTTGAGTTTGCGAAACTTTTCTGTTGCCTCGGGATCGCTGTGGTTTACATCGGGGTGATACTGGAGCGCTAGCCGCCGATAGGCTGATTTGATGTCATCTAAAGATGCATCTTGGGGTAGCTCCAAAATTCGGTAGCAGTCATCGATGTGCATGATCCCTATTGGTGGCTGTGGTTAGGTTTGGAGAGGCTCTTTAGACCCCAGTATTTTTAGAGAATTTTTGCTCCCGTTTACGATCGAGCAATTCAGCTAGGATAAAGGGACTGTTTGCCAATAAAGATACCCCGTGAGATAGTTATAGGCTTTATCCCCCCTAACGCAGGTTTTTAGTGTATATTTGACTATTAAACTAATTTAACATTTTTAACATTTTACTTTTGGTTAAAATGCCCAAGCTCACACCCAGCGCCACGATCGACGAGGCGTTACAGCGATGTCAGGAATTGGGGATGCGTCTCAGTCGCCAGAGGCGTTACATTTTGGAGTTGTTATGGGAGACCAAACAGCATTTGAGTGCGCGGGCAATCTATGACCTGTTGAATGCCCAAGGTAAACCCATTGGTCATACTTCCGTGTATCAGAACTTGGAGGCTTTGGCGGCCAATGGCATTCTGGAATGTATTGAGCGGGCAGATGGCAGGCTCTATGGTTGCGTCAGTAGTCATCACAGTCATATTCATTGTTTGGATAGCGGGGAGATTTTGGATGTTGCTGTACAACTGCCTGAGAGTTTATTAGCTGATATTGAACAGGAGACGGGCATCAAAATTAGCGATTATCGCATTGATTTTTACGGACATCGCTCAGGATAGGTCTAGTTTCAATTTTAATTCGTGCTTGATGCGTGCCATGATCGATCGTTCATCGAGGCGGTTGAGGATGCGTTGCACCACAGTTTTGGGATTTTGCCCGCCCCAACTGGCACCATTAGCCAGATATTCTTTGGTAATTTGGGCGATGGCATAGGTAGAAAAACCGGCAATGGAGGCTTGGGTCAGGGCAACCACGCCATAGCCTGCCAAACTGGCTCCGCCTGTGACAGGTACGGCAATGCCCAATAAACTTTTCAAGGAACCCAATCCCAAGTTTGCTAATAGTTCGCTGACGCTGATCCCGCCCATAGCTAAAGCAATCCGTTGTAAAAGGGCAAAGGCACGGGGGGAGTCCATGTCAATGCCATAGAGTTGAGACAGACCCACAATCATGGTGGTATCAATAATGGCGCAGGTAATCACATCAATCACCGTCAGGGGACTGAGGGCTACTGCCGCCGCTTGGGCAACCACAGATTTCCAAATCAATTGGTTCGCCATGCCTTCCCTGATGCGCAATTTCCGCTGTACTACCCTAGTTTGCAAGGCATCCGCAAATAGCATACTGTTGAGGGCAATTAAATCTTTGCCTTCCCGTTCCAAAATTTCTAAAATTTTCAACTTTAAGTCTTCTACTTGGGGCGCACCGGGCACTAATTCCACTTGGGTTTGTCCGTTGGGTAGGCGGATGGCGCGCGGTTCTAGGGGTGCCGCCGCTGTCATGACTATTTCCGAGGGAGACAATAATTCTTTGACCCGATCGTCGCGAATTTTGGCATAGATGGCAGACCGATCGAGGGGCGGATATTGGTCAATTTTATTAAACACCAGCACGATCGGTTTACTGGCTTTGCGCAGTTGGGAAAGTGCTTCATATTCCACTCTGGTCATGTCTCCTGCCACCACAAACAAAATCAAGTCCGATTGGGTGGCGGTGTCCTGTGCCAGTTTGGCTCTGGATTCCCCGTCAATTTCATCTATACCGGGGGTGTCCACCAGTTCAATTTTGCCCCGGTGGGGGATGGTATTGGGAACGGCTACCCGATTTACTTGCCATAGGGCGGTGGCTGTATCTCTGGTTACCCCATGCAAAGGACCTGTGGTGAAGCGGGGTTCTCCTAAAAGGGCATTGAGTAAAGAGGATTTGCCCCGCCCCACCATGCCGAATACGGCGATCTGAATCACTTGATCCTGTAGTTTATGCACCATTTGGGCTAACCCCTCCAGTTCTGCCTCTAAGCCTTGGCGCTCCCTTGGGGTCAGGTCTAACCTATGCACGATCGATTTCAGGGTAGATTCTGCCTCTTGGTAATTGAGGTCGGCAAAAATTTGCTGAAATTCGGCGTAGTCTGCATCTGCCATAAACTAATTATTCCCTGTTTGGGCATGGTAGCTAGTATTTTAGCTTAGGGAGTATGGGCAGATGGCACTCTCATTTTCAGGTAATTGTTTCCGCCCCTAGAGTTTGAACTGGGATACGCTCACCTGTAGTTGTTGCGCCACGGACAGTAGTTCCTTGAAGGATTCTGCCACCTCGATCGATTCTACAGAGGTATCTTGTACGGTTTTTGCCACTGATTGCATGGTTTTACTGACCATTTCTGAGGTTTGGGTTTGGGCGGCGGCGGACTGGGCAATTTCTTGCACAAGGCGGTTCACTTGGGCGCTGGCGGCGGCAATCTGGCTTAACTTTTGTTTAGATTCCTCCACCAACTGGGTACCCATGACCACTTGGTCTGTCCCCGCTTCCATGGCACTTACCACTTGGTTGGTTTGGCTCTGAATCTCTTGCACCAGTTCCTCAATTTCGGCGGTGGCGGTGGCTGACTGTTGCGCTAATACCCGTACCTCTTCCGCTACCACAGCAAAGCCTCTGCCTTCTTCCCCTGCCCGTGCCGCCTCGATCGCCGCATTCAGTGCCAGCAAGTTGGTTTGATCGGCAAAATCACTGATCAGGTTGACCACTTTAGAAATTTTTTGGGAGGCTTCCCCCAGCCTTTTCACCTTTTTGGCGGTTTCTGCCACCGTTTCCCGAATGGCAGAAATACTTTCTACGGTGCGCTCCATGGCATTGTCCCCATCCCGCACCACCTTGTTGGTCTCTTCTACCTGCTTTTCTGCCTCGATCGCCCTGAGGGCCACCCCCTGCAAAGATTGGGCAATGGCTTCAATTTGTTGGAGGGCAGAGGTTACCGCTTGTGCCTGTTGGTTAGTGTTTTCTGCCACCGCTGATACAGCCGATTCTTTGGCGATGGCGGTTTGGTTCACGGCTTGGGCGGCAGTTTGCACTTCCGCTACAATTTGCCTGAGACTGCGAATCAAGGAATTGTAGGAGTCGGCTAGGGTGCCAATTTCATCTTCGGTCACCTTGGCTTTGACGGTCAAATCGCCACGACTGACGGGATCAACTTCCATCAACAGTTCTAGGGCGCGCCGCTGGAGATTTTCCCGCTCCCGTTGTTGCTCCCTTGCCCTTGCCTCTGCTTCGGCTCTGGCTTCTTGGCGGGCTTGCTCAAGGCGCTCATTTTCTTGTTTTTGGGCTGTGATGAGTTCGTCAAGTTCCTCGGCTAACTGATTGATGTTATTCCCCAAAACCGCTAATTCATCTTCCCCTTCTACGGGCAAGCGCACAGACAAATCCCCTGCACCAATTTTTTCCAAGGCTTTGGAGGCGGAGAGGATGGGACGGATGGCACGGTTAGCCACATACAGGGTCAGCAAAAATAAGGCTCCAGTTAAGAAAAATGTGCCAATGATAAAGGCGGTCCGCAGTTGATTGAGGGCGGCAAAGGCAGAGGATTGGGGGGTGGTGGTAACCATTGCCCAACGCAGTTCGGGGAGTTCTAGATCTGAACGGGGGGACCAAGGGGAAAAGCCCTGTACGACGGCTCCTTCTCGCTGGTGGACAGCGGCATTACTAAAGGTTTCCTTGCGCTGTTGCAGTTCGGGAAATTCTTTCAGTTCTTCTTTGGCTTGCCTACCAATTAATTCCTGTTCATTGCTCAAGAAAATCAGTCCGTCTTGGTTGGTAACAAAGTATTCATTATCAGTTCCAGCAAAGTCCTTGAGTAGTTCCGTCAGCTTGGACTTGGAGACTCGCAGGATCACTGCCCCTGTAACTTCCCCATTCACCACGATCGGGCTGGCAAGAAATACCTCTGGTTCTTTACTATTGGGGGAAATGGTTGGTTGGGCAAACACCCTGCGATTATTGCGGACCGCCTCTTGCCAGTAGGGAGCATTACGGAAATTATTATTGTCTAACTGTCCCACTTTTCGGATCACGATACCATTGATGTCGGTTACGGCGATCGCATCATACACCCCATAGGTACGGCTATATTCCTCTAAAATTGATAGCTGTTCCGCAGGGGGCACATTCCGTCCCCGCAGAGTAGTCACCAAGTTTGCCACCACCTGACTATCCCCGTAGCGCTCGAATAAAAAATCCTCTAATTTATCCATCGCCAAAACAGCCCGTTGTTTTTGACTGTCTAGGGCAGTCTGCTCCAGCCCAGAAGCCACGAAAAAGTATATGGCTGAGGCACCAATAATTACGGGCAATACCCCGATCGCCAACGCCACACCCACCGCCTTTGCCCTAATACTCCTAAACCAATTATTCAAGGTAGGATTAGCTGAGCTAGAGGAAGAAGTATCGGTTAGCATGATCACGCCTCGAGGAATAAACATTTCTTTGAGGTGATTATACCTCTTCTCTCACCTTTGCCAATGGTTTCCCCAGTAATGCAACGCCCTAATTTTTTGACTTGGCTAGAATTGGCGTAGGAATCGCAGATCGCTGGTAAATAGGCGGCGAATGTCGTCGATTTGATGCAGAACCATAGCCACCCGCTCTATACCAAAACCCCAAGCAAAGCCCGTCAAGTTTTCGCTGTCATAGCCCACCGCCTGAAATACATTGGGATCGACCATGCCACAGCCACCCAATTCCAGCCACCTGCCTTGCCACTGCACATCCACTTCGGCGGAGGGTTCGGTGAAAGGGAAATAGCTGGGACGGAAACGCACGGGACAATCTCCCAGTAATTCTTCCACAAAGGTTTTGACTGTGCCCTTGAGGTCGCCAAAGGTCAAGCCTTCTTCTACGGCTAATAGTTCTATCTGATGGAAAATGGGGGAATGGGTGGCATCTACTTCATCTTTGCGGTAAACCCGCCCAGGGCAAGCAATGCGTAGGGGTGGTTCGTTCTGTTCCATGAAGCGAATTTGCACGGAGGAGGTTTGGGTGCGCAGGAGTTTCCCTTCTTGTAAGTATAAGGTGTCCTGCATATCCCGCGCAGGGTGGTCTTCGGGGGTGTTCAAGGCGGTGAAGTTGTAGTAATCGGTTTCGATTTCTGGTCCTTGCACGACGGTGAATCCCAGTCCTACTAGGATGTCTAGCATCCGATCGATCGTGCTGTTGATGGGGTGGGTTTTGCCGCGGGGGCGGCGCTGAATGCCTGGCATGGTGACATCGATGGTTTCCGATTTGAGTTGGGCATTGATTTGAGCGGTGATTAATTCCTGTTTGCGTTGATCGATGCCCTCTTGCAGTTTTTGTTTGATTTCATTGGCGATCGAGCCGATGACTGGGCGGTCGGCGGGGGGCAGTTTACCCATAGCTCCCAGTACGGCTGAGAGAGAGCCTTTTTTACCTAGGTATTCCAACCGCAGTTTTTCCAGATCGTCTAAATTGTTAATGGTGAGCAATTGGTTGCGGGCTTGGTGGGCTAGTTGTTCTAACTGGGCTTGCAGGGTACTAAGTTCGACCATGGGTAAGAAAGTTTAGGAAAGGGTTTTGAGTTGTTCAGCTTGGGCTAACAGGGATTCGGCAAAGGCGATGGCGCTAGATTTTTTGCCCTTGGGGTGGGGGGTGTCCGTTGTGCCAGAGGCAATGTGTGCCAGTTCCTGCTTGCGCTGGGTTAGTCCCAATAATTTTACCTGAACTGTGGTGCGTTCGGTGTTGTCTATGGTTTGGATGTGCTTGGCCACTTGGAAGTGACGATCGGCGATGGCGGCGATGATGGGTTGGTGGGTGACGCACAGCACTTGGCGATGGCGGCTCAACTGCCACAGTTGTTTGGCGATGGCTTGGGCTACCCTGCCCGATACGCCCATGTCAATTTCATCAAAAATCATGGTACTGATGGGGTCGGCATGGGCAAAGCAGGTTTTGAGGGCGAGGAAGAAACGGCTCATTTCACCCCCAGAGGCAATTTCCCATAGGGGTTGCATATCTTCCCCCGCGTTGGCACTAAATAAAAAACAGACCCGATCGGCACCGTCGGGGCTGGGGGGTTTGGGGGTAATGGCAATGTGGAAGCGCACCTTTTCCATGGCAAGGCTTTTGAGGAGGGGCACTAACTGGGTTTCTAGGGCGTGGGCGGCTTTGAGTCTGATTTTGGTCAGGGTGTGGCAGGCACTTTTCAACTGTTGTTCCTGTTCCCACAATTTTTGGGCTAGTTGTTCGCTAGATAGATTTTCCCCTGCCATGCCCGCTAATTCCTGTTCCAATTTCTGTTGATACGCCATCACTTCTGCCAGAGATGCGCCATACTTGCGACAGATTTGTTTCAATTTCCGTAATCGCTCATTGATGAATTCCAAGCGATCGGGATCGGCTTCTAGGTTCATACCGTAGTGATTGATGGCTCTACTCACCTCTTGCACTTGGGCGAGGGCGCTGTTTACCAGTTCATAGATGGGGGTCAATTCCCGATCTACGGACACCATTTCCCGTAAAATCTGTTCGCTTTTACCCAGTAAATCGGCACAGGCGAGTTCGTCTGGATTTTCATACAGAATTGCGTACAGTTGATAGCTCTTTTGCTGGAGTTCCACCGTGTGACTAAGCCTGAGTTGTTCCTGTTCTAGTTCGGTGATTTCTTCGGGGTGGGTGAGTTGAGCGGAATGTAATTCCTGTAGTTGATATTGCCACAGGTCTAACTGCCGTTGTCGATCGAGTTCCTGTTTTTGTTTCTGCACTAGGGCGTTTCTGGTGTGTTCTACGGCGGCATAGAGACTTCGCACCTGTTCCAATACAGGTATAATTTCTGCCCCTGCAAAATTGTCTAGCCATTGGCGCTGGTGCATTTCCTCGCTCAACAGGAAGGTTTGCCCTTGCGCGGTGATTTCTAAAATCTGTTCCCGTAGGGCTTGCATTTGCTGGCGATTGACCACGATACCATTGACCCGACTGCGACTGGACCTGCCCGATATTTCGCGACTACAGATAAAAGTATGATTGGAGGAAGTTTCGCCAGCTAATTCCTGTTGGGCTAACCACGATTGTAAACTTGCATTCATTTGAAAAGTGGCTTCAATTAGTGCCCGCTGTGCGCCTGTACGAATACAGCGGGGGGAGACTTTGCCGCCCAGCACGGCATCAATGGCATCGAGAATGATAGATTTGCCTGCCCCCGTTTCCCCCGTGAGGATATTCAAGCCTTGGGCAAACTCCATTTCCAGTCGATCGATCAGGGCAAAGTTCTCGATGGTTAGGTTGAGTAACATAGGCGCAGAGAGTGGATTAGGATTGGAGCGCAGTTCCCAGATTTATTGGCAATTCTACTCGAAACAAAGACCCTTTACCCAGTTCGCTCTCCAAGCTGATCTGACCCCGCATCATCTGCACTAACTGGAGGGCGATGGCTAATCCCAATCCACTGCCCCCGTGGGCACGGCGGGTGGATTGATCAATTTGGCGAAACTGTTCAAAGATGACTTGATGATATTCGGGAGCAATGCCAATGCCCGTATCTTTGACAAGAATCGCCACTCGATCGGGGCTGGGCTGGGTCAGACTCACGGTTACTTCCCCCACATCGGTAAATTTAATGGCATTGGCAATCAAATTAGTGAGTACCTGTCTCACCCTGAGGGGGTCTTGATAGATGGTAATTTTGCCCACGGGATTCTCAAATTTCAAGGTTAAGGATTTGGGCTGGGCAAGGGTTTGCAGGCTATCGCAGGTGTGCTGAATCAATTCGTCTAAATGGAAATGTTCAGGGGTGATTTCCATGCGCCCCGATTCAATTTTGGCAAAGTCGAGAATGTCATTGATCAGTTCTAGGAGGTTTCTACCATTGCGTAAAATCCGCTCCACCATGTCCGCTTGGGCTTCGGTTAAAGTTTCTTTGCGCTGTCTGAGTAATACTTGCGAGAAGCCAATAATGGCATTCATGGGCGTACGCAATTCGTGACTGACGGTAGCCAAAAATTGACTTTTGAGTTGGGTGGCTTCTAGCAGTTGGGCATTTTGCGATTCAATTTGCTTGATCAACTGGGCATTGCCGATGGCGATGGCCGCCTGTACGCCAAACGCACCCAATAGATTTATATCTTCCCTAGAAGGGGCATTGGGCAGACTTCTATTGGCGATGGCTAATACCCCCAAACAGCCTGACCGATTGGACTCGATCGGCACGCCCAAACCACTCTGCACCTGAATCCCTTCCACAAATATCCCTTCTCCATTTTTGATTTCTACAGGGATGCGCTTTTGGAAGACTTGAGTAATCAAATTAGGCGGGGAGGTATGGTCTGAATTGGCGAGAGGAGAACAGGGAAATTTATATTCCCTATTTGCGAGTTCATCCCCTAGACCCTTGGTGGCAGAGAATTTCAGGCATTCTTCTTTGGGATCATAGAGGGCTAGGACACCGATTTCTGCCCATGTAATGGCATCGCAGGTGGCTTCAATCACTGATGTCAAAAGAATATGTAAATCCTGTAGCTGTTGATTGATTAAATTGGTGAGCCGCTGGAGGATATTCATGCGTTTTTGTTGCTCACTCATAATGCGATTGGTCTCCCGCAGGAGGCGGTCGCGATGCCGTTCGGCGGTCACATCCCGCAAAATCATCACACTGCCCATCAATTCCATATTTACATCCATCAGGGGCGCGGCTTTGGTACTCAAAATTACTTCTTTGCCTTCGGGACGATGGAGCACAATTTGGTCTTCTACCACTTGACTTTCCCGCATTGCCCGAAAAATCACCAACTCTTCTAAACCTACGGGTTGCCCATCGGGACGGCGCACAGCGAATTGTTCAATAATTTTCTCCATGGAGTCCGCCACCACAGGGGAGGTTTTGCCATCCGCCTCTGCTGATACCCCCAGCATGGCGCGACCAGCGGAATTGATTTTCAGGATTTTGCCTGTGGTTGTACTCAATACCACTCCATCCGCTAACTGCTCAAATACCGTATTCAATTCTTCCCGCTGACGGGCAATGGTCTGCACACTCTGGGCATTACTGATGGCAGTAGCCAAGCGTCGATCGATGGATTGTAAGAGATTCTTACTTTGATCAGATAGAGGTAATACGGTGGCGATAAATAAAACCCCCACGATCGATCGTTTCAACAGCAGGGGGAATGCCGCCAGACTCTGGGGTTGCACTTCCCCAGCGGGGGTATAAAAGCGCAAGCCATGGGCTTGATCCCCTTCCCAAATTACGGCTTTACCGATTTGGGCACTGTGTCCCACAATCCCTTCGCCCCAGTGAATTTCTGGCACGGTTTGACTGAGGGCACAGCCCCACTGGGCAGTGAGGACAAGGCGATTACTGCCTTCGGGCACTAGATAAACACAACCCATCTGGGCATTGGTCAACTGACAGATTTTGTCCAGACTCTGGCTCAGGAGTTTTTCTAAATCCGTAGTGTTCACAATCACTTCATCTAAGGATTGCAAACCCGATTGAATATCCCGCGCTTCTAATTTGTTGGTTTTGGCTTCCAATTGGGCCGCCATGTGATTGAAAATCGCCGCAAATTCCCCTAACTCGTCATTCCGTTGTAAGCGGGAGCGCACGGATAAATTGCCCGCCGAAATTGCCTCCGCCACTTGGGACAATTCGGTCAGGGAGGGTTGAATACTGCGCAGGATCAGGGATGCCACAAAGGCACCAATGCTCAAACCCGCCGTCAGGGCGGCAATGGACAGGCGAGACACCAACGGGTCATTGCCCGCAATCAATAACAAAAGGGAGGCGATGGACAAGAGAAAGATACTAATGCCCAGTCCAATCAATACGCGACTGACTAGACTTTCCCGACGATCGCCCATACTAGGTCACGGGTTGCACATCCTTGGGCGAAAAACCTTGTTTGACTAATTCCTGCCCAAGGGCTAATTTATTGGTCACTCGATCGACAAATAATACCCCCGCCAAGTGGTCCATCTCGTGTTGAATGACCCGCGCCAAAATATCTTCGGCGATTAACTTTTGGGGTTTGCCATCCATATCCCGATAGGATACCGCCACTCGATCGGGGCGCACCACTTCCATAAATACTTGGGGCACACTCAAACACCCCTCTTCAAATTTCACCAAGGGGGAAGGGAGAATCTGCACTTCGGGGTTGATCAACACCAGGGGCAATTTGCTGGGATCGGTAGGCTCAATGTCAATCACAATTAACTGTTTGTGTACCCCCACTTGGGGGGCGGCTAGGCCAATCCCGTCCAGGGCGTACATGGTCTGGAGCATTTGCAGAGCCAACTGGCGCACCTCTTCGTTTACTTTGGCAATTCTTTTGGCGGGCTGACGCAGGACTTTATCCCCTAGGGTATGCACCTTGAGAGGGGGATGGGGCAATTTTTCTTTACTGACAAACAGGGTAGGAGTGGAAACCATGGACATAAGGCAGGGGTTGTGTCCCTCGACTATAGCACAGCCTAAAACTAGGCTAAATTCGCTCTCAGGAGTCACACATATCCCGAATTAGGGGCAGTCGATCGTGGATGTAGGCGGTGAGGTCATCCTCTTGTTGACGGTCTAGGTATAAATTTTGCTGGACTTGCACCACTAGACACTGCAACAGGGTGGCATCATCTAGGGGACGAATTTGGTGGGGCGATACCGTAGTGAGAGCCGACCAGATTTGTCTGACAAGGGTAGGGGACATGGTTACTTGACTCCGCAGGAGGGGATTTGAGCGGGAAAACTCCTTTGTCAAAATGCTAAAAATTAAAAAAATATAAAGAATTTATTATCTTTCCTAGCTTAGCGTAAGTTTTTCCTATTCCAGTCCTTGCGCTACAAAACTCTACAGTTTGCCATGTTCAGCAACATTCAGGTTTTTCCTGATCGTCCCAGTTTGATCAGTGCCGCGTTACAACGGTGTGTGCAATGCGCCCAACAGGCTGGGGCACTATTCACTATGGCGGTGGCGGGGGGCAATACCCCCAAACCTCTGTATCAGGCTTTGGCTGATGTGGATGGCATCGATTGGCACAAGTGGCACATTTTTTTCGGCGATGAGCGGTTTGTGCCCCCTACCGATCCCCACAGTAATTTCCGCATGGTCACTGAGGCTTGGCTCAGTCATGGCAAAATTCCTGCCAGTAATATCCATCCCATGCCCACAGAGGGTGATCCCGCCACCTGTGCCAGCGCTTACGATCGACACCTGCGCCAGTTTTGGCAGTTAGGGGAAACAGAGATGCCCCAACTGGATTTAATTTTGTTGGGTATGGGGGACGATGGGCACACCGCTTCCCTGTTCCCCTTTACCCCCGCTTTGACGGTGGTCGATCGAGCGGTGACTGTGGGGGAAAAGGATGGACAACCCCGTTTGACCCTCACCGTACCCGCCATCAATAATGCCAAGGCAATCATATTTTTGGTAGAGGGGGCAACCAAGGCACAAGCCCTGAAACAGGTATTTAGCGCATCTGCCAATGCCCATGAGTTTCCTGCCCGCTTGATTGACCCCAAAGCCCTGTGGTTGGTTGATCGAGCCTGCGCCAGTTTATTAGATTGATAAGATACTTAAAAGATATAATCCAAGCCCCAGAACACAAGGGGTACTAGGAAAAACAATGCCACCAAGGGACTAAAATTTTGGGTACTATTGACTGCCCCCTGTTCATCGATCGTCAAGGTCTTGGGGGTTGGCATTTGGCGGATTTGTACTTGAATATCTACCGCTCCCTCGTTGTGTAAATCTTGCAGGTAACCGTCCACCGCCTCTTTAGCTTCGGATTGGGAGGCAAAAGGCCCAAAGTAGTAAGTACAGGGGGGCTGTTTCGTCCCAATCTCGATCCACCACGCCAAGCCCACCGAATCAAGGAAGCTAGTAAATAAATTACGAAATATCTGCATGGGTGACTATGCCTTTAGTCTGTTTACCGCTGGGTCGTTGCCGACCTTAATATACTGTAAAACAAAATCAGACAGTTGGAGAATCCAAACTTAACTGATTTGTCCATTTTTGGCGAAAAATTTCATAGAGTGCCATGCCCACCGCTACGGACGCATTGAGACTCTCGGTTTTCCCCCCTAAGGGGATGGATACCAATACATCACAATTTTTTTGCACCAAGAGACTCAAACCTGTGGCTTCTGCCCCCACCACCAGGGCGATCGCGCCTGAAAATTGAATTTTGTGGATGGCTGTACCCTGATCTACCGCTGTGCCATATACCCAAAAACCTTGCTGTTTCAAGTATTCTAGGACGCGGTTCAGGTTGGTAACCCTAGCTACGGACAGGTAGGACAAGGCTCCCGCCGCCACTTTAGCCACCGTGCTGGTAATGCCCACTGCCCGCCGCTGGGGAATGATTAGTCCCTGTGCCCCCATGGCTTCGGTGGTGCGGGCGATCGCGCCCAAGTTGTGGGGATCGGTAATGCCATCGGCAACCACCACTAGGGGATCGGGGCGTTCTGCTTTGGCTTTGGTCACTAATTCGTCAAGTTGGAGGTAGGTGTAGGCGGCAACTTGGGCACAAATGCCTTGGTGGTTGGCGTTGTGGGTAATTTGATTGAGCCTTAGCCCATCCACTTCCTCGATGACAGCGCCGCTGGCTTTTGCCATGTCAATCAGGGGTAAAAAGTCTGGGGCATAGCGCAGACGGGAGCTCACCCACACCTTGTGCACCGATCGATCGCTGGACAGAACCGCTTGTACCGCATGACGACCATAGACGAGATCATTGTCCGACTCTACGCCTAAATTCTGGTCTGGGGCGGCCATAATTGGCTTGACTTTGGGGACAGGTTTGGCGGATTGACGAGGTGCTTCTGCGGTAGCACGGTCTGGTCTCGATCGTTTGCGGGGACGGGGCTTGTCCATAACTAAAAACCCCCAAATGGGGGTGTCCGAGAAGAAGATTATTGGTAGAGTAATTATACCCGACCGCGAAGCATCTGCGCCATTTCGTTGGGTTTGGGGGAGCTTTCCACTGCTGTTTCTTCGGTAATGCGACCATCCTCGTAAAGTTTGTAGAGGGATTGGTTCATGGTACACATACCTTCGTAGGTACAGCGGGGAATGATGTTCTCGATTTCATCCACTTCACCCCGTTTGATGTAGTCCCGAATGGCATCGGTGTTGATCATGATTTCGTGGATTGCCGCCCGTTTACCGTCGGTGGTGCGTACCAGGGCTTGGGCGATTACCGCCACCAATGACTCGGCGACTTGAATACGCATGGGGGCTTGTTGGTCTGGTTCGTACAGGTTGAGGATACGATCGATGGTCTTTACGGCGCTGTTGGTGTGCAAAGTGCCAAAGACCAAGTGTCCTGTTTGGGCGGCTTTGAGAGCGGTATTCACCGTTTCCTTGTCCCGCATTTCCCCGATCAGGATGATGTCTGGGTCTTCCCGCAGGGCGGCTTTGAGGGCGTTGTCAAATTTCAGGGTGTGAATCCCTACCTCCCGCTGTTTCACTAAGGCTTTGCGACTTTGGTGCACAAACTCGATCGGGTCTTCAATGGAAATGATGTGTTTTGCCATTTCCGTATTGATAAAGTCCACCATGGCCGCTAGGGTGGTGGATTTCCCTGAACCCGTAGGACCTGTCACCAGAATCAAGCCCTTGTGGGTGTAGCACAGTTCCCTGAAGACTTCGGGTAATTTCAACTGGTCAATGGTCAAAATTTTCAGGGGGATCAGGCGCAGAACCATGGCAGGCCCCTTGAGGGAGTCAAACACATTGATCCGACAACGGGCAAAGTCGTACTGGGTCGCTCCGTCAAATTCGAGGGTGTCCCTAAACTGTTGCAGTTGCTTCTCGTTCATGATCTCCGATAGCCATGCCATGAACATTTCTCGATCGGGGATGGGGTACTGCTCTTGAATCACCATCAGACCACGACTGCGAAAGCGCACATTTTCGCCTACCCCAGCGTGAATGTCGGAACAGCCCTGATCAAAGGCATCTTTGACGATCTGCATGAGGGTGGGATGATTGGCAGAGCGTTGAATTACTTGGGCGGCAACTTGGGGTTGGGGGGCGTTGGGTGGGGGACCTGGGCGGATGGGGGGGCGGGGGGGTGGGGCAGAGGTGGCGGTAGCCCCTAAGGTTTGGGGCGGGGCGGGGGCGCGATTAGCCACAGAGGGGGGAGCAGGAACGGTGGGGCGACCTGCGGGGGGTGGGGGCACAGAGGGGCGGGGCGGGGGGACAGGAGGCACACCAGCTTGGCTCATAGATTCCTTTCCTTGAAATTGGTTTATGGGGCATCATACCATAGTACTTTAGGGAATGGGCATGGCGTTGAATGAGGCTTTAGCCTTCAGGTATTCAGCAGGAATAATTGTTTAATAAAAATTAACTCTCCGAAATAGCTAAAGACAACAAGGGTGTGTGTAAGAAATTTTATTCCCTTCCCGCTCTCAAATTGGTGTTTTTCACCTCACCCAAAGGGCGAGGGGAGTCAATCCAGTGTAATCATTTTGTCTATTTCCACACTGGGAAAGCAGTAAGCCCAAAAGCTTAAAGTTAAATTAAGCAAGTACCTGTGGGTATAAATCTTTGCTAGCATGGACAAAACTTCCCTAGAAGCTAAGGTGTTAGAGCCAGTTTTGGGGTAATTACGGTTCATACTTTAATTTCTTTGGGGAGGCTAGGGCTATGGCACAGGTATTTCGGCACAAAGTGGTGCAGTGGTTTGTCCCTAGCCTATGCTGGTCGAGTTTTTGCTTAGTACCTGCATCGATCGCTCAAGTAGTGACTATGGACAAGGCGGGGGGAGTATCGGGCGGTACGGTGTATGTGTTTCGGTGGAATAGCCGTAATGAGTTGTCTGTGCCCCCTGTGGAAGATTTACAAAAAGTCTGGAACTGGTTAAACCCTGCTGAGGTGAAGGCAGGAGAAACTAGTGCCTCTGAGCAAAATTTAGATCGATCGATCGGGGATTTTCTTAAAACCAGACCCCAACCCACAGGGCAGTACTTAGCTGTGCCTGTTAATTAAGGGTGAGAAGATTGAGTTAGTCGGCAATGGTTTCTAATTCGGCGGGCAAGCCCATTTGGGTTAATTGCCGCAAGCGATCGAGGGCCACATTGCGGTCACTGTAGGCTCCTACTTGCACGGCGGGTCGTCCACCGCGATTGGAGGCAAAGGCAGAAGGAAATACCGTCCGCACTCGATCGAGGGTATCTGGGCTGAGGATGGGTACTATTAAACGGAAGCGGGCAGGGGCGCTATTGGCAGAAATGATTCTGGGGGGGCTGATTACGATCGGGCGATTGACGGGGTCTCCTACAGGGGGGCGCAGGGCTACAGGGGGCAGAGTGGAGTTAATAGTGCTGTTGATGGCGGGATTAGTGCCTCTTAGAGAGACCACCACAGGATTTTGTCCAGATGGATTAGTAGGTAGGGGAAGGGTTACGGGGGGCACATTGGGGACGGCGGGAGTTAGGGGCGCAGATGGGGGAACCACGGCTAACTTTTGGGCATTGAGATCGATATTGCCCTTGATCTTTTGGCTGTCTAATTGATTACCATGGGCGGCAACCGCAAATATGCTATTACTTTGCAGGTCTTGCTCCCCATTATTGGCAAATATATTATTGCCCTGATTGCCGATAGTACCTAAATCGGGAATTGCTTGCGCCAGCACTACTACCCCCACCCGTTGGTTGTCCCTAATTTCATTCCCCCGCAATAGGGGACGGGCTTGGGCTTGGATAATTACCCCATCTTGGTTTTGGCTGATTTTGTTGCCTTGCAGTTGGGGCACGCTATTCTGGCGAATACTGACACCGAAACCATTGTTCATAATGGCGTTTTGGCGCACTTGGGGGCTGGCAGAATGCTCGATCGTGATGCCGTTAGCCGTATTTCCTTGAATAATATTGTCTTGAATGAGGGGAGCAGAGCGCCCCACGATCGAGATGCCATCTAGGGTATTGCCTTGGATACGATTGCGCTGAATGATGGGATTCCCCCGTTCTACCCACAGCCCTGAACCTCTGGGATTGGCATTAGTAATGGTTACCCCCCGCAGTTGGGCATTGTCCTGAAGCACCATCACCACATTTTGCTGTCCTAACCACAGGGAGCGCCATGCCCCACCGCCTTTAATAGTTATGCCTTCCCCCTTAGTCGCTTCTTCCCCCCGCACCACTACCTGACTGGGGATGACGATCGGGAAAATTTCCCCAGTATTAGCGCTGTATTCTCCCCGTGCCAGTTGAATTGTGCCCGATCGATGTTTTTGCAAAGCACGGGTGAGACTGCGATAGGGACTATGGGCACTACCATCATTGCTATCACTACCAGAGAGGGGATTGACATGGATCACCTCAGCCCAACCCGCTGTGCCGATACTCACAATTACGGCAAAAATTACAGTCCCTTTGATCATGGGTATCTCCAACTTGTGCACTTTCGGGAAAATACTGCCAAATTATATCCCCTTGGTCAAGTTGTATAATGGACACACCAGACCCAAGAGAACTCTTAGAACTATCACTTTTTTTCCATGCTGATCGAGCAGTTGACTAAACCCATTGCCCAGCGCATTGCCTCTATCCGCCAAGATTTTCCCATCCTGCATCAATCTATCAACGATAAACCGCTGATTTATTTGGACAATGCCGCCAGTTCCCAAAAACCCCTACAGGTAATCAATACATGGCGCAGTTATTACGAACAGGATCACGCCAATGTGCATCGGGGCGCGCACACCCTCAGTGCCAGAGCAACCACAGCTTATGAATCAGCCCGCCACAAGGTGGCAAAATTTATCAATGCCCGCGCCGATCGAGAGATAGTCTTTACCCGCAATGCCAGTGAGGCGTTGAATTTGGTTGCCTATGCGTGGGGCTTGGCAAATCTCAAGGCGGGGGATGAAATTATTCTGTCAGTGATGGAACACCACAGTAACCTAGTGCCTTGGCAGATGATCAGTGCCAAAACGGGGGCGGTGTTGAAATATGTGCCCCCCACCAGCGACGGCAAGTTGGATATGGCGGTTTTCCATGAGTGCTTAAATTCCGATCGAGTGAAATTGGTCTCCCTTGTCCATGTGTCCAATGTGTTGGGCTGTATCAACCCTGTGCAGGAAATAGTAGAGTTTGCCCATAGGGCAGGGGCGAAAGTGATGATTGATGCCTGTCAGAGTGTGCCCCACATGGCGATCGATGTGCAGGCTTTGGGCTGTGATTGGTTGGTGGCATCGGGGCATAAAATGTGTGCCCCCACAGGCATTGGTTTTCTCTATGGTCAGGAGGAACTATTGGAGTCCATGCCGCCGTTTATGGGGGGGGGCGAAATGATCAGTGAAGTCTTTTTGGACCATTTTACCTATGCCCAACTGCCCTACAAATTTGAGGCGGGCACGCCAGCGATCGGGGAAGCCATTGCCTTGGGTTCAGCGGTGGACTACCTCACTGATTTGGGCATGAATGCCATTCATGAATACGAACAGGAACTGACCCAGTATTTGCTATCCCAGATGCTGACCATCCCTGAAGTGGAAATTTTGGGCCCTCACGAGGAACGGGCAGGTTTAGTGGCTTTTGCCATTAAGGGCGGGAAAATTCACGCCAACGACATCGCCACCATGCTGGATCAGGAGGGCATCGCCGTACGATCGGGGCATCACTGCGCCCAACCCCTACATCGCCATTTTGGTCTGACGGGCACAACCCGCGCCAGCCTCTACTTTTACAACACTAAATGGGAAATTGATCAGTTCATCTCGGCTTTACGATCGAGTATTGAGTTTCTGCAACGATTTGTTTAGAAGTGAGGGGTTAATCAATTGGCTGGGTGCGCCTTTCCTTTACAATTTGACCATTCTTAATAGTTTTTTCATTTAACTTGGGGCATGGTTTGCCCCACCGCTACTTCTTAGGTATGGGGTCGTAATTTTCTTGACTTGATCCACCTGATATAGCATTTGTCTATGTGGTAGGACGAGTTTCGGATTCCCTTACCTTAAAATCCTTGAGAGGGGCAGTCTCCATCCGCCTATGTAATCCTATAACTATATTTCTATCTATAAAATCTATGAGTGAAAAACCCCGCGTAATTATCACTGGCGCTTCCTCTGGTGTGGGACTCCATGCCGCCAATGCCTTGGTCAAAAGAGGTTGGTTTGTGATCATGGCTTGTCGCAATCTGGAAAAGACTAAAACCTCAGCCGATGGACTGGGGATTGATCCCCAAAGTTATGACATTCTGCATATTGATTTGGGTTCGCTGGAGAGTGTGCGCCAATTTGTCCATGAGTTTCACCGTAAATATCCCGATCGACGGTTAAATAGCCTAGTGTGCAATGCCGCCATCTATATGCCCCTGCTCAAACAACCCCTGCGCAGTCCTGAAGGTTATGAGTTGAGCGTAGCCACCAATCATTTGGGGCATTTTCTGTTGTGCAATCTGTTATTAGAAGACCTGCAAAAATCCGATCCCAAGCGCCTAGTTATCCTCGGTACGGTGACCGCCAACTCCAAAGAGCTGGGGGGTAAAATTCCCATCCCCGCCCCCGCCGATTTGGGCGACCTCAAAGGCTTAGAAGCGGGATTCAAAGAACCGATCGCCATGATTGATGGCAAACCGTTCAAGCCTGGTAAAGCATACAAAGATAGTAAACTATGTAACATGATTACGGTGCGGGAGTTACATCGCCGTTATCACGAGAGTACGGGCATTATTTTCAGTTCCCTTTACCCAGGGTGTGTGGCGGATACGCCCCTATTTCGCCACAGCTATCCCCTATTCCAAAAAGTGTTCCCTTGGTTCCAAAAGTATATTACGGGGGGGTATGTATCCCAAGAATTGGCGGGCGAGCGAGTGGCGCAGGTGGTAGCCGATCCTAAATTTGCCCAGTCTGGGGTGCATTGGAGTTGGGGCAATCGCCAAAAGCAGGGCAGGGAATCGTTTGTGCAAGAGTTATCCGCCCAAGCCAGTGATGACCAAAAAGCGGAAAAACTCTGGAATTTGAGCGCTCAATTGGTGGGGCTGTAGGGCACGCCAGAGCCGACTAATTGGGACAGGTGGGGGATGCCCTGACGGACTAGATTGTTCCGCAGACCTTGGAGGATGGAACGATTCAGACCCAGTCCTTCATAGACCAGCCCCGTGTAAATCTGAATCAGGACAGCACCCGCGCTGATTTTCTCCCATGCACTCTCAGGAGAATTGATGCCCCCCACCCCAATAATGGGCAGTCGTCCTGCCGTGGCTTTATAGATATATTGAATAATTTGGGTACTCACGGTTTGCAGAGGTTGGCCACTCACACCCCCCGCCTCCTGCTGGAATCGTTGATCCCGTAAATTGCCTCGATCGATGGTGGTATTAGTGGCGATGATACCTGCAATTTGCTCATCTTGACATACCTGTAACACCTGATCGATTTCTGGCCAAGACAAATCGGGGGCGATTTTCACCAAGATCGGCTTTTGTTGACAATTGGCACTTTGCAAGATGCGAATTATATCCCTAAGAGGGTCAGGATTTTGTAAACTGCGCAGTCCTTGGGTATTGGGGGAACTGACATTGACCACGAAATAATTGCCCACCGCTTGACAGAGTTGGAAACTGGTCAAATAATCCTCCCCTGCCCGTTCCAAAGGCGTGATTTTAGATTTACCGAGATTGATACCGATGGGAATGGATACTTTATTTTTGGCTAGATACTGGTGTAGATGGGCGCTGATGACTTCCGCTCCTAAATTGTTGAACCCCATGCGATTGAGAATGGCTCGATCGTTCACAATTCTAAATAAGCGCGGACGGGGATTACCTGCTTGGGGGTGGGCGGTGATAGTGCCGATTTCCGCAAAGCCAAAACCCAGTAATTCCCATGCACCGATTCCCTCCCCATTCTTATCAAACCCTGCCGCTAAACCGATGGGATTATTAAAAGTTAGACCCCAAATCCTTTGGGAGAGCATGGGGGACTCATAGGTGAAGAAATTTTTGCTTAAGGGAGAAAAAATTTTCTGCAAGGGAGGAGAGTTACTAATACCTCTCACCATACCGATCGCCAATTGGTGAGCCGTTTCTGGATCGAGTTGAAATAAAAGAGGACGCAGTAACTGATAGGGATTTATCATCCTAGCCATGATTACAATCCTGCAGAGCCTTCACCTCGATCGTGCCCTTCTGCATGGATTGAATGGCGGCGATGGCCGCCCGTGCCCCCGCTAGGGTAGTAATCACGGGAATTTTGTAGTTCAAGGCAGTTCTACGAATCATTTTGCCATCGGTTTTGGCATCCTCACCGCTGGGGGAATTGACCACCAGATGAATTTGGCGATTTTTCATGGCATCTATGACATTGGGTCTGCCCTCATGCACCTTGAGAATCAATGAACAGTTGATCCCGCTCCTTTGCAGAATTTTGTAAGTGCCTTCCGTCGCCACAATTTGGAATCCTAATTCCATAAATCCTTCTGCTACGGGGGTTACTCCCGCCTTGTCCCGATTGTTCACAGAGATAAACACCGTACCCTGCACAGGAAACCTCGTACCTGCCGCTAACTGGGCTTTGGCAAAGGCTTTGCCGAATTCCATATCCAGTCCCATCACCTCACCCGTAGAACGCATTTCAGGACCGAGAATGATGTCTGTACCGGGGAATTTAGCAAAGGGAAGCACCGCTTCTTTTACCGCAATATGGTTAGGAATCACTTCCTGTGTGAAATTCAGTTCCGCCAAGGAAATACCAGTCATCACCCGTGAAGCATAGTTCACCAAAGGCACATTGATTGCTTTGGAGACATAGGGCACGGTACGCGAGGCACGGGGATTGGCTTCCAGAATATACACCGTCTCTCCCTGCACCGCATATTGTATGTTCATCAGTCCCACCACTTGCAGTTTTTGGGCGAGTTGAATTGTCCACTCCCTAATAGTTTTCAGTACCTGAGGCGATAGGGAAAAGGTAGGAATCGCACAAGCGGAATCCCCCGAATGAATCCCCGCCTCTTCTATGTGTTCCATAATTCCGCCAATGGTTACCTGCCCCTGCTGGTCAGCGATGGCATCCACATCCACCTCGATCGCTCCTTCCAAAAACTGGTCAATGAGAATGGGATGGTCAGGTTCAATCAAAATCGCCTTAGAGATATAATTTTCCAACTCCTGATCGGAATAGACCACTTCCATACCCCTACCTCCCAACACATAGCTGGGACGCACCACCACAGGATAGCCAATTTGTTCCGCCACCGCCAGCGCTTCCCCATAGGAACGGGCGAGTCCATTGCGGGGTTGCCTGATGCCCAGTTCTTGACAGATTGCCTCAAACCGTTGGCGGTCTTCCGCAATATCAATAGAATCAGGAGAAGTTCCCCAGATTTTCGTAGCTAGATTCTGCTCCTGTAAATACTTTTGCAGAGGTACAGATAATTTCAAGGGAGTTTGTCCGCCAAATTGCATGATGATGCCCTGTGGTTGCTCCGCTTCAATGATATTCAATACATCTTCACGGGTCAAAGGTTCAAAATAGAGTCGATCGCTGGTGTCATAGTCGGTGGAAACGGTCTCAGGATTGGAATTGACCATAATCGTTTCATAGCCCAAGGCGCTCAGGGCAAAGCTGGCATGACAGCAACAATAATCAAATTCAATCCCCTGTCCAATGCGGTTGGGGCCACCCCCCAGAATCATCACCTTGGGTTTGGTTGTGGGTTGAACTTCCGTTTCTAGTTCATAGGTGGAGTAGTGATAGGGGGTATATGCCTCAAATTCGGCTGAGCAGGTATCCACAGTCTTATAGACAGGAATCACTCCCAAAGATTTGCGATAAGTCCTCACCACATCTTCCGTAGTACCCGTGAGATAAGCCAACTGGTGGTCACTGAAACCCATGCGCTTGATTTCTCTCAACTCTTCCGCCCCAATGGAAGTCAAACTTCTGCCCTTGAGGGCCAATTCCACATCCACCAATTCTCGCATTTTTTGTAGAAACCAAGGGTCAATTTTAGAGAGTTCATAAATGGCTTGAACCGATAATCCCGATAGAAAAGCATGGCGCACCGTGAAGATACGATCGGGGGTGGGAGTGCGCAAGAGATATTTAATTTGTTCTAAACTGGGTAGCTGTTCATCTCGATCGGCACCAAAACCAAACCGCTTAGTTTCTAATGATCGTAGGGCTTTTTGGAAAGATTCGTGAAAGGTTCGCCCGATGGCCATCGCCTCTCCCACCGACTTCATTTGTGTTGTCAAAATGGGTTCGGAACCGGGGAATTTCTCAAAAGCAAAGCGGGGAATTTTGGTGACCACATAATCAATGGTCGGCTCAAAACTGGCGGGAGTTTTCTTAGTAATATCATTGGGAATTTCATCCAGGGTGTAACCGACGGCCAACTTAGCGGCAAACTTAGCAATAGGAAACCCAGTAGCTTTAGAAGCGAGGGCAGAACTGCGGGAGACCCTCGGATTCATTTCAATCACAATCACTTCCCCATTCTCAGGATTGACCGCAAATTGAATGTTGGAACCGCCTGTTTCTACGCCGATCTCCCGCATAATTTTGATGGCATAGTCCCGCAATCTCTGATATTCTTTATCAGTTAAAGTTTGGGCAGGGGCAACCGTAATGGAATCCCCCGTATGTACTCCCATGGGGTCAAGATTTTCAATACTGCAAATAATCACTACATTGTCCGCTAAATCCCGCATCACTTCTAGTTCATATTCCTTCCAACCAATTAAGGATTTTTCAATCAAAATTTGATTCACGGGACTAGCTTCTATACCTGAATTGGCGATCGTCTCAAATTCTTCTTGGTTGTAGGCAATGCCACCCCCTGTGCCACCCAGCGTAAATGCAGGACGAATAATCAAAGGATAACTGCCTATTTGTTCGGCGATCGAGCGCGCCTCTGCCATATTCACCGCCAGACCTGACGGACAGACCGCCACGCCAATTTTTGTCATCGCTTCTTTGAACAGTTTGCGGTCTTCTGCCTTTTTGATTGCCTCTAGTTTCGCGCCAATCAATTCCACATGGAACTGCTCTAAAACTCCCATTTCCGCCAAGGCTACCGCCGTATTCAAAGCAGTTTGTCCGCCCATGGTGGGCAGTAAGGCACAGGGGCGCTCCTGCTCGATAATTTGCGCCACCACTTCTGGGGTAATTGGCTCTATGAAGGTACGATCGGCCATGGCAGGGTCGGTCATAATCGTAGCGGGATTAGAATTGACCAAAATCACCTCGTACCCCTCCTCCTTGAGTACCTTACAGGCTTGGGTTCCCGAATAGTCAAATTCACAGGCTTGACCAATCACGATCGGTCCTGCGCCAATCAACAGAATTTTACGAATATCGTTACGGCGGGGCATAGTCCAATTTGCAATGAGAGCTAACCAAGTATAAAACACTGCCGATCGGGAATGGCTATTTTGGCTACATTTCGTTTATGGCAATATCTGTTCAGAAGTTCCCTATTTACTCCCTTCCCATTGTAGGAATAGACACATGCTTACACTGGATTGACTCCCCTCGCCCACTGGGAGAGGGGCTGGGGGAAAGGATTAACCTGAGGAAGGCAAACAAAAACTCCCCAATCACCTCAAACTGGTACTGGGGAGATGAACTGATGAAACTGGTAATTTAGACCGTGAGGGGATTGCGTACCTGTGCCAGCGTTCGATCGAGGATTTCGCCTTCAATCACTTCCGTTTCTAACAGTTGATTAGCGATGGATTCCAGTAAGTCCCGATTGCACTCTAGGATTTGCCGTGCTTGGTGATGCGCTGTTTCAACGATGTCGCGGATTTCCTTGTCAATCATTTCCGCAGTTTTGGGGCTGACAATGCGTCCCATGCCCATGCCATTCCCCAAAAAGTCGTTGCGCCGTTGCTGATAGGCAAGGGGTCCCAACACCTCACTCATGCCATAGCTGGTGACCATTTGTTCCGCCAGTTCCGTTGCCCTTTGCAGATCGTTGGTTGCCCCAGTGGTAATACTGCCAAAGACGATCTCCTCAGCCGATCGACCGCCCAAAAGGGTGGCAATCTGGGCCTGTAACTCTTCTTTACTGGACAAGAATTTATCTTCGGTAGGCATTTGCAGGGTGTAACCCAGTGCCGCCATTCCTCTGGGAATAATGGAAATTTTCTCCACCTTGCTACTGCCTGGCATCAAAGAACCCACAATGGCGTGCCCCACTTCGTGGTAAGCCACTATTTTCTTTTCCTTGTCGCTAAGCACCCTGCTCTTCTTCTCCAATCCTGCCACCACCCGCTCGATCGCTTCATTTAAGTCAGCCATGGTGACGGATTGACGACCAGCCCGTGCCGCCAGCAGTGCCGCTTCATTGATCAGGTTAGCTAGGTCTGCCCCAGCAAAGCCAGAGGTACGCCCCGCAATCACTTTCAAGTCCACACTGGGGTCGAGCACCACCTTACTGGCATGAATTTTCAAGATGGCTTCCCTGCCAATTTTATCGGGTCGATCGACCAGTACCTGTCTATCAAATCTACCGGGGCGCAGGAGGGCGGGGTCGAGGGTTTCGGGGCGGTTGGTAGCGGCTAAGACAATTACCGTAGTGCCATCGGCGCTAAAACCGTCCATTTCCGTAAGGAGTTGGTTGAGGGTTTGTTCCCGTTCATCATTGCCACCATAGAAGCCACCCGAACTGCGGGATTTACCGATGGCATCCAATTCATCGATAAAAATGATACAGGGGGACTGCTTTTTGGCTTGCTCAAACAGGTCCCGCACCCGGGCAGAACCTACCCCCACAAACAGTTCAATAAATTCACTGCCAGAGATGCTAAAAAAAGGCACGCCCGCTTCCCCTGCCACCGCCTTTGCCAGTAGGGTTTTACCTGTACCAGGCGGCCCCACCAGCAGGACACCTTTGGGGATTTTGGCCCCCAGTTTGGTATATTTTTCAGGGGTTTTTAGGAACTCCACAATTTCTTGCAATTCTTGTTTGGCTTCGTCCACCCCTGCCACATCGGCAAATAGGACTTTGGGGGCAGAACCTTCCACATAGACCTTGGCTTTGCTCTTGCCAATTTGTAAACCGCTAGCGCCTCCCCCTTGACGGGCAAATAACTGAAAGATACCCACAAAAATTAAGGGCGGTAATACCCAACTTAATAAAGTGCCAAACCAATTATTTTTGGGTGCGGGAGCGGCGGCAAACTCCACATGGTTCTCTTCTAGTCTTTGGGGTAATTTCAAGTCAAAAATGGGCGTGGTGGATAAAATTTCCCCCTGTTGATCAGGGGTGGGGGACTTGAGCTGATAGGTGATTTGATCCTGAGCAATGTAAACCCTAGACACCTTGCCTGCTTCCACCTGGTTCACAAAAAAGCTATAGGGTACGCGGGGCACTGCAGGCGCAAATAAGTTGGGGAAAAACAAATTGATACACAATAGCCCTGCTCCCACCAATAATAAAATGTTGCCCACCAGTCGGGTGCGGGTGCGGCGCGGGTCTTCGTTTTTAACAGCCATATCTATATTTCCTAGATTGTCGTGGTTATAGAAATTATAGGTTTGTCTCTGGGTGGGGTTGAGGTGCTGTTTACCCTACTCACAACGGGTAGGGCTGGAAGCCCCGTACTTCAGTGCGGAGAGGAAAGCTCCTTTAGCAACTTCAGTTGCCATATTTAAGCGCATAAAATGAACTCATGCCACAGCAAATACTGACCATTGCCTGTCAACTAAATCCCACTGCAGAGCAAATTGTCAAGCTAGACCAAGTTCTGCAGGGCTTCGCTGAGGCTTGCAGATACATCAACAGTACCATTTGCCCCAGCATTACTAACAAGAACCGTATTCAG
>Ga0272446_1002221_pt1 | contig 26913 bp, 24 predicted proteins | sample YNPCB0061_FD_194587 | JGI IMG/M metagenome (GOLD analysis project Ga0272446, IMG submission 194587) | Hot spring microbial mat communities from Yellowstone National Park, WY, United States - YNP-CB-006-1 | ecosystem: Environmental > Aquatic > Thermal springs > Hot (42-90C) > Sediment | place...
ACCGACTGCGCGGCGAAACTGGCTGCCAGCTCCACGCCGAACATCGCCGCGTTGAGCACCAGTGCCACCCACAGTGCGCGGCGATAGCGCGGGTCGGGCGGCGGCGCGCTGCAGACGGACTCGCAACCGCAGCCACTCATGGCCGGCGCCTCCGCGAGCAGCCCAGCAGGTAGAATGCGCGTGTTTCCATCCCGCTATCCTGCCACCCATGTCCACGAAGACAAGCCCCCCCTCCCGCCAACTCTCTCCCCGAGCGAGAGGGGGCTCATGCTGAGCCAAAACCAGCCAATCGGCGTCTTCGACTCCGGCATCGGCGGGCTCACCGTCGTGCGCGCGCTGATGGAGCGCCTGCCGTACGAAAACATCGTCTATTTCGGCGACACCGCACGCGTGCCCTACGGGGTGAAGTCCGTCGAGACCATCGCCCACTACACCACCGAAATCGCTGAGTTCCTGCTCGAAAAACAGGTCAAGCTGCTGGTCATCGCCTGCAACACCATGGCCGCGGTCGCCGCCCAGGTCGTCAAGGACCTGTCTCCGGTCCCGGTGCTCGACGTCATCGACGCCGGTGCGGCGCTGGCGCGCTCGGGCCGCCGCATCGGCGTGATCGGCACGCCCACCACCATCAACAGCAACGCCTATGCGCGCGCCATCCACCCGTATGCGCCCGAGTCGCGCATCCACTCCCAGGCGTGCGCGCTGTTCGTGCCCCTGGTCGAAGAAGGCTGGCTCGACCATCGCGTCACCCGCCTGACCGCAGAGGAGTACCTGCGCCCCCTGCTGGCCGAAGACATCGACACCCTGGTGCTCGGCTGCACCCACTACCCGCTCCTCAAACCCCTCCTGCGCGAAGTCGTCGGCGCGTCCGTCACCCTGGTCGACTCCGCCGAAGCCATGGCGGAACAGGCGGCAGCGCTGCTCGCCCGGCGCGATCTCGCCAATCCCGGCCCCGACGAGCCGCGCTACGATTTCTACGTCACCGATGTGCCGCTGCGCTTCCAGGCGATCGGCGAACGCTTTCTCGGCCGCACGCTGGAACACGTTCACGTCGTCAAATGGTGAGGCGGATTGGCGCAGGCAAAAAGGGGGCGGAATCCGCCCCCTTTTCGTTCACCCTGGCTGCGATCAGCCTTTCCGGAACACGAACCTGCCGTCCTCGACGTCGACCCGGATGACGTCGTTGGGCCCGAACGTGCCGGCGAGGATCTCGCGCGCCAGCGGGTTTTCCAGCTCGGACTGGATCGCCCGCTTCAGCGGCCGCGCGCCGTACACCGGGTCGAAACCGGCTTTCGCCAGTTCGGCAAGCGCCGCTTCGCTCACCTCCAGCTTCATGTCCATCTTCGCCAGACGCTCCTCCAGCGCTTTCAGCTGGATGCGCGCGATGCGCTTGATGTGCGCCTCGTCGAGGGCGTGGAACACCACGACTTCGTCGATCCGGTTGATGAACTCGGGCCGGAAGTAGGACTTCACCTCACCCAGAACCGCGAGTTTGACGACCTGATAATCGTCGCCCGCCATCTGCTGGATCATCTGGCTGCCGAGGTTGGAGGTCATCACGATCACCGTGTTGCGGAAATCCACCGTGCGCCCCTGGCCATCGGTCAGCCGGCCGTCGTCGAGCACCTGCAACAGGACGTTGAACACGTCCGGATGCGCCTTCTCGACCTCGTCCATGAGGATCACCGAATACGGCTTGCGGCGCACGGCCTCGGTGAGATACCCGCCTTCCTCGTAGCCGACGTAGCCCGGCGGCGCGCCGATCAGCCGCGCGACCGAGTGCTTCTCCATGAACTCGCTCATGTCGATGCGCACCATGTGGTCGGCCGAATCGAACAGATACTCGGCGAGCGTCTTGCACAGCTCCGTCTTGCCCACGCCCGTCGGGCCGAGGAACAGGAAGGAGCCGAGCGGCCGGTTGGGATCCGACAGGCCGGCGCGCGAGCGACGGATCGCATCCGACACGACGCGAATCGCCTCGTCCTGCCCGACCACGCGCTCATGGAGTTTTTCCTCCATGTGCAGCAGCTTCTCGCGCTCGCCCTGGAGCATCTTCGAAACCGGGATGCCGGTCGCGCGGCTCACCACCTCGGCGATTTCCTCCGCGCCAACCTGGGTGCGCAAGAGCTTGAACTCGTGCTTGCCCTCGCCGGCCTCCGCGGCCTTGAGCTGCGCCTCGAGCTGCGGCAGCTTGCCGTACTGGATCTCGGCGACCTTGTCGAACTGGCCACGGCGCTGGTACTCGGCCATCTGCGCGCGCAGCTGGTCGATTTCCTCCTTGATGTGCGTCGTGCCCTGGACCATGGCTTTCTCGGCCTTCCAGATCTCTTCCAGGTCGGCGTATTCGCGCTCCAGCTTGGCGATTTCCTCCTCGATCAGCGCCAGGCGCTTCATGGACGCTTCGTCCTTTTCCTTTTTCACCGCCTCGCGCTCGATCTTGAGCTGGATGATGCGGCGCTCGAGCTTGTCCATGACCTCGGGCTTGGAATCGATCTCCATCTTGATGCGCGCCGCCGCCTCGTCGATGAGGTCGATCGCCTTGTCCGGCAGGAAGCGGTCGGTGATGTAGCGATGCGACAGCTCCGCGGCGGCGACGATCGCCGGGTCGGTGATCTCGACGCCATGGTGCACCTCGTAGCGCTCCTGCAGGCCGCGCAGGATCGCGATGGTCGCCTCCACCGATGGCTCGTCGACCATGACCTTCTGGAAGCGGCGCTCGAGCGCGGCGTCCTTCTCGATGTATTTGCGGTACTCGTCGAGCGTCGTCGCGCCGATGAGATGCAGCTCGCCACGCGCCAGCGCGGGCTTGAGCATGTTGCCCGCATCGATCGCCCCTTCGGCCTTGCCGGCGCCGACCAGCGTGTGCAACTCGTCGAGGAACACGATGTAACGGCCAGGCTCGGCAGCGAGTTCCTTCAACACCGCCTTCAGGCGCTCCTCGAATTCACCGCGGTACTTCGCGCCGGCGAGCAGCGCCGCCAGGTCGAGGACCAGAAGTTTCTTGCCCTTCAGCGTCTCGGGCACCTCGTCATTGACGATGCGCTGCGCCAGGCCTTCCACGATCGCGGTCTTGCCCACGCCGGGCTCACCGATCAGCACCGGATTGTTCTTCGTGCGGCGCTGCAGGATCTGGATCGTGCGGCGGATCTCGTCGTCGCGCCCGATCACCGGGTCGAGCTTGCCCTCGCGCGCACGCTGGGTGAGGTCGAGGGTATATTTGGCGAGCGCCTCGCGCGTGCCTTCGGCTTCCGGCGAGGTCACGCCCTCGCCGCCGCGGACCGCCTCGATCGCCTTCTCCAGCGCGGCCCGGCTGGCTCCATGCTGCTTGAGCAGGCGCCCGGTCTCGCCCTTGTCTTCGAGCGCTGCGAGCAGGAAAAGCTCGGAGGCGATGAAGCTGTCACCGCGCTTCATCGCCTCCTTGTCGGTGAGATTGAGCAGGTTGTTGAGGTCGCGCGAAATCGAGACTTCCCCGCCGTGCCCCTCGACCTTGGGCAGGCGCGCGATCGCCTGTTCGAGCGCGGACTTGAGCGCCGGCACCTGAACGCCGGCACGCGCCAGCAGGGACGCGGTTCCGCCGTCTTCCTGCGTCAGCAGCGCGAGCAACAGGTGCTGCGGCTCGATGAAGTTGTTGTCGGACGCGACCGCCAGACTCTGGGCGTCGGAAAATGCCTGCTGGAATTTCGTGGTGAGTTTGTCAAAACGCATGCGTGTGCCCCCTAGGCTAAGGTATAGTCGATGTCACCCACATGGCGTCCGTTTGCAGGATTTCAAGTGCCCGTTTCCGAATTGCTCCCCGGCCAGGTCCAGCGTGACGTCGAACGCGCGCTGGAAGAGGACGCCGGCTGGCCCGCGGTCAGCGACCCCAGCGCCGCGCTGATTCCCGAATCGCGCCAGGCGCGTGCCCGTGTCATCACCCGCGAGCCGTGCGTGATCGCCGGCCGGCCGTGGTTCGACGCATGCTTTCACACCCTCGATCGGGCGTGCGCCGTCACCTGGCACGTCGCCGAGGGCGAGCGGGTCGCCGCGGGCACTCTGCTGGTCGAGATTGCCGGCCCGGCGCGGGCATTGCTGACCGCCGAACGCGCCGCGCTCAATTTCCTGCAGACACTCTCTGCCGTCGCCACGGTGACACGCGCCTACGTCGACGCCGTCGCCGGCACGCAGGCGATCATCATGGATACGCGCAAGACCCTGCCGGGTCTGCGGGTCGCGGAAAAATACGCGGTGCGCAGGGGCGGCGGCCACAACCAGCGCATGGGGCTTCGCGACGGCATCCTCATCAAGGAAAACCACATTGCCGCGGCGGGCGGCATTGCCGCCGCGCTCGGTGCCGCGTCCGCGCTCGCTGCCGGCGTGCCGATCCAGATCGAGGTCGAGACGCTGGGGCAGCTCGACGAAGCGCTCGCTGCCGGCGCGACGCTGATCCTCCTCGACAACTTCAGCCACGAGGACATGCGCCGCGCGGTCGCCCACGCGCAGGGCCGCGCACGGCTCGAAGCCTCGGGCAACATCACGCTCGACAACGTGCGCGCGGTCGCACAGACCGGAATCGACCGCATTTCCGTCGGCGCGCTGACCAAGAACGTCCGCGCCATCGACCTGTCGATGCGCCTCGAAATCCCCGCCGCCTGAATCACTTCACGATCAGCGGCCGGTCGGGGAGTTCATCGGGGTTGACCTGTCCGGCCGGAAAGTGGCGAGCGAGTATCGCGCCGACCTGTTCGATGCCGGCCAGCGCGCCGGCGCGGAAATTCCCCTGCCGGAACGCCTCCTGCATCACGCGCGCCACGGCGTCCCATTCGCTCTGCGCGACTTTCTTCGCAATGCCCCGATCGGCGACGATCTCGACCCGGCGATCGGCGAGCAGAACGTAGATGAGCACGCCGGTGTTTTCCTCGGTATCCCACACCCGGCTCTGCGCGAACACCTCGATCGCCCGCTCGTGCGCCGTCTTGCCGCGCAAGGCAGCCCATGGCGCGAGGGCGTTCTCGATCGCGAACCGGATCTCGCCACGATGCGTAGCCTCCGAGCGACGCACCGCCGCCTCGATGGCGTCGAGCACGGCACGCGGAAATGCCGTGCGCCAACGCCACGGCGGCATGAAAGCATGGATGAGCCAGCGCCTGATGTTCACCATGAGCCGGATGATCCTCCCCCGCCGAAGCGGCCGCCACCGCCACCCCACGATCCGCCGCCGCCCAGTCCGCCAAAGCCGCCGCCGCTCGACCAACCGCCGCCGCCCACCCGACCGAAGGCGACCGCGAGAAACACCATCATGCCGACACCGATGGCCAGGATGCCGACACCGGAAAGCAGCGCGGCCGCCACCGCCGTTCCCGCGCCGGCGACGAGTCCGCCGAGAATGCGGCCGAGAAGGGCCGAGAGGATCAATCCGGCGATGAGACCCGCGAACACAAGGAAAACCAGGGTGTCGTCGCCCGCGCCAGCGGCCGCGCGTTGCGCCGCCGGGGCCGGCAGGGGCTCGTTCTCGATCACCTGCATGAGCGCCGTGACCCCGGCGTCGATGCCGCCGTAGAAATCGCCGGCAGCAAAACGCGGCGCGATGATCTCGCTGATGATGCGCTTGGCGATCGCGTCCGGGATCACGCCCTCCAGCCCGTAGCCGACCTCGATGCGCAGTTTGCGGTCATTCTTGGCGACGATGAGGATCACGCCGTCGTCGACCTTCTTGCGACCGATCTTCCACGCGTCGGCCACCCGGATGCCGAACTGCGCGATGTCTTCGGGCTGCGTCGTCGGCACGATCAGAACCGCGATCTGGCTCCCCTTGCGCGCCTCGAACGCGGCAAGCCGTGCTTCGAGGGCGGCGACCTGTTCGGCACTCAGCGTTGCGGTCAGATCGGTGACCCGGCGCGCAAGCTCGGGCACCGGCACCTGGGCCATGGCGGCGGCGAAAACCGCCAGGAGGAGAACCCCGAGCGCGGCGCGCGCCCGGGCGACGAAACCGCGCAAGCGCTCAGTAACCCGGCGCCGGCGCTGCAGGCCGGACCGGGGCGGCCGGCACGTTCGGCGCGCCGAAATCGACCTTGGGCGGCGTGGCGATGGCCTTTTCGTTCTCGACCGTGAAGCTCGGCTTGGGCTTGAATCCGAACATCATCGCCGTCAGGTTGGTCGGGAACGAACGCACCACGACGTTGTATTGCCTGACCGCCTCGATATAGCGGTTGCGCGCCACGGTGATGCGGTTCTCGGTGCCTTCGAGCTGCGCCTGGAGATCGCGGAACAGCCCGTCGGCCTTGAGCTGCGGGTAATTCTCCGCGACCAGCAGCAGGCGCGAGATCGCATTCGTGAGTTCACCCTGGGCGGCGACGAACTTCTGGAATGCCGCCTCGTCGTTGACCAGCTCCGGCGTCGCCTGGATCGCGCCGACGCGCGCACGCGCCTCGGTCACCTGGGTCAGCACGTCCTTCTCGTGCGCCGCATAGCCCTTGACGACGTTGACCAGGTTCGGCACCAGATCCGCGCGCCGCTGATACTGGTTCAGCACTTCGGCCCACGCCGCCTTGACGTTCTCGTCGGCCGATTGCAGGGTGTTGTAGCCGCAGCCCGTGAGCGTCAGCGTCATGAACAGTGCGGCAAGCCATTTCAGCATGGTGTTCTCCTCGATGTCGGTAAGCCGGGCAGTTTACGCCACGCCCCAGGTCGCGAACAGGGGATCGGACTCCTTCAGGCGGTCGGCGTAGCGGTCATCGTGGGGGCGTTTGAGGCCTCTTTCAAGATAGGTCTCGACCTTTTTGAAGCCCGCTCCCTTGAGCAGCGTGCCGACCCAGGCCATGCGCTCCATCGGGTGCAACTGGGTCCACAGGCGGATGACCTTGGGCGGGAAGTAACGGTTGGACAGCGTGACCACGAATAGTCCGCCCGGTTTCAGCACGCGCCGCGCCTCGGCGATCACCTGTTGCGGGTGGGTCAGGTACTCGATCGACACACTGCACACCGCGGCGTCGAAGCTGTCGTCGGCAAACGGCAGCCGCGGCACCTGATTGAGGTCGTGCACGATGCGTTCGGCAAGCTGCGGGTTATCGGCCAGCTCCGCGGCATTCATGCCGAGCCCGGTCGCCTGCGCAATGGTATCCGGCAGGTGGGAACGCCAGCCCGCCATCAGATCCAGTACCCGCGCCCCCTCGGGAAGCACCGTCCGGTACAGTGCCTGGATGCGCCGCGCGCACACCGTGTCGACGTGCAGGAGCTTGCGCGGCTGCGCGTAGAACGCGCTGTCCGGCGACGGGTCGTCGCGCTCGAAGGCATCGGGCGCGGAAAAATCCGTCGGCGTCTGCATCTGCGTCTCCATGCCGCTCCACTCCAGAAGCATCGTCACCTTGCCGATCGGCTCGGTGGAAATGTCCGCGCGGCCGCTGTCGATGCTGAAGATCCGGCCGCGCAAGGGGTGACTGAAATCGGCCGTGAAGTCGTTCTCGCTGAGGCCGACGACGCGAAACATGGGCGCCGGCGGGTTGTCGGCGTTGAGCAGCAGCGCAGGATAGAAGCGTCCGAAACGCAAGGGCGCGATCTCGCGCTTGAAGGCCGCGCGCGGCAGCGTCACCTCGATCTTTTCCCCGAGGTCGATCTGCGCGGCGACCGGCGGCGTGTCGCCCGGGGCCCACACCACGACCTGGTGGCGCCCCAGGTCGGAGAAATAATTGACACGGAAACGAACGGCGGAATGAAGCAGGCTCATGGGGACTGGCTCGAAGAATGGGTTGCGCGCGCCAGGCACAGATCCTCCCAGGCGCGCGCCTTGTCGGCGGGATTGCGCAACAGATACGCAGGATGATACGTCGCCACCAGGGCAATGCCGCGAAAGCGGTGCACGCGCCCGCGCAGGCGCGCGATGGGCTCGTCGCTGTCGAGCAGCGTCTGCGCGGCGAAGCGGCCCAGCGCGACGATGATCCTCGGCTGGATGAGGTCGATCTGGCGCAAAAGATACGGCAGGCAGGCGGCGATCTCGTCGGCCTCGGGGTTGCGGTTTCCCGGCGGCCGCGATTTCAGGATGTTGGTGATATAGACGTTCCGGCCACGCGCGAGGCCGATCGCCGCGAGCATCGCGTCGAGCAGTCGCCCGGCCTGGCCGACGAACGGCTCGCCGCGGGCGTCTTCCTCGGCGCCGGGCGCCTCGCCGACGAACAGCCATTCGGCGTGTTCGTCGCCCACGCCGAACACCGCGCGCGTGCGGGTCGCCGCGAGCTTGCAGGCCGTGCAGCCCTCGACCGCGGCGCGCAGCGCGCCCCAGTCCATGTGCGCGATGCGCGCGACGCGATCCGCCGCTGGCGGCTGCGCATTGCGGCGCCGCCACACCGGCGCAAGCCCGAGTTCGGCGAAAACATCGGCACGCGACGGCTTCATCCCGGACGATCCCTGAGGAGGCGCGCTGCTGGCGAGGCGGTTTGCGAGCGCATCGGCGCATGGGCGCGGAGCACGGGCGTCGCGGTACCCCAGGCGCCAAGGCCCGCCGGGCCGGCTGATGGATCATCCGGGATCAGGGTCCGCGCGTCATTCATAGTTCGCGCTTCATGATGATCGCGTCCTCGCGCCCATTGCGCCCCGGATAATACGCGCGGCGCACCGCCAGCTCGACGAACCCCACGCTGCGGTAGAGCGCGAGGGCGGCCACGTTGGACGGCCGCACCTCGAGGAACATGACCTCCGCCCGGTGGTCGCGCGCGCAGTCCAGGCTATGCGCCAACAGTTCGCGCCCCAGCCCGTGCCCGCGCCACAGCGGTGCAATGGCAAGATTCAGAAGGTGCGCCTCGCCCGCTGCGACCATCAGCACGTAATAACCGATCACCTCGTCATCGGCCTCGCGCACCCAGGTGCTGTAGCCGGCGTGCATCGAATCGCGAAAATTGCCCAGGCTCCACGGGAAGTCGTAACTCGCCAGCTCGATGCGATGCACGCGCGGCAGATCGTCCTCGCGCATCGGCCGCGTGCGGTGGCGAATCTCCAGCACGGCGCTCACGCGCGTTGCCTCTGGCGCCGTTCGGCGACGGTGAGCGCAACCTTGTCGCGCAAATACACGGGGGCGGCGCGCGCCGCGTCGTAGCCCCTGCCGGCCGCCAACGCCGGGGCCGCGAGGCGCGCGATGCTGGCCGCATCGGGCCACAGCCCGGCATCGATGCGCGCCAGCGCCGGCAGCGCGCTCGCCGGCAGCACCGCAAAGCCGTTGCCGGCGCCGATCCATTCCCGCGCATCGGGCACCGCAACCGCCTCGGGCAGGCTCAGAACCGGCTCGCGCACGGCTTTCCAGCCGCCGTCACACCGTTCGTAAGCCGCCCAGTAGACCTCGGCCATGCGCGCGTCGAGCGCGCTCAACACCCGCTCGCCGCCAGATTGCTCGGCGATCGATTCGAGCGTGGAGACGCCGAAAACCGGCAAGTCCGCGCCCAGCGCGAGCCCCTGCGTCACCGCGCAGGCGATGCGCAGGCCGGTGAACGAACCCGGTCCGGCGCCGAAGGCGATGCCGTCGAGGGCAGCCAGAGCGGTCCCCGCGTCGGCCAGCAGCGCGTCGATCATGGGCAGCAGGAGCGCGCTGTGCGCCTGCCCGGCGAGCGCGCGCCGCGCCTCGACCCGGCCTTCCAGCCACAGCGCTGCGGAGCAGTACTCGGTCGACGTATCCAGGGCAAGGAATTTCATGACGGGATTATACGAGGCTCAGGGCGCGGGCTTCTGCACCGCGACCAGGATCTCGAAGCGCACGCGCGCCCAGGGATCGCGGGATTCGGTCAGCCGCGTGATACGCGCGCCGAGCGCCGTCCCGCGGTCGAGAAAGCGCGCGACGTCGCTGTTCTCGCGCCGCGGCACATAGCCGATCTTGTGCCCCTGCCACTCGACGCGCACCGCGTTGGCGTCGTAAGGGTTGTCGGGCTCGCGCACCAGTGTCAGGGCGTCACCGACACGCATCGACTTCCACAGCTTCTTGCCGGCATGGAACTGGAATCCCGCCAGCGGCGAATCCTGCACGACGATGTACGCCGTCGTTTCGGCGCCGAGCGGCAGGCTCGCGAGGAGCAGGACGAGCGCGAGCCAGTGGCGGCGTGTCATGGCTGCGCTGCGAAAAAGCGCCGCACGACTTCGATCCTGCGCGTGCGCGTCATGGGCGGCAGGGCGTCGAGCAGGCGTCGTCCGTAAGGTTTGTCCGCGAGGCGCACGTCGCAGATCATCAGCACGCCGCGGTCGGTCTCGGTGCGGATGAGCCGCCCGGCACCCTGCTTGAGCGCGATCGCGGCGTGTGGCAACTGGTAGTCCATGAACGCGTTGCCACCACTGCGCGCGATGTGCGCGATGCGCGCCGCGACCACCGGATCGTCCGGCGGCTGGAACGGCAGCTTGTCGATGACGACGACCGAGAGCGCATCGCCCGGCACATCGACGCCTTCCCAGAAACTCTGGCTGCCGAGCAACACGCCGTTGCCCGCCTCGGTGAAGCGCGCCAGAAGCGCGTTCTTCGGCGCCTCGCCCTGGACGAAGAGCGGGAAGTCCCAGCCGCGCTCGCGGAATGCCGCAGCGAGCAGTTCGCGTGCGCTTTCCAGCGCGCGCAGGCTGGTGAAGAGCAGGAAGGCGCGGCCGCGGCTCGCTTCGAGGACCGGCAGGCTGGCGGCGACGACGGCAGCGGTGAAATCGGGCGTATTGGGCGGCGGCATGTCGCTCGGCACATAGAGCACGCCCTGGCGCGGGTAGTCGAAGGGACTGTCGACACACAGCGTGGTTGCCACGTCGATACCCAGGCGCGCCTTGACATGCGCGAAGTCGCCGCCGACCGACAGCGTGGCCGAGGTCATGATCCACGCCTGGGCGCGTTCGGTGAGCTTGGGTCCGAACAGGGGGCCGACGGCCAGCGGCGTGGCGTGCAGCAGCAGCGACACGCGAGTCGTCTCCAGCCAGCGCACGCGCGGCGCGCCGCCGTCGTCCTCCGTGCGCCAGCGGGCGAGCGTGGCCTTCAGCGCGGCCGCGCGTTCGAACAGGTTCTTCAGCTCCGCGTCGCGCGCGGCCTGGGACTCCAGATGCACGACCGCCTCGTCGAGCGCGCCGGCCAGCGCTTCGAGCGCGGCGGGCCACTCCGCGAACCGGGCCAGATCGCCACCCGCCGCCTTCAGCGGCGCCTGCGGAAAGGCCAGGCGCGCGTCGCGCGCCGCCTTGCCGAGGTCTTCGGCAGCGCGCCGCAGCGCGGGGAAATCGCCGGCCTTGACCGCGCCCAGGCGGCGCGCGTCGGCCGACAGTTCGATCAGTTGCGCGGTCGACAGGGTCTCGCCGAAAAACTGCGCGGCGGTCTCGGCAAGCTGGTGCGCCTCGTCGAGGATCACCGTGTTGCACGCGGGCAGGAGCTCGGCCACCCCCTCGTCCTTGAGCCAAAGATCGGCAAAGAACAGATGGTGATTGACCACCACGACCTCGGCGTCCAGCGCCGCCTTGCGCGCCGCCATGACGAAGCATTCCTTGAAGTAGGCGCAATCGCCGCCGAGGCAGGAGTCGCGGCTGGAAATGGCGTAATTCCAGGCATGGGCGTCTTCGGGAATGCCTTCCGCGTCGGCGCGGTCGCCACTGCGCGTAGCCTCGGCGAAACGCGCGATGCGGGTCAGCCAGGCGGCGTCGTCGCGCTCGGCGAAGCGGCCATCGGCCAAGGCGCGTTCGAGATGATGCAGGCAGACGTAATTGGCGCGCCCCTTGAGTAGCGCGATGCGCACCGGGGATTTGAGGGCGCGCCGCGCCGCCGGCAGGTCACGGTGGAAAAGCTGATCCTGAAGGGCCTTGGTGCCGGTCGAGATGACCACCTTGCCGCCGGACAGCAGCGCCGGAACCAGGTAGGCGAGCGTCTTGCCGGTGCCGGTCCCGGCTTCGGCGAGCAGGACGCGGTTTTCGGCGATCGCGTCGGCCACGGCACGGGCCATGGCAAGCTGCTGGGGCCGCGTGCGCCATCCCGGGAGAACATGCGAGAATGCGCCGCTGGGCGAGAAAATGGAATCCAGATCGAACATGGCAGAAAAATACGGTCGCAGTGTAACACCCGGGCGAACCCGTTCCGGACTACGCGCCGTGCGCTGGGCGCGGATGATGGTCTGGCTCCTGATGCTGCTGGCGACGGGCGCGCACGCCGAACGGGTGCGCATTGTCGTGCGCCCGGGCATCGACGCCAGCGCCGAGTACACGCCGGGCGCCAGCGGCAAGCCTGCGGTCCTGCTGGTGCACGGCTTCCTGCAGACGCGCGACTTCCCCACGGTGGCGACCCTTGCCAACGCGCTCGCGGATGCCGGCTACCCGACGCTCGCGCCCAACCTCTCGCTGGGAATCCCCAACCGCGCGCAGAGCCTGGCCTGCGAGGCGGTCCACCAGCACACGATGGAGGGCGACAGCGCGGAAATCGCACAGTGGGTGGGCTGGCTGAAGGCGCGCGGTCACCAACGCATCGTCCTCATCGGCCACAGCTTCGGCAGCCTCAACATCCTCGCTTATCTCTCGGGCAAACCTGATCCCGCGGTGCGGGGCTTCATCGGCGCGTCGCTGATCGAAGCGCAGACCGACGAGCGCCGGCGTGCAGAACTGCTCGCCACGCTGCGCGAGCGGATGCGCGCGGACAACGCGGCGCTGGTGCGCGCGCCGCTGTCGTTCTGCAAGGCGTACACGGCAACACCCGCCTCGCTGCTGTCCTATCTGCAATGGGACCGGCAGCGCACCCTGGCGGCCCTTGCCGCCCACCACGACAAGGCCTTCCTGGTCATGGGCGGGGCGGATGAACGGCTGTCGGCGCGCTGGCTGGAAGCGCTCGGCAAGGCCGGGGCGCGGGTCAAGGTGATCGGCGGCGCGAGCCATTTTCTCGACGGCGAACACGAGTTCGACCTCATCGACGCCACGCTCAGCCACCTCGCCCTCTTCGACGGCAAACGCTGATGAAGCGGGTTGCGCTGCGCCACCTGGCGCTGCTCTTCATGGCCACGCTGGTCGGACTCACCGCCGTGATCGGCGGCTTTGCGTACCTGAAGTCGCGCGAACTCGCAGCCCTGGTCGCACAGTACAGCGCAACCGGCGCCCGGCGCGAGCTCGACGCGCACATCGCGCGCCTGGCCGACGCCTTGCACAAGCGCGGCGAGGCGCTCGCGCGCTGGGACGAAACGCGGCTGCAGTTCGTCTCACCCGAGTACTACGCCTTCTGGCGCACCCAGCGCGTGCGCGACAGCGGGCTGCTGCCTGCCGGCGCCGCCGTCGAGCTCTTCAGGCCCGGCGGCGAGGCGCTCGCCAGTCCGCGTTTCATCCCGCCGGGGCGCATCGCCGGCGGCGCGCCGCGCACATTCGCGGCGCAGAGCGGGGGGCGTGCGTGGCTGTTCCATGTCGTCGCCGTGCACAGCGACGACAACCGGCAGGCGCTGCTCGGCTACGGCGTCATCCGCGAGGAATTGCTGCCGGCCGTGCGCCAGGGCAATTTCCATTTCATCGACCCCGCCACGCTCGACTTCGCGCTCGCCGATGGCGAAATGCTCGACCCGCGCGCCCTGGCCGCGCGGGCGCGCTTCGCCTTGCTGCCACGCGAAGAACAGCGCCTCTACGAGCGTCTGCTCACGCAGACGGTGCTCGGCCTGTCCGGCATCCTGCTGTTTGGCGCCGTGCTGACTTTCTGGATCGTCAACCGGCTACTGGTCAAGCCGATGCGCCACCTCGCCCGCCAGATCGAGCGCATGCGCGCCAATGAAGGCACCCCGCTGCGCGATCTCGCCAAACCCCTGCGCGTGGTCGAGCTGGAGGAAATCCGCAGCTCGCTGTACGAATACCAGATGCAGCTCGCCGAGTTGCACGGCACGCTGGCCATCCAGAACCAGGTGTTCCGCACCCAGGCGCGACAGGACGCCCTGACACGCTGCCACAACCGGCGGGCGTACGAGGAGGACTGGTCGCGGCTGGTCGAATCCTTGCCGGCGGCGCCGCAGGACGTGGCCTATCTCCTGTTCGACTGCGACCGTTTCAAACCGATCAACGACACCTATGGCCATGCCAAGGGCGACCGCGTGCTGGTCATGATCGCCGACGCGCTGGTCATGGCCCTGCGCGCGCAGGACCGGCTGTATCGCATCGGCGGCGACGAGTTCGCGACCATCCTGACCCACACCACGGCCGCCCAGGCCAAGCAGATCGCGCAGCGCTGCCAGGCCATGATCGAAGCCGCGCCCTTTGCCGAACTGGGCATCACCGAACCCATCGCCGTCAGCATCGGCATCGCCGTCTGCCCCCGGGAAGCGCCGGAGCGCATCGCCGCGCTGCCGAAGCAGGCCGACATCGCCATGTACTCGGCCAAACAGCCGGGCCACCACAAGATCGTGTTGTACGACGAGGTGGCGCGCGACGCGACCGACACGCTGGTGGCGAGCCGCGAGACCAGCGCGCTGTTCCAGGCGCTGGCCAAGCCGGGCATGATCGAGATGGCCTACCAGCCGATCCACGCGCTGCCCTCACGCCGCCTCGACTATTTCGAGGCGCTGGCGCGCATCCGCTACGCCGGCGAGCTCCTGATGCCGCAGGGTTTCCTGCCGGTGGTGGCGAGCCGCCGCCTGGAAGCCGAATTCGATCTCGCGGTGCTGATGGCGATCGAAGGCGACCTCGAATCGGCGCAACTGCCCGCGGGCTGCGGCGTATCGATCAACCTGTCGGCGCAGAGCCTGGCCCGCCCGGAGGTCGTCACCCAGCTCCTGGAATTGTCGCGCCACGCCGACCGCCATCCGCTCATGCTGGAAATCACCGAAACCTCGCTCATCACCCAGATCGAGGACGTGCGCAGCTACCTGGACCTGTTGCGCTCGTCGCATTACAAGATCGCGATGGACGACTTCGGCACCGGCTATTCGCCCATGCGCTACCTGGTCGATCTGCCGGTCGATAGCGTCAAGTTCGACATTTCCCTGGTGCGCAAGCTCGCCGAAGACGATCGTGCCGCGCGCATCGTCGCCGACTTCGCCCGCATGATGGCGGACGCCGGCTATGCGCTGGTGGCCGAGGGGGTCGAGGACGAAGCGGTACTGGCGCGTGTTGCGGCGCTCGGCTTCGCGCACGTCCAGGGCTTTCTGCTCGGCCGCCCCATGCCGCTTGCAGCACTCGCCCAGCATTGCGCCCGCGCGCAGCCATGAGCGGACGGCGCGGCCGCGGCCGTCAGTGTCGCCCCGAGCGCCAGATCGAGAAGATGATCCACAGGCTGTTGACGAAGGCGATCACGAATCCGAGCAGACCGAACATCGGCAGGCCGAAAAGCTGCGGCCCGCCGCGCACGGTCATGATGATGCTCGAACCGATCACCAGCGACGCCGTGAGGATGCCCATCGTGAGCCGGCTGCTGGCGCGGTCGAGCTGCTGGCCGAAATGGTCGAGGCGCTTGAGGTCGAGGTCGATCCGCATGCGCCCGCGCCGCGCCTGGCGGATCAGCCGCGAGAAATCGCGCGGCAGCTCGGCCACCACCTCCAGCGCCTCGCGCAGCGTCCGCCGCCCGCGCGCCAGGAGCGCCTGCGGCGTGTAACGGTCGCGGATCATGCGCTCGACGAAGGGCGTGATGTGATCGACCATGTGGAATTCCGGGTCGAGCTGCACGCCCAGCCCTTCGAGCGTGATCAGGCTCTTGAACAGCAGGGTCAAATCCGCGGGCAAGGTCAGCGCGTTCTCGCGCAATAGCGTGGTGATGTCGTTGAGCAGCGCGCCGACCTTGACGTCCTTCAACTGCAGGTCGTCATAGCTCAACATCAGCTCGGTGACCTCGTAGGCGAGCTGCGCCTCGTCCACCTCCGCATCCCGGGTCCAGTCCATGAGCACCTCGAGCAGCCCCATCTCGTCCTTGCGGATGATGGCGTGCAGAAGGTCGACGATCTGGTTGCGGCGCGCGTCGGTGAGTATCCCCACCATCCCGAAGTCGATGATGCCGATGCGGTTGCCCGGCATGAAGATGACGTTGCCCGGATGCGGGTCGGCATGGAAATGGCCGAACTCCAGCACCATCCGCAACACCGTGTCGGCACCGCGCGCGGCCAGGATGCGCGGATCGTAGCCGGCGGCGACGAGCGCCGTGCGGTCGACACCGATCGTGCCGTCCAGCGCTTCCTGGACGTTGACGTGGTCGTTGCAGAATTCCCAGAAGACACGCGGAATGCGCACCGTGTCGTCGGCGGCGAAATAGCGCGCGAACTGCTCGATGTTGCGTGCCTCCTTCACCAGGTCCAGCTCCCGCGCGAGCGACCGCCGGAACTGGGCGACGATACGCACCGGGTCGAAGCGCCGGGCATCCGGGACCTCGCTTTCCAGGAGGCGGGCGATGTGATCGAGGATACGCAGGTCGGCCTCGATCTTGGCCTCGATGCCGGGACGGCGAATCTTCACCACCACCGCGGTGCCGTCCTTGAGCCGCGCGCGGTGCACCTGGGCAATGGATGCGGCGGCCAGCGGCGTCTCGTCGAACTCGGCGAAAACCTCGCCCGGCTCCCCGCCCAGCGCCTTCACCAGTTCGTCGTGCAGGCTCGCGTAGGGCACCGGCGGAACGCGGTTGTGCAGTTTCTCGAATTCGGCGATCCACTCGGGCGGGAACACGTCCACCCGCGTCGCCAGGAGCTGGCCGAGCTTGATGAAGGTCGGCCCGAGCGTTTCGAGCGCCATGCGCACCCGCACCGGCGCGTCGAGCGCGGCGATCTCGCTGCTGCTCTGCCAGTGCAGGATCTGGCCGGCGCGTTCGAGCACGTGGCCGATGCCCAGCACACGCACCAGATCGCCCCAGCCATAGCGGATCATGACTGCCGCGATCTCGTGCAGCCGCGGCAGGTCGCGGACGACGGAGAGCGTCTCCAGGAGCATCGGGCGGCGCGGGGGCGACGGCTATTTCTTGCGCAGCGATTCTGCCAGGGCCGCGAGCACGCCGCTTGCCACCTGCGACAGCCGGTCCCTGGCGGTCTCGCTCACCTCGCGCACGCCGAACTGACCGGCCTTGGCGGCCGCGCTGGCGCCGTTGGCGAGCGCCTCCAGCGCCTGACGGATGCGCGCCCCGGTGTCCGTCCCGGTCGTGCGCATGTGCTCGGCGAGCCGCTCCAGTTCCTCCTTGAGCTTGCCGCCCGACTGCTGCGCGGCGGCCTTGACGCTCTCCACCAGTTGCGACTCCAGATCACGCACCCGCTCGAGCGTGGTCTTGAGTTCACCCTCGGTGAACGCGCGGCCCTGCGAGACCGCTTCGCGCAGGGTCAGGGTCATCGCCTCGGCGGCGCTGCCGACCGCCTGGTCGAGTCCCGACAGCGCCTGCCGCAGCCCTTCCCGCAACTCGCCGCCGCGGCCCGCCAGCCCGTTGCCGACGCCCTCGGTGATGGCGGTGAGAACCGCCTTGGCGTCACCCAGCGGCAGCCGCTTTTCGGTCAGCGCCTTGAGCGTCAGCTGCCGCACCTGCTCGTGCAGGTCCGCGGCGCCGGCGGCCGCCTCCGCCTCGCGCCTGAGTTCGGAAAGCGCCGCGCTTTCCTGGTTGCCCGTCGATTCCGTGTCGCTCATCGTCGTCTCCTTCGGTTAAGATGTTGCGCGTTTGACCGTATGATGATCACCAATATACCGCACCCGTCGCCGCACCTGCCATGAAACGCACCCTCCTGTTGCTTTGCCTGCCGCTCGTCGTGCATGCCGCGGATCTGCCGTTTGCCGACGACGTCCCGCTGCGCGCGCTGAGCCTCGTGGGCACCAGTTACCGGCCGGCCGGCAGTAATCCGCACGACGGCTTCGACTGCAGCGGCTTCGTCAACCACGTCTACCGCGAGGCGCGTGGCATGCAACTGCCGCGCGACAGCGCAGCGCTCGCGCGCATCGGCCAGCCGCTCGCACGGACCGCGCTGCAGGCGGGCGACCTGGTGTTCTTCAACACCCGCCAGCGGCCGTTCTCGCACGTCGGCATCTACCTCGGCGAAAACCGCTTCATCCATGCCTCGAGCAGCCGCTCGGGCACGGTGATGATTTCCCGTCTCGACGAGGCCTACTGGGCACGGCGTTACGACGGCGCGCGCCGCGTCGATGGCGCGACGGCCGGCGATGGCGCGCCGGCCCCGGTTCCGGAAGCCATGGACCCGATGCCGTCGCGACTCGCGGCGCTGCCGTTCGGCGTCGAGTGAGCCGCCGCCGGCGCGCTTCCGCCACCCTCGCGCTCGCCTGCGGGCTGGCGCTGGCCGCAGCCGCGTTCGCGGACGACCCCGATTTTCCCGACATCGGCGCGGTCAACGAAGGCCGCCTGGTGTTTCTCGCCAAGCTGCCCGACAAACCCGTCCACCACCACCAGAACCGGATCCGCATCGAACCGTCGAGCCTCGTCACCGGCTGGGTGGAACTGGAGCAGTGTCACGAGCACCTCGATGCGGTGGGCAACGCCCAGATCACGTTCCGCGACGGTTTCGTGCGCGATTTGCGCATCACCGAGAAAAGCGCCATCGGCGACGCCTGGATCAGCGATGCCAGCGTGCAGTTGCGCGCCGTCGAGCACGGTGCGCGGCTGTGCATCGCGGCCCAGACACGCGCCCTCAAGGCAGTCGGCAACGGCTATTTCAACCTCGCCAATGGCCCCTACATGCGCAAGTTCCTGGATGGCTACTACCCCATGCGGGTCAGTCTCGACATCCGCTATCCGAACGCGCTGCTGAAACTGGTCGACGTCTCGCCGCCCCCGCAGCCGGGTTTCGCCGTCAGCGAGGAACCCGGCCGCGTCGCCATCGACGCCCGCTTCGAAGGCGAACTTCGCACCTTGCTGCAGTTCGAACGCCGCTAACGCCGCGCCCCGCACCGTCGACGCGACCGGTCTCCACCCACTTTGTTGCAAACGATTCTCATTCGATGTATTGTTCTCACATCGTCAATTTCATCCGAGAGGTGTGCCATGTCGCGTTTCGCCCTTCTGCTCTCCCTGCTCTTCGCGCTCGTCCCGGCCCAGACCCGGGCCGACGAGGTCGTCGTCTATTCGGCACGCAACGAACAATTGATCAAGCCGCTGTTCGACGCCTACACGCAGCGAACGGGCGTCACGGTCCGGTTCATCACCGACAAGGAGGGTCCGCTGATGGCCCGCCTGAAAGCCGAGGACCGCAACACGCCGGCCGACGTATTGCTCACCGTCGATGCGGGGAATCTGTGGCAGGCGGCGGCCGAAGGGCTGCTCCGTCCGGTCAAATCGCCGATCCTCGCCGCCAACATTCCGGCGCACCTGCGCGACCCCGACAACCAGTGGTTCGGCTTGTCGGTGCGCGCGCGCACCATCGTTTACAACAAGAACCGCGTCAAGCCTGGCGAACTCTCGACCTACGAAGACCTCGCCAGCCCGAAATGGCGCGGCCGGCTGTGCCTGCGGACCGCGAAGAAGGTGTACAACCAGAGCCTCGTGGCAATGATGATCCACGAGCTCGGCGAGGAGCGCACCGAAGCCATCGTCAAGGGCTGGGTGGACAATCTCGCCGCGCCGCCGTTCGCGGACGACACCCAGGCAATGGAAGCGGTAGCCGCCGGGCAGTGTGACGTCACCCTCGTCAACACCTACTATTTCGGCCGCCTGATGGAGAAAAAGCCAAACCTTCCGCTGGCGATCTTCTGGCCGAACCAGGCTGCCAAGTCGGCGATGGGCGGCGTGCATGTGAACATCTCCGGCGCCGGCGTGACGCGCCATGCCAAGAATCCGGCCGGCGCGGTGCGCCTGCTCGAATGGCTGTCATCCGAAGACGCCCAGAACCTGTTCGCCGACGTCAACCTGGAATACCCGGTGAACCCCAGGGTCGCGCCGGACAAGGTGGTTGCCGCGTGGGGCAGCTTCAAGCAGAACCTGGTCAACGTCGAAGCCGCCGGGCGCCTGCAGACCAAAGCCGTGCGGCTGATGGACCGTGCCGGCTACAAGTGACGCCGTGCCGCAGGCGCGGCCCCGCACCTGGCGGCCCGACGGCTGGCTCGCGCTGGCCCTCGCCATCGCCGCGCTGGTGCTGATACCGGTCGCCGTCACGCTCGCGGCGTTCGCGCATCCGCAAGCCGAGCTCCTCGCCCATCTCGCCGAATTCGTCCTTCCGGAGCTCGTCGCCAACACGCTCTGGCTCGGCGCCGGCGTCGCCGTCGGCGTCGGCGTGATCGGCGTATCGCTGGCGTGGCTCACCGCGGTCTGTGAATTTCCCGGCCGGCGCTTCTTCAACTGGGCACTGCTCCTGCCGCTGGCCCTGCCGGCCTACGTGCTCGGTTTTGTCGTCATCGGCCTGCTGGATTTTTCCGGACCGCTGCAAAGCGCGCTGCGCGCCGCCTTCGGGCCGGTCGTGCTGCCGCAGATCCGCTCCCGTTTCGGGGTCATCGTCACCCTGTCCCTGGCCCTTTACCCCTACGTCTACCTCATCGCGCGCAACGCCTTCGCGACCCAGGGCGCCGTGGCCCTGGAAGCGGCGCAATCGCTCGGCCACTCGCGGCGCGCGGGGTTTTTCAGGGTCGCCCTGCCGATGGCGCGGCCCTGGATCGCGGCCGGCGTCATGCTCGCGCTCATGGAGACGCTGGCCGATTTCGGCACCATGGCGGTGTTCAACTACGACACCTTCACCACCGCCATCTACAAGGCCTGGTTCAGCCTGTTCTCGCTGCCGGCCGCGGCCCAGCTCGCCTCGATCCTGATCGCCTTCGTCCTCGCCATGGTCGTCATCGAGCAGCGCTCGCGCGCGGCGATGCGCTACGGCGCGGTCGGCCGCGCGGCCCACACCCGCCGCATCCGGCTCTCCGGCGCGTCCGCCGTGCTGGCCAGCGGCTGGGCGGGTGCCGTGCTGACGCTGGCCTTCATCGTCCCGGTGACGCAACTGGCACTGTGGGCGCTGCCCATCCTCGGCGAAGACCTGGACGCGCGCTACTGGGGCTTTTTCCGGCACTCGCTCGTCCTCGCCGGCAGTGGCGCGCTGCTGGTCGTCGCAACGAGCGTGCTGCTCGCCTATGCGGGGCGCGAAAGCCGCTCCCCGGGCATGCCCTGGGTGCAGCGCGTCGCCACGCTCGGCTACGCCTTCCCCGGCGCGGTGCTCGCGGTCGGCCTCTACATCCCGGTGGCATGGCTGGACAACCTGCTGATCGATCGTTTCGGCGCAGCGGCCGGTGTCCTCAAGGGCAGCCTCGTGGTCATGCTGCTCGCCTATCTGGTGCGCTTCCTGGCGGTCGGCTTCGGCCCCGTCGACAGCGGGCTGCAGCGCATCACGCGCAGCATCGACGACGCGGCGCGCAGCCTCGGCCACACCCTCCGCACCCGCCTGGCGCGCGTTCACCTGCCCATGCTGCGCGCAAGCCTCGTGACCGCCGCCACGCTGACGTTCGTCGACATCATGAAGGAAATGCCGATCACGCTCATGACCCGACCTTTCGGGTGGGACACGCTCGCCGTGCGCGTGTTCGAGATGACCTCGGAAGGCCAGTGGGAGCGCGCCGCCCTGCCCGCGCTCGCCATCGTCATTGCCGGTATCATTCCCGTCATGATCCTCACCGCACACGGCGACAGGGCGCATGGCTGACGTGGTTCTCGATTCGGTGTCGCAGTCCTACGGCGCGCGCGCCGTCATCAGCGACCTGTCGTTCACCCTTCCCCAGGGCGTCATCGGCTGCCTGCTCGGCCCGTCCGGCTGCGGCAAGACCACGGCGCTGCGCGCGATCGCCGGCTTCGAACCGATCCAGTCGGGCACGATCCGCGTCGGCGGCGAGCTCATGAGCCGACCGGGCTGGATGCTGCCCGCCGAGAAGCGCGCCATCGGCATGGTGTTCCAGGACTATGCGCTGTTTCCGCACCTGACCGTCGCCGAAAACATCGCTTTCGGCCTCGCGCGGCCTGCCGGGCGCGCCGCCCGGGTCGCCGAACTCCTCGCCCTGGTCGGGCTCGAAGCCCACGCGCACAGCTATCCGCACCAGCTCTCCGGCGGCCAGCAGCAGCGGGTCGCACTGGCGCGCGCGCTCGCGCCCCGGCCGCGCGTTTTGCTCATGGACGAGCCGTTCTCCAACCTCGACGTCGAACTGCGCGAACGCCTGTCGCTGGAAGTCCGCGACATCCTGCGGCGCGAGGCGACCACTGCGCTCATCGTCACCCACGACCAGAACGAAGCCTTCGCACTCGCCGACTGGATCGGCGTCATGCACGACGGCCGCATCCAGCAGTGGGACACGCCGTACCGCCTCTATCACGAACCCGCCAACCGCTTCGTCGCCGACTTCGTCGGGCAGGGCGTGCTGCTCGAAGGCCGGGTGGTCAACGAACACCAGGTGGAAATCGAGCTTGGCGTCCTCAACGGCAAGATCCCGGTGGCCTGCGCGGCGCAGGGCTGCGACGCGTGCGTGCGCGACTGCAGGGTGGACGTCCTCATCCGTCCCGACGACATCATCCACGACGACGCCAGCCCGCTCGTCGCCGAGGTCGAAAACAAGGCGTTCCGCGGCGCCGAATTCCTCTATACGCTGCGCCTGCCGAGCGGGCAGCGCGCGCTGTCGCTGGTGCCCTCGCATCACGACCACGCGATCGGCGAGAAAATCGGCATTCGGCTCGCGGTCGATCACGTCATCGCCTTTCCGCGCCCATGATCCGCACACCCCCTGCCCTCAACCTGCGCGGGCTCAGGCTCAACGTCTGGGTCGGATTTTTCGTCTCGCTCGCCATGCTGCTCGCGGTCATCGTCCTGGGCGTCACCCAGATGGCACGGCTCAACGCCGAGCTCGAGCAGGTCGTCGCGGTCAACAACGTCAAGAGCCGGCTGGCGGCGCGCATGCGCGACACCTTGCGCGACCGCGCCATCGTCATGCACGACATCGTCGTCTCGATCGATCCGTGGGAGAAGGACGCCCTGTTCCTGCGCTTCCTGGCCTACGCCGAGCGCTACGCCAAGGATCGCGCGCAGCTCGCGCGCCTCATCACCAACGCCGAGGAAAAGCGCCTGCTCGACGAGCTCGATGCCATCACCCGCATCAACCAGCCGATCATGTTCTCGGTGGTCGACGCGGCGATGGATCAGGACAACTACGGCGCGCTCACGCAGTTGCAGCAGGAGGCGATCCCGATGCAGAACCGTCTGGTCGAGGCGCTCGACCGCATGACCACCCTGCAGCGCGAAGCCAACGAGGCGGCGCTGAAGAAAACCGTCGCCTCCTACCAGTCGACGCGCCAGCTGATGCTCGCACTTGGCGTCCTCGCCACGCTCCTGGCGATCACCGTCGCCTGGCTGGTGAGCCGCCGCACCCTGCACCAGGCACGCGCGCTCGAAGCCGAAAAACTCAAGTACCAGACGCTGTTCGAAACCAACTCCGACGCCGTCGTGATCCTCGGTGACGAGGGCTTCACCGACTGCAACCCGGCCACGCTCTCGCTGTTCGGCATGGATTCGGTGGCGCGCTTCCTGAAAACCCCCATCCCCGAACTCGGTGCGCCGGTGCAGCCCGGCGGCAAGAGCGCCTACGAACATGCGATCACGACCATCCAGCACGCGCGCGAGCATGGCCATGCGCACATGGACTGGATCGGCCGCCGCCAGGACGGCAGTCAGTTCCACGCCGAGATCGAACTGCACGCCATGCAGCTCGACGGCCAGCCGCGTATCCAGGCCATCATGCGCGACGTCTCCGAGCGCCGCGCCGCCGAAGCCGCGCAGGAAGCGGCGCGCCAGGCGGAACTCGGCGCTGCGCGCGCCAAGGCGAATTTCGTCGCCAATGTCAGCCACGAGATCCGGACCCCCATGCACGGCATTCTCGGCCTGTGCGAACTGCTCCTGAAAACACCGCTCGCGCCGGCCCAGCGCGAGTACCTCGGCACACTCAAACACTCGGCGGAAAGCCTCCTGGTCATCATCAACGACATTCTCGACTTCTCCAAGATCGATGCCGGCAAGCTCACGCTGGAGCGCGTCCCCTTCGCCCCGGCCGCGCTGGTGACGGAAGTCGCGGCGCTCTACCGCGCCCGCTGCCTCGCCAAAGGCATCGCGCTCGAAGTCGATCTGCCGGCCGATTCCCCACCGGCGCTGCTCGGAGATCCGACGCGCCTGCGCCAGATCCTTCTCAACCTGGTGGACAACGCGATCAAGTTCACGGCGCGCGGCCGGGTCACCCTCGCCGCCCGTTTCGCCGCGCGCGGCGACGAGATCGCCTGCCGCTTCGACGTCAGCGATACCGGCATCGGCATCCCGGCGGCGGCGCGCGCGCACCTGTTCGAGGCCTTCACCCAGGCCGACAGTTCGACCACGCGGCGCTACGGCGGCACCGGCCTCGGCCTTGCCCTGAGCCGGCAACTGGCCGAACGCATGGGCGGCAGCCTGGACGTCATCAGCACGCCCGGCGTGGGAAGCTGCTTCACGCTGCGTCTGCGGCTTTCGCAGACCACGCTGCCAGCGGCGGCACCCGCCGACGAACCGCCGGCGGCGCGGCTCACGGGGCGACTGCTCGTGGTCGAGGATCATCCGGTCAACCAGACGGTGCTCGCGTTCCAGCTCGATGCGCTCGGCCTGACGTACACCCTGGCCACGAGCGGCGCCGAGGCGCTGGCGCGCTTCGCGGCGGATCGCTTCGATCTGGTCCTCATGGACTGGCAGCTTCCCGAGATGGACGGCCTGGCGGTGATCCAGAGCATCCGCGAACGCGAGGGCGACCGCGGACACACGCCGATCCTGGTCGTCACCGCCAACGCCGCGCCCGGCTTTCGCGAGACCTGTCTGGCTGCGGGCGCCGACGACTACCTCAGCAAGCCGTATTCGGAGACGGCGCTCGCCGCCCGGCTGGCGCACTGGCTCGCGCCGGCGCCGGGCGACATTCCCGCACCCGCCCCGCAAGCCGTCGTGCCGTCGGGCTGGGACATCGCCGCGCTCACCGCGCGTTATGGCAACGACCCGGCGCTCGTCGGCAAGCTCGCCGACACCTTTCTCGCGACCACGGCGGCGAGCCTGGACGCGCTCGACGCCGCGCTGCGCGCCGGCGACACCCGCCAATGCCGCAAGGAAGCGCACGCGCTGCGTGGTGCCGCCGCCAGCGTCCTCGCGCACAGCGTGGCAAGCCTGGCCGGCGAACTGGAAGGCTGCCTCGACGACCCGGCATGCGCGCGCGCCGGCGACCTGCTCGCGGCCCTGGCGGCCGAGCTCGCCCGCCTGCAACGCCTGCGAATTGACGGCGAGGCGATGCCGCACGTAGCATAGCCGCACCCTGATCGAGGAGCCCTGCCGTGACCCGACACCTCGTCGCCATGCTACTGGTGCTGATCAGCGCCGACACGCGTGCCGATGCCAGCGAACCGCAAACCGTGATGCTGCCGGTGGTCGTCCAGCCGGTGATGGTCATGCCCGCCCAGACCGCGCCTCAGGCGGCGCCTGCGGCCAATCCCTACCTGCCGCAGGCGCCTGCGCTGCCGTGGATCCAGCCACTGCCCACGCCGTATGGAACCGTTCTGCAGCAGCAGTCGCTGCCGCCGCCGTATCGCGATTTCCAGATGAACCGCGTCCTCACGCCGGAGGAGAAAAAGCGCTGGTTGCAGCTGGCCATGCCGATGATGGCGAACCTGATGAAAATGGATGCCCGCGAGGCGATGAACTACTTCGCCGTCAAGTACAAGGCGAGGCCAGGCCTCAGCTTCGACGACGTGGTCGAATCCATGATGCTCGCCGCCAACAAGGAAAACCTGAAATACGTCGGCAGCAACCTGATGTGGAAGGATTTCCGCGCCGTGCTGGGCGACACCACCGCGCCGCGGGTCGAGGTGTACAGCTTCTGCGACATCGCCGTCGGCCGCGAGCTGTTGCGCCTCATCCCGGAAATGTCGGTGTTCCTGCCGTGCCGCATCACGGTGATGGAAGACGCCGACAAGAACATCTGGATCCTCACGCTGGACTGGGACGTGACCTGGCTCGACATGGCCGGCAAGCAGATGGGCATCACCCCGGAACTGCGCGCCGGCGCGCAGATGATCCGCGAGAAGCTCGACAGGGTGATGCGCGCGGGCGCCAACGGCGACCTGTGACAGCAGCGCGGCGCGGTCGCCGGCGCGGCGATCAGAACGGCGCGCCGGACGTGAAACACATCCTGCGCCCGTCGAGCGGGTGCGCAAAGCACAGGGTGTGCGCGTGCAGCATCAGGCGCGCCGCCCGGGCCGCGAGCGCGGGCGGCGCGTACAGCGCATCGCCCAGGATCGGATGGCCGATCGCCGCCAGATGCACACGCAACTGGTGCGAACGCCCGGTGAGCGGTTCGAGCGCGACGCGCGTCGCGTCCGCCGCGGCGTCGTAGTCGAGCGCCCGCCAGCGCGTCAGGCTCGGCTTGCCGGCGAGCGGGTCGACGATGCGCCGCGGACGTGCCGGCCAGTCGAGACGGATCGGCAGGTCGATGACAGCGGATTCCTCGGGCGCCGTGACCAGTCGCCCGGCGACCAACGCGACGTACGCCTTGGCCACGGTGCGCGCGGCAAACGCCATCGACAGGGCGCGCTGCGCCGCGGCACCGCGCGCCATCAGCATCAATCCCGATGTTCCCATGTCGAGCCGGTGCACGATGCGCGCATCGGCGTACAGCGCCTGCGCGCGCGTCGCCAGGCTGTCGTGCTTGTCCGCGCCACGGCCGGGAACCGAGAGCAGGCCGCTGGGCTTGTCGAAAACCAGCAGCGCATCGTCGGCGTAGCGCAGCAGCACGGCGGGATCGGTCGTTGCGGACATCCCGACATTATGCGGAAAACCCGCTGCGGCGCGCTGCCGGCGCAGCGTCAGACCTGCATGTTCATGATGTCGTGATAGGCCGACACCAGCTTGTTGCGCACCTGAACCGTCGCCTGGAAGGCGATGTTGGCTTTCTGCATCGACACCATGACGTCGGTGAGACTGACGTTCGGCGCCCCGGTCTCGAAATCCTGGGCGAGCCGGGTCGCGGTCTGCTGCGTCTGGTTGACCTGATCCAGCGAGGTTTTCAGCACCGCCCCGAAGCCGCCCG